>JACCDG010536329.1_pt1 | contig 49997 bp, 45 predicted proteins | sample 7442471 | NCBI WGS metagenome assembly JACCDG01 (sample SAMN15323444, study PRJNA562643) | freshwater metagenome | isolation source: river surface water | place: USA:Blue River Watershed | collected 2017-08-17 | reverse complement strand
GGCCGGGTTCGATCCTTTGCTGGAGCAGGACAGCCGCTTGGTGCAGTCGTGGGAGATTGAGCGCGACACCCGAATTGCCGCGGTGGATTGGCGCGACATTCAACGCATGCGGATCTGCCTGTACGAAATTTGGTATCGCAAGTGGGTGCGCGGGTACGTAATGACCCTGCCAAACGGCTTCAAAATGGAAGCCGATTTCGACAATCCGCGCCACAACGAGGCCATCGTTTCCGGGGTTGCCACGGTCAAACAAGCCACTTTCCAAAAGGTCAGACTTGCTTGGTACACCGGCCCGCACTTCTTGTATGACGTGCCCAGCCCGTACAAGCATGGTCACTTCCCTTACGTGCCCTTTTTCGGCTACCGCGAGGATCTGACCAACGTGCCCTATGGCCTGATCAGGGCCATGATATCGCCGCAGCAAGAGATCAACGCGCGCAAGTCCAAGATGCTGTGGAGTCTGAACAGCCGTCGCGTGGTCGCCGACTCCGATGCGGTAGTAGATCACAATCGCACCATGCAGGAAGTGGCGCGGCCCGATGCTTACGTGATCCTAAACGCCAACCGCAAGCCCAACAGCACCTTCCGGGTCGAGCCCGGCGCGGAGCTGGCGGCGCAGCAGTTCCAGGTGATGCAAGAGGCCAAGCAGGAGATATCCGAGGCTTCGGGCATCCACAAGTCAATGCAGGGCCAGCAGTCGGGCGCCACCTCCGGGCTGGCCATCAACTCGCTGGTCGAGCAAGGCTTGAATACTTTGGCCGAGATTAACGACAACTTCCGCTATTCCCGCCGGCTGGTGGGCGAAATGCTGTTTGAATTGGTCAAGCAAAACCTGATGCAAGGCCCGGTCAAGGTCAAGATTGGCGAAGGCAAGCAGCAGAAGGTGATTGTGCTTAACGCCAAAGCGCAAGACCCAGAAACGGGGGAGATTGTAACGATCAACGACGTGGCCAAGGTCAAGGCCAAGGTGGTGCTGGACGATGTGCCGAGCACGCCGACCTATCGGATGCAGCAATTGCAGATGCTCACGGAAATTACCAAGAGCCTGCCGCCGCAGCTTCAGGGTTTTGTGATCGACTTTGTGATCGAGGCCACGGACTTGCCCAGCCGGCACGAGCTTGCGGACCGGTTGCGCGCTGCGGTCGGCATCCAAGACCCCGAGCAGCAGCAGGCCCAGGCCGAAGCGCAACAGCAGGCCCAGGCCATGCAGCAGGACATTGCGCAAAAAACCTTTGTGCTGGACGCGGCCGAGCGCGCGGCCCGCATTCGCAAGATTAACGCCGAGGCCGAAAAGGCGATGGCCGAAACGAGGCGGGCCAAGTTTGAGCCTATTGTGCGCACGCCCCAGGTGGATGTGTCCGCCCCGAACATTTCCCCGTAGAGATCAAATATGGCAGCAAAAGAGGCTGGAATGTTAGTGGGTGTGTGGTTTCTAGCCCGCGAGCTGGCCCACCGTGAGCACCTTAGCGCGACCAGCTATGCGCGCCACGTGGCCTTGGAGGAGTTTTACACGGCAATTGTCGAGCTTGCCGACACTTTTACCGAAACATGGCAGGGGCGCAATCGCCAGTTGTTGTCCATTCCGCTGACGAGCAACAAAGGCGACATGGAGATACTGGAATTGCTTGAGGCACAAAGCGACTACATAGGCGAAAACCGTTACAAGGCAGTGCCCAAGGAGGACACTTGCCTGCAAAACATCATTGACGAGATCGAAGGGCTGTACGCCAGGACGATCTACAAACTAACGTTTCTGGCCTGAGCGGCCGCAAGGGGATAGCAATGGGATGGCAGGATAAGAAGGTTCAATTGCCGGACAGCCGGATCGCTGATGGCGTGGTTACGATCAACCCGACCACGGGCGAGCCGTATTCGACGGCCACCGGCGGCATTCCAATTTCGATTTTTGGCACAAGCGGCATCGAAGCGGGCGTTAATGCTTTCGGGCAGTTGCGCGTAATCACTGAAACCACTTCGCTTTTTACGGAAGAATTCGACGCACTAGATACCGTCAATCGGTGGACGCTTAAAACGTCTGGCGGATCGGTTACAGCAGGAACAGGCACGGTTGTGGTAAACGGCAGTGCCTCTGCAAACTCATGGGGCGGGATCCAGTCGCAACCAACTTTTCAATCAATTGGATTAAATATCCTAGCAATGGGTGGTGTGTTTTTGTTCCCAAACACAACCATTGCAAACACAAAACGGTTTTTTGGATGGGGGACTATCCCTACCACTCCCACACTTACTACGCCGATTACTGACGGTTGTGGGTTTGAGATTGACGAAAACGGTGCAATCTGGGCTGCGGTTTATGAGTCAGGCGTTAGGAGCCCGCGGTCGGTAAATATCTCCACGGCGGCAGCGCTGACCAATAACACTCCAATTGTGTTTTTGATGGGTCGGCGGTCTGATGTTATCCACTTTTACGTCACGACAAATCAAAAGCCGGACGCGTCAATTGCGCTCCCAGGTTTAGATGTAACGGCTCTGCCGGTCGCGTTTTTGTCGGTCACGGGGGCCGTTGCGCCAACGTCAGCGCCGACTTTTTTATGCTTTGGTGTTGGTATTGGTGACTCTGGATGCAATGCCGGGAGTATTAAGGACCCGATTAACCCATTTTGGCAGGCGGCAGTTACAAAGCCCAACACGCCAGTGGTGGCAAGTCAATCTGGTTTGGCCGTTGGTTTACATCCATCAAGCCCGCTGCCAAGCGGAACCAACAACATCGGATCGGTCGGACTCAAAAACCAAGTTCTTGATTGCGCCGGATTCTCGGCCGTCGGTGCAAGCGTCCTAGACCCGTTCTTTGTTCAAACTCCATTTGTTGGCACGGGGGTTTCGTACAACCAAGCCGGTGGGTCGCTCAACATCGTTGCCGGCACTACGGCTAACGCTGAATTCTTGGCGCGTTCTATTACGCCTTACCGTGGATCAATGCGTAAACGGTTCACGTTGACGGCATCCCAACGCATCGCCAACAACAACTTGTCCGTCATACTGGCCGATTTGATTGGCGAAAATCTGGCTGTCACGATTAACAGCGCGACCAGCATCACAGTCGCCGTGCCAGGGCACACGTTTACCGCGACAAACGTTGGGCAGTTTGTCAACGTAGGCGCCATCAACGGCGCTGCGGGCGTGCCTGGACGGTATGCTATTGCGTCAGTTGTGACCGGCACCAGCATTACCCTGACGGTGGCAGGCTGGCCGGCCTCTGGGTCTTGCACAGCGACGTTGTTTGGGCGGAACTATATTCGCACCGTTGTCAACGGGACGACTGCCACCAACGTCTTAATGGATGCTCAACGCAACGGCTGGGCAACTGGAGACACCACCGCGACGGTGAATACAACGGCATCACCTGGATTACTAATTCAGGTCGAGACAACTGGGCGCGAGATATTCTTTTCGGATTCGCTACGCGCATCAACTACGTCGCCAAACTTCACAACCCGAGCAAGCCGATACGAAAACATCCCAGAGCCAGACATTGATCTATATGTTTTCATCTGGTCGGCAAACGGCTCCACGGCTCCGGCGTCAAGCACTACGTGGACAATCGGCTCGCTTGCGATTGAGAGTTTTCCCAATGTTCCGGTGTATATCCAAGGATTTAGGTCGACTGGGTTCCAAAATGCGGTGCCTACAAACGTGCTTGGGGGATCAATATCAACCGTTTCAACCGTTTCAACCGTTTCAACCGTTTCGTCGGTAACTGGTATCGGTCAAGCCGGTACGCCAACCCCGCCTGGGACTCCTTACTTTGTAAACTCTGCGGCAAGCACTAACGGCGCATTGATCTTGACCGGGACAAGTGGTTTGCAAGCGTTCTACGCGTCCAACATCGGCGCATCTGATGCCTTTGTGAAGCTATACAACAAGGCAACCGCTCCAACGGTTGGAACTGACGTACCAGAAATGGTGATTAGGGTGCCTGCTACCGGCCAAGTGGAATTGACTCCAGGCTTTAACGGGTATCGGTTCCCGCTTGGCCTGGGTATCGCAATCACTGCCCTAGCTGCCGACACCGACACCACCGCAGTGGCCGCCGGTCAGGTGAAAGTTAAGTTATCGAGGACGGCATAACATGGCAACCTATAGCATCGTCGAGGCTACGCCTATTTATTATCTGGTAGACGTGTCTTTTCAAGGCATGACGTTTCGACAGTTACTCGCGTCAAACCTAATCAACGGCAATTTGGCCACGATGCTTCAGGCATACGCGGATCAGTACGAGCAGGAATGGGTGGCCGCTAACGGTGTTTTAGAACCGGCATAGCTTTGAAGGCGCCCAGACAGAGAACCCGCTTCGGCGGGTTTTTTGTTGCCCTAAACAGTCAAATTGCCGGAGCCGGTTTAGATTCGGCATACCTGTAAGGCCGTTTTCCCCGTCATGGGTTATTGGCACGACCAACCAGGATTTCCGCAAGCCAACGCGATAAGTGGAGTGAAGCAATGGATTTGAACCTTGACGCAAGCAACCTTCCGACCAATCCCGAGGACTTGATGAAAGTCTTTGAGCAGCTTGAAGCCGGCGGCGAACCTAAAGCCCCCGAGCCCAAGGCGGACGAGTCAAAGGACGCCGAAGTCAAGAATGACCCGAAGAACGAGGACGATCAGAAAGCCGGGCAAGGGCAGTCTGAGCCAGAGAGCGAGCCGCAAGGCATCGCCACCAAAGACGGAAAGCACGTCATTCCGTACTCGGTGCTCAAGAGCGAACGCGACCGCGCGTCACGGGCCGAGCAATTGGCCAATGAAATGCGGGAGCGGGTGGAAGCGCTTGAGGCAGCGGTTAAGGCAGCCAGTCAAGGGGCGAACAATGGTGAGAGCGCCCGCACCAATGCCAGTGAGCAGACTGTTAGCGATCTATCGTCGGACGACTTGGAAGCTCTGAAAGAGGACTTTCCTACGGTTTACAAGGCGGTGCAGGCGGCCATGGCGAAAGCCGAGCAGCTTGAGGCCAAGTTGCAACCGGTAGAGGAAAGCGTGCGCAGTGCCGAGGCAGAGCAAGCGCGGTCCGCAACGGAAACGGTGCAGGATGCGATTGATGCAGTGCCGAAGCTGGCGCATATCCAGGCAACGAACGCCGAGGCGTTTGAGTTGGCAAAACAGTTTGACGCCACGCTCAAGACGCAAAGCGCGTGGGCTGGCAAATCTTTGCAAGAGCGATTCGCCAAAGTTGCCGAGATGGTAGAAGCCGCGCTTGGTCCGATTGATCTTCCGGGTGGTAAGTCCACTTCACCAAGTGCCGAGGAGTTGAAAGCCGCAGCCAAGGCAAAAGCCGATGCCGCGGTGAAAGCAGGGCGGACTAATGTGCCGACTTCGCTTTCCGAGTTCCCGGTTGGCCAGCACGCAGCGCAGGACGAACGAGAGGCCGCAGAGAGCATGACCGCTTTGCAATTGGCCGAGAAGTTTGCCGCGATGACGCCTGACCAAATGGATGCGTATTTCCGAACACTTTAACCATTACGAGGATTAAAAAATGGCTACCAATGTGCCAATTGGCTCCGCCCTAGCGCGGAAAATCTATTCCGTGGGGTTGTTCACCCGCGTGCAGCACGCTCCCGGCTTCATGAATCTTCTCTCGGGCGAAATGCCCAAGGAAGGCTCGTTTGCCGCCAAGACCAAGGGCCAGACCAGCCCCGACTATCCCATCGTCAAGGCCGGTGATCTGGCCAAAGGCGCGGGCGATACGGTCAGCATCGACCTGTTCAACATCCTGCAAGGCAAGCCGGTGATGGGTGACACCCGCATCGAGGGCCGCATGATGCAGCTCACGTACTCCAGCATGGACGTGCGGATTGACCAAGTGCGGGGCGGCGCTGACTCGGGCGGCCGGATGACCCAAAAGCGCACGGTACATAACTTGCGCAACATCAGCATGGCCGGCCTTCAGGCTTGGATGCAGCGCCTTGAGGATCAAACCGCGCTGGTGCAATTGGCCGGCGCGCGCGGCTCGCAAAGCACTTCGGATTGGGTTGTGCCCCTGGCCAACGACCCGGACTTTTCCAGCATCATGGTCAACAGCGTCAAAGCCCCGACCAAGAATCGCCAGTTTTACGCCAACGATGCCACGCTGCCTAGTGACATTGGAACCAACGATGCGCTTACCCTGCAAGATATTGACCGCGTTGTGGCTCAACTTCGCGAATCCCCGGTGGTCCTGCAATCGGTCAAGATCAAGGGCGATGACCGCGCCTGGAATGATCCGCTGTGGGTGATGTTCGTTACCGAACGTCAGTGGCTGTACCTGCAAGCGCGGACCAGCCAGACTACGTGGCGGCAGGCTGTGCAGTACGCATTCGAGCGTAAATCGTCGGGCGTTAAGCATCCGCTGTTCGATGCCTACGAAACGATCATGTGGAACGGCGTGCTCATCAAGCGCATGAACCGTTACGCGATTCGGTTCAACACCGGCACCAGCGTGACCTACGACACGGGCGGCGCGGACGGCGGCACTTACACGGAAGCTAACGCGACCACCGCTCAACCGGTTGATCGCGCCATCATCGTGGGTGCCCAGGCGCTTGCCAAGGCTTACGGCAAGTCGGCCTCCGACTACTTTTACGATTGGTCGGAAAAGGAAGTGGACCACGGCAACAGCATCGAAACCGTGTGCGCGTCGATGTGCGGCTCTGCGAAGATCCGCTTCAAGATCGACGACGCCGACACCGACTTTGGTGTTGCGGTTCTGGACAGCTACGCGCCGGACCCCGCGTCCGCTGCTGGCCGCACCCTGCTTGGCTCGTAATTGATGGGGGCTTTGCCCCCTTCTAAAACTATTTGGAGATTCAAAAATGGCAACTCTCAATGCTCCTTCGCTGCAAGACGTTGTGTACAGCGGCCCGTGCCCGCTGGCCAACGCTCACGGCTACATGACGCTTGCAGCCGTCCCCGCGGCCGACAAGATCCGCCTGAACCGGGTTTACGCCGGCACCAAGATTTACGACGTGCGGATGGTCAACGCTGCCTTGGGCGCCAGCACCACGGTGTCGCTTGGCTTCGAGTACGTCAACGGGGAAGCTGGCGGCGGCGCCACGGCCCTGATGGCTGCAACGTCTACGGTGTCCGCGGCCTCCACCCGGCAAGCCGCCATTGCGCCGATTACGCTGCTGTATGACGCCTATATCACCGCAACGGTGGGCGGCGGCACGGCGACCGGCCAGCTTGATGTGATTACTACCTTCGAGTTTGAAGGCAAGTAAGTAGGACGCTCCTGTCTGAGTAGGTTTTGGGGCGGCGTTGTGTCGCCCCATTTTTTTAGAGATTGAGACATGGCAAAGCTAATTGCAGTGCGGTACGTCGGCAACAAGCAAGCGGCGTATGACAACGTGGCCCGCTCTGGCGTTACCTGGAACGGCAAAGGCGACGTTCAACAAGTGACTGACGCTCAAGCCAAAGTGCTAATTAAATACACAGACCAATGGGTACTAGCCAATGCCGGCGATCAGGCCGCAGTGCTGGCCCCGGTGTCAATCCAGGTCACGGACGAGGATGGTGGGTCAGTGTCGATTGATCCTGACGACCTAAACAAACCGCTGGAAAAAATGAGCAAAGCGGAACTAAAGGCATATGCCGCAAACAAGTGGAACAAAGAGCTTGACGTGCGCAAGTCCACCAAATCGCTGATTGACCAGATTGAAGAATTTGAGCGCGATTTGGATGTAGTAGTCGGCGTGCCAAAGTAAGATCAAATAGCGCCGACTTGCCGATAATGGTGCTACTTAGATAGCACTGTGCGGAACTGCGCCGTGGCAACCACAAAATACGTCGATCTGCTAGACGAGGTGCTGCCGTACCTTTCGGCCGATCCGTCTAACCCGGTTACGGAAAACGCCATCAAGCGTACCGTGATTGAGTTCTGTGCCGCCAGTTGGATATGGAAATACCTGCCAGACACCATTACCACGCTTGCCGGCGAATGGTTTTATGACCTTGAGCCGCCAACCGGAGCCGATGTTGCCGTTGTAATGCACGTTGCATTGGACGGCGTGCCGCTGACGCATAGGACGTTGGAATGGCTGGATGTTGAGTTGCCCAGATGGCGCACAACGACCGGGACGCCCAAATACTTCTCCCAGGTCGATAGCGAGCAGATTTTGCTTGCCCCCGGCCCTAACTATGGAGTCACCAATGGCTTATCAATGACTCTGGCACTGCAACCCAGCCAGTCTGCCACCGGGTTTCCTTCGTGGATTGGCAATCAGTATTTTGAGGATCTTGCCAACGGCGCCATTGCGCGGCTGATGATTATGCCGAACAAGCCGTGGACCGATCTAATTAACGGTGCGGCGCGGCGAGCTGCGTTTGAGGCTGGCATGAACAACGCCAGAGCGTCGGCCGTGCGGTCCCTGGCCCGCGCCGAGATTCACACTAAGTCGCATCACTGAGGGCGGCATGGGGACCATTGTTTCAAACACCATCATCGACAAGGCGCAGACGGTCTTGCAAGATTCTTCCGGCGTGCGCTGGAGCGATGCAGAGCTGTTGTCCTGGCTCAACGATGGGCAGCGCACCATTGCGCTATACAAGCCTAATGCCTATGTTCGTACAGTGCCGTTTTTGTGCGCATCGGGAACACGGCAGGAAGTGCCGGCGGATTGTGTGCAGCTTTTCTCGGTCCCGCGCAACCTCGGGGCCACGGGCGTCAATCCTGGCCGCGCCATTCGCCCGGTCGAGCATGACATGCTGGACGCAAGGGTGCCTAACTGGCACTCAGCCACTCCGACCGTTGATGTTCAGCACTTCACTTATTCGGTGCTGAACCCCAAGACGTTCTTTGTTTATCCGCCCAACACCGGCACCGGGTACGTGGAGTTGTCGTATGGCGCGGAGCCGCCCGACACTACGTTAAACGCGGCAATCTCCGTAGACAACATTTATTCTACGGCGCTGATCGACTATGTGTTGTATCGCGCCTTCAGCAAAGACACCGAGTTTGCGGATAGCGCTCGTGCAGGCGGGCATTTTCAATCGTTTGTCGGCGCAATCACTGGCAGGGCACAGGCGGAGGCCGCTGCTAATCCTAATCCCCAAGCCTCTGCCGCCCCCTAGCAACCCAATGTAACAGGAGCAAATCATGCCCGGATTTTCCAAAGCCCTCGCGCAATCCATCTTTGATGCCACCCTGGCATCGACTCGTTCGAGCCTTAGTGCCAAGCCCGGCGTGTGGATGAGCCTGCACACCGCCGCGCCCGATGACAATAGTGGCGGCAACGAGGCCACCTACTCGGGTTACGCGCGGGTCAACATCGCTAGCTTAATGACCTCAAGCACAACCGGCTCGGCGCCGGAGCAAACGGTACGCGCCACCAACACTGGCGACATTAACTTCCCCGCCTCGACTGGCGCCACGCAGACCGTGACCCATTGGGCGATCTGGTCCGACCAGACGCTTGGTACAAGTGCCTATCTGATGTACTCGGGCTCGCTGTCGTCTAGCCGCAGCGTGCAGTCGGGTGACGTGGTGGTGATCCCAGCCGGCCAACTGTTGATCGACCTGACCTAACCATGGCCGGCCTGTCGAAGTATCTGGCGCTGGCGCTGTTCAACATGGCGCTCAACCCGGTGCGGGCAAGCTTTACGCCCCCTGTCGGGTTGTGGCTGGCGCTGCACACCGCGCCGCCAAGCGACTCCACGTATGGCAGCGAGGCGACTTTCGGCGGATACGAGCGGCAGCCTATCAATAGTTTGACGGCGAACCCGTTGCCAGAAACGGCCAATGGAGACGTGGATATCTTTGTTACCAACGGCGCAGAAGTGGTGTTTCCTAGTTCTACCGGGCCGGCCGGCCAGACCATTACGCATTGGGCGATTTGGGACAGCGCGACCGCTGGTGACGGCAACATCTTATTTTCCGGCGCGCTTGGATCGTCGCGGCTGATCCTGACTGGGGATAGCGTAGTGGTCAGCGAAGGCGGCATTGCCCTGACGATCAAATGACCAAAAATGCGATCAATGGCAGCGTAATCAACAAGGCATCGTTCCCAGGAGCCGAAGCCGGGTTGTCGCTTGTCGAATTGATCGGCACGGTTGAAGTCACGTGTTCTATTCCGTCAGTATCGTTACGGCTGACAACGGTTGCAGCCACGACGCCAACGGCAAACGGCACGGCCTCGACAACCAAGCGCACGCAGTTTGTTTGCAATGCTTCGCCCAGCGCAGTTACAAGCGCCACCGCCTTGGTCAATCGCAAGCATGGCGCCTCAGTGGTAGCAACTTGCATTGCTACTGCGGGAATTGGCCTTGCATACCGGTCGAGCGCCACAACGTCGGGCATTGCACTAGCCTCCGCAAGCAATGGTTATTTGGCTGTATCTCGCGGAGCGAGCGTGTCTTGCACTGCAACTGCCCAGACTGCCGCTGCTAGGACATTGGTTTACCGCGGCGCAAGTATTGCCGGTACGGCGGCGCCCATGGTTACTGCACTTAGAAAAGTGCCGAGTCAGGCCGCCGGTAGTGCCATGGCGCTTGGGGTAGCCGGCATCAATTTTAGAAATCGATTAATCGCCTCAATTGTCGCGACTGTAGAGTCATCGGTATCGACTCGATTTAACGTGCGCAGAGGCGCAAGCACAATCCCGAGGGCTGTTGTTTCTGGCACGGCGCGGCGCAATGTTCGCCTTGTTTTGGTTGAACAAACAGCTTCGGCAACGCCATCAAATGTTTCGCCAATCAGCCGAATAAGATTTGGGGCAACCGCGCAGGCAAATGCCTATGTCAATGCCACAATTGGAATGAAATACAGGTTGTCGGGCTCTACTGTTGCCAGCGCGGTTGCTCAATCCGCTGCTTCTGATTTTGCTTCGGCTATGCCGGCCCCATCCGAAAGGCTGATGAAGGTGCCAGCATCCAACCGCCGCATGGAGGTGACGGAGTGATTCTTGATAGGTTTTTCAAACAACCGGCCGAAACTTTGGACTATGACATCGACTTTTCGGAGTTCTTGTCCGAGGCCGATACGATTGTCACCACTGGCAACCCACCGGTTCCGTCGCCGCTCAATGTGACCGTCACGCCCACCGGGTTGACCCTGGGTCCGACGTTTGTGCTCAACGGCAAAACCGTTAAGCAATGGCTGTCGGGCGGCACGGACGGGGTGAAGTACAAGATCACGCTGACTGTAACCACCAACGCGGGGATCGTAAAGCAAGTCGAGTTTGTGGTTCGCGTAAAGGACGATTGACATGGGAACTTTACTGTTCAAGAACAACGCGAGCACCACGCTCTCGGGGTCCATTAACAATAGTCAGACCTCGATCACCGTTGTGTCTGGCACCGCATTTCCGGTGCCTGCTGCGGGCGATTACTTCTACGCCACGATGTACGAGATTTCTGGATCGACCGAAATCAACATCGAGATTGTCAAAGTCACGGCAGTAAGCGGCAACAACTGGACCATCGTGCGCGCGCAAGACGGCACAACCGGGCGGGCGCGAGACGGGATTGCAACTTGCTATATCGAACAGCGCATGACAGCAGCATCGGCGCAACTGATGTTGCAAAGCGACAACAACCTGTCGGATCTGCCAACCCCAGCCACGGCGCGCACGAATCTTGGCCTTGGGAGCATGGCCACGCAAAACGCGAGCGCGGTGGCTATCACTGGCGGCACGATTAGCGGCGTCACAATCACCGGAATAGACTCCACAACGACGATTGGTGACAACGCGGATTCCACAAAGAAAGTGGCGTTTGAAGTGTCTGGCGTCACGACCGGCACCACGCGCACACTGACAATCCCCAACGCGAGCGGGACGATTGCCCTGCTGGCGGATCTGACGGCCGGATACCAGCCTCTTGACTCTGATTTGACGGCCCTTGCCGCGCTCGCTGCCAATGGCCTGATCGCCCGCACTGGTGCTGGAACCGTCAGCGTTAGGAGCATTACCGCGCCCGCCGCTGGGCTTACCGTTACCAATGGCGACGGGGTTTCGGGCAATCCCACCTTGGCCCTGGCCAACGACTTGGCGGCCGTTGAGGGCATTGCCACCACTGGCTTTGTGCGTCGCACCGGGGTTGATACATGGTCGGCCTCGGCCATTGCCGATGGCGATCTGCCTTCGGCGCTGACCGGCAAGACCTATAACGCGCTGACGCTGGCAGCCAATGCCACCGGCTTTGCGGTGTCTGGCGGCACGACCAGCAAAACTCTCACGATCAGCAACAGCGTGACCCTGGCCGGCACTGACGGCACCACAATCACACTGCCGGCCACCACCGGAACCGTGGCCCTGAACAATCAAACGATGTTTATTGGCACAACCGGCGTAGCGATCAACCGCGCGTCGGCTTCGCTGTCATTGACTGGCGTCAGCATCGACGGGTCGGCCGGATCTGCGACCACTGCCACCACGGCCACCAAGGCGACCAACTTGGTCGGCGGCAACAATACAACGCTGCTGGGGGCTATCGGGTATCAATCCAACACGGACACCACGACCCTGCTTTCGCCCAACGTCACGACGACCAAACAATTCTTGTCGCAGACCGGCACGGGCACCAACGGCGCGGCGCCGGTGTGGAGCGCTGTGGCTAAGTCTGATGTGGGGCTGGGTAACGTCGAGAATACGGCGCTTTCAACTTGGACGGGTTCCGCCAACATCACCACCCTGGGCACGGTGGCCACCGGCACTTGGAACGCCACGACCATTGGCATTGCCAAGGGAGGCACGGGTGCGACGACGCAAACAGCCGGGTTTAACGCTTTGGCCCCCACGACGACGCTAGGGGATCTGATTTACAGCGACGGCACGAATAACGTGCGCTTGGCGGGCAACACGACCACGACGCGCCGCTTTTTGCGCCAAACCGGGACCGGGGCCGTATCGGCCGCACCGGCCTGGGATACCCTGACTGACCCCGACATTCCGTCGGCGCTGACTGGAAAGACTTACAACGCCTTGACCCTGACGGCGGCGGCCACTGGCTTTACGGTGGCGGGTGGCTCCACAAGCAAGACTCTGACCGTCAGCAACACGCTCACCCTGGCCGGAACGGACGGATCGACACTCAACATTGGCGGGGGCGGTACGCTTGGATCGGCGGCCTACACGGCCAGCACGGCTTACGCTCCGGCCGCAGGTTCGGCCAGTGTGACCACACTTGGCACGATCACCAGCGGCACCTGGACGGGCAGCGCCATCGGCATTTCTTACGGCGGCACCGGAGCCACGTCAAAAGTCACAGCGTTTGACGCGCTGTCGCCTGCCATTACGCTAGGCGATTTGATTTACAGCGATGGCACAGACAACGTGCGCCTTGCCGGCAACACCACTACGGCTAAGCGGTTCCTAACGCAAACTGGCACCGGTTCGGTATCGGCCGCGCCTGGGTGGAATGCCATTGTGGACGGCGATCTGCCAAGCGCGCTGACCGGCAAAACTTACAACGGATTGACCCTCACGGCCAACGCCACAGGGTTTCAGGTTGCGGGTGGCACAACGGCTAAGACTTTGGCAGTCAGCAACAACCTGACGCTTGCAGGCACGGATGGCGCGACACTTAACGTCGGTGGCGGCGGCACGCTGGGCAGTGCGGCGTTTACGGCTTTGACAGCGTATGAGCCTGCTATCACCACGCTGACGGTCGCAAAAGGCGGCACTGGCGTGGGCACGCTGACCGGGCTTGTGAAAGGAAATGGCACAAGTGCGTTTACTGCTGCGGTTGCAGGCACCGACTTCCCGGGCTTGGCCTCTGCCAACACGTTTACCGACAATCAAACATTAGCCGCCAACCTTATTTTTAGCGGATCAAGCCGGGTCATTCAGGGCGACTTTACCAACGCCACCAACAGCCTTCGCACGTCCTTTCAGTCAAGCACGGCCAACGGCATTACGGTCGTGACGGCCAAGCCCAACGGCACTGCCACAGGCTCGTACTTCATCACCCACAACGCATCAGACGTAGACAACTCGTCCCACATGTACGTGGGCGTGACTTCAACCCAGGCCCAGCTACGCAGCGACAAGACGGGCACGGGCTCATTCCTGCCATTGGGGATCTATGTCGGAGGAGCAGAGCGGGCCGTGGTGGACACCAGCGGCAATATCACCCCGTCCGTGGACAACGCGCAGACCCTTGGCAGTGCAAGCAAGCGATGGTCTGATGTTCAGACTGCGAGCATTTCGGCAAGCTCCTACAACGGCGGGCAATTGGCCGGGATGCGTAATAGGATTATCAACGGCGACATGCGCGTGGCACAAAGAGGCAACGTTGCCGTTGTTGTCAATACGGTCCAATACGGCGGATGTGATCGCTTTACAACCGCTGTAACGGCAACCACTGCAAGCGGGACGATCCGACAACAAACCGGAATGTCTGGGACTGTATCGGGTGTTGCTCAGGCAATTACTGGACTCACAACCACTGGCACGACAACAATAGCGTGGTCACAAAGAATTGAAAGCGCAAATACATACTCATTAAATGGGCGTCAAGTAACGGTTCAATTAAAACTATGGCATGACACCGGATCGACACAAACATTTACAGCCGGCATTTATAAAGCGAATTCAGTAGACAATTTTGGCGCCACGACACTTATTGGGTCAACATCGTCCGTGAGCGTTCCAACGTCTACATGGACGACCATGACATTTACTGTAACTCTGGGCTCGACCGATGCCTCTAATGGTCTACTGTTATATGGAGCTTATAATAGTATTGCGGCCGTAACATCAAAGTTTTTTAATATCGGTGATGTGCAGCTTGAACCCGGCTCCGTAGCCACTTCATTTGAAACTCGCCCATATGGCGTTGAGCTGGCGCTTTGCCAGCGTTACTATGAAACGGGCTCTCAACGGTTTAGGATCGACCCGTTTCCAGGCAGCGGAGCTGCGGGTGCCTCAGCATATTTTGTTGTAACAAAGCGCACAACTCCTGTAGTAACCGGAACGGCAACGTTAGGCAACCTTACGGAAATAGTTTGTGATGCAGTCAATCAAGCTTATTTTGGATTTACTTCAGGATCATCTGGAAACTGTGCAAACACGTGGACCGCATCAGCGGAGCTATGATGTGGAGGAAGTGGCAATTAATAGCCATAGTGCAAGTGAATTTGTCAGAAAACTTCCATAGCATTTAAACCGCGCGCGTCAAAGCGCACAACAAAGGAGCCTGAAATGCTGAAGTCCAAAACGATGTGGTTTTCTGCAATCTTGGCAGTGCTGTCCGTCGCGCAGGGTTTTGTGTTGCAAGTCCCTATGTCTCCTGAGTTGCAAGGGCTTGTTGGCGCTGTTGTTGCGGCAATTGTGGCTTACCTGCGCGCAGTCACAACCAAGCCCCTGTTTGATAAACCTGCCCAAATGAGTGAGTAAACCTCATGGCCGCGTTCAAACTCAACATGTTCTCAGGCATTCGTCCGCGAACGCCTGAATCGCTGTTGCCGGAGGGCGCGGCCACCATTTCTGAAAACTGCGATTTCGCCTATGGCGAGCTGCGAAACACAAAGGCCGGGTTTGCTTTGGCCGCCATGAGCAACTCACCGGCCTCGCTCTACACCGATGACGGCCTGACGTTTTACTCATGGACCACCGACGTTAATGCGGTGCGCTCACCGATCACCAAGGACACGTTCAATCGGCTGTACTACACCGGCGATGGCGGATTCAAGGTGGCCAGCCGTTCGGGTACTCGCGTCAACGGTGGGCCGCCTGGGTCCGCGTATCTGGTTGGCGTGCCTCGACCCACCACTCCTCCGGTCTTGGCGATCCCCCAAACCGAGGCAACCAGCGCGACCGCCAGCTTTGTTTTTAATTTTCATTGGGAGTATGGCGGTGTCAAATATCAAGAGCAGGTCGTAAGCCCGGACCTTGTGACCGACGGCAAGGTGTATCGCTTCATTCCGCCGCCGCGTTTACCTGCAACTAACGAGCAGGCTTTCCCCGTGTTGCGCATGACGGCCACCTCTTTGGCCGATCAGTCACAGGTGTTCGACGTTTACACCAACAATTCGTCGTTCGAGAGTACGAGCAAGGTTTACTCGCTGTCGATGGCCAAGGACTCCGGCAGCGATGCTTACACAGTTACGCTTGAGTTTGGCGTCAAGGAAGCGGACAAAGAAACTCGCGCCTACGTCTACACCTACGTCAACACCTACAACGAGGAAGGCCCGCCGAGCGCCCCGGCAACCGTCACAACCTCCCCGATCATCCCGGTCAACGTCACCGTCACCAAGGACGCGGCAACGGGCTACGCGCCGCTCAAAGAGATTCGCGTGTACCGCACGCCAACCGGATCGACCATTGCCGACTATTTCTATGTCGGGTCGGTCCTGGTGCTGACAGAGCCGGGCGCGACCTTTACGTTCTACGACAACGTGAAAGGCGAGCAACTTAACGAGGCGCTTGCGTCAGAGAACTACTATCCGCCCGATCAATCTTTGGTCGGGCTGATGACCTTGCCCAACGGAATTCTTTGCGCCTGGAAGGGCAACGAGCTGCATTTCTCGGAAGCGTACAAGCCGTGGGCTTGGCCTCCTGCCTACGTCAAACCGCTGCCTAACGCCATCGTGGGTGGGATTGCCCACGGCACCGGAGCCATTGTGACAACCACGACGCAGCCTTACTTGGTGTCGGGGGTGTCGCCGGATTCAATGACCACGGCAAGGCTTAACGTGGATCAGGCCGGAGTGTCGAAATGGTCGCTCGCCGTAGTGGATGGGCTTGCCATTTACGCAAGCAACGATGGGCTTGTGGTTGTGAACGGCGGGACTGGCAGTCTGTTGCAAAGCCAGAAGTTCTTTACCCGTGAAGTGTGGCGGCAACGCTACGGCACTGGCCTATCGTCAATGCGCTTTGCCGTGTGGGACGGGCGCCTGATCGTGTTCTCGGGCTCCAATGCGTTTACCCCGTTCATGATCCGCATGGACGAAGCCGACGGCACGCTGACGGATTTGCCCGGCTTTGTGAGCACGTGCGCCTTCATCAGCCCGTTGTCCGATCAGTTCTATTACGTGCTTGGCAATACTCTGTACCAGTTCAACGGCGGGGCCGATCAGTCCTCGGTGTGGCAGTCCAAGGAGTACGTGATAGAGCGCCCGACAAACTTCGGTTTTGCCCAGGCCGTTGCCGCCGGCACGTGGTCCATCGAGTTTTACGCGGACGGGGTGCTGCGGCACACGCAGGCGATTACGCAGTCAGTCACGAACTTCAGGCTCCCTGGCGGGTTTATGTCCGACCGCTGGAAGATGCGCATAACCGGATCTGGCAGGTTTCGTGAGCTGCGCATGGCGGGCACAGCCGCCGAATTGGCGCGGGTCTGACATGGCAATCGACACCAAGCGAGGCGTCCCAGGCATTCCGGTTGGCGCGCTCGACGCCATTACCGACCAAAATACCAAGCTGGTCTTGCGCTCAATTGTCGATGGCTGGCACGTGCGCAACGGCACGAGCGGCAAGGGCGATAACGCTTTTGTCACCAAGCAAGAGGTGGACAAGCTAAGCGGCGAGTTGGGCGGGTTGCGCAATTCGGTATTAAACCTGACCGAGAACGCGTCCAGTCGGCTCAAGCCGGGCGAGATTTCGCGCATCATCAACGACCTGCAAGCCCAGGTTATTGAGTCGCAGCTATTCAAGGAGCTGGGCGAGCGGGTCAACACCATCGACCTTGGCCTAGTGGCCGAGCAGAACGCGAGGATCGCGGCCGTGCAATCGGTGGCCGATGACTTGGCGGCAGAGGCGGCAACTCGCCTGGGATTCGACACGGACCAGGGCGCGCAGATTGCCACGTTGCAAACCACCACGGCCACCCAGGCCACCCAGATCACCGGGCTAACCACCAGGATCGGGTCGGCTGAATCCACCATTATTGGATTGCAAAGCACAACGGCCACCCAGGCCACGGCCTTGACCAGCCTGACCACGCGGGTGGGGTCGGCTGAGTCCAATATCACCAGCCTACAACAGACAACCGCCACCCAGGCATCGAGCCTGACCAGCTTGACCACGCGGGTCGGCGCTGCGGAATCGAGCATCAGCACGCTCAATACAACGACGGCCAGTCAAGCCAATTCGCTGAGCAGCCTCGGGGTGCGGGTAAGCAGTGTGGAAACTGGCCTCACTAACGAAACAAACGCGCGGGCCAACGCTGACAACGCGATCACCTCGACGGTCAATACACAGTTTGCGACCGTCAATTCAAGCATAGCGGCATTGCAGACCAGCCAAACGACCACGGCGAACAGCGTGGCCGCGCTCAGCAGCACGGTATCAACGCTGCAAGCCACGACGGGTAGCAACACGCTGGCCATTCAGACCGAAGCCACGGCCCGGGTCAATGCCGACAATGACATTTACGGCAAGTATTCGGTCAAGATCGACAACAACGGTTACGTGACCGGTTTTGGGCTTATTAGCACGGCCAATAATTCCACACCGTTTTCCGAGTTCATAGTCCGGGCGGATCGGTTCGCCATTGCCAGCCCCAGCGGCCCAGGCATTACCCCGACCGTGCCATTCATTGTGACCACAACAACCGACGGAGCGGGCAACCCGCCAGGGGCTTATATCAAGTCGGCATTCATTGGCAACGCCACCATCGACACGGCAAAGATCAAGGATGCTTCGGTGGACACGCTGAAGATCGCCGGTAGTGCTGTGACGGTGCCAGTTTACGGGTCAGCGTTTTCTAGCTTGACCACGTATGGCACCACGCCGTTTACGTTAATGACAATGCCTTTCACAATTGATGGCCTTGGATCGGGGCCGCAGGCGGGGGTAATTGTCACGGTAGTGGTCAGCCTGTACCCGTCCAACAGCGACTATGTGACGATGGAGCTGATTATTGAAATCAACGGCGTAAGGGTCGGCGGCGCAGGGACAACAATCGGGGACAACGGGCTATCGCACACTGCCGTCGGGTTCGGGTATGTGCCGGACGGCACGCACACTATCGCCGTCAAAATGCGCACGGCGCCGGAGTCTGGGGGCGGTCCGACCAAGACTCTGACCACGGTGGCCTATGCCACGGCCACGGCGGGGAAGCGATGACACCATACGTGATTGTTGACGCAAGCGGCACGATTGTCGGCAGTGGCATCGTGCAAAACGGTAACGCCGACCTGATCCAAGTGCCGGATGGTTGCGCGCTGCACCTTGGCGTGGCCACGACTCTGGGCGCCACTCGGCAAATGCTTGTTGATGGCAAGGTTGTGGACACGCAGGAGCCCATATTCGAGGCCACGTATCAGACCAAGCGCAGGGGCGCCTACCCCAGCGTAGGGGAGCAGATGGATATGTTGTGGCACGCCATGAACAACGGCGACACGACCAAGATCGAGCCCTTCTACTCGGAAATTCTGGCGGTCAAGCAGCGCTTTCCCAAGCCGTCAAATTGAGCATAGACAAGGACAATATCGGCATGAGACTGGACGTTAAAACGCCGATTGATCAGATTGTCCTGAACCCGTTTGCGGGGCGCGTGGAGGCTTTGCCAGTCGTGGCCGAGCATGGCCCGTTTGCCGCGCTGGCGCAAGGCAGTGATTGGCGCGGAAAGCTGGAGCGCCTGGAGGAAGCGCTGTCGGAGTTGCCGCAGGCTGACTTGCCGCTCACGCACTGGTTTTCGCGGGGCGTGTACGCGCGAGAGTTGTTTCTGCCCAAGGGCACGGTGCTGACCGGGCGAATTCACAAATACAGCCAGATCAACATTTTGCTGCGCGGCGATATTTCCGTGCTCACAGAGTCGGGCATCAAGCGGATCAAAGCGCCGTTTGTCATTCAGTCACCGGCCGGGACCAAGCGGGCTGGGTACGCCCATGAGGACACGGTGTGGATGACGGTATGCGGAACGCACACCACGGATGTTGACGTTTTGGAAGATGAACTGACAACCCGCACCTATGCCGAGTACGAGGCATTCTGCGCGCGGTTGTTGACCGAAGGGGATTGAAATGTCTTTTGCCGCAGCAGCAACAATCGGATCAACTGTCGTTGGCGGCCTAATGAACAGGTCGGCAAACAAGGCCGCCAAAAACGCCAACAATGCGGCGGCTGATTCCGCGCGGTTGCAGACTGAAATCGCAAAAGATCAGTGGGACCGGTACAAGTCGATCTACGAGCCCCTTGAGCGCAGCTACGTTAACGAGGCACAGCAGTTCGACTCTCCCGAGAACTACGCCCGCGCCGCCGGCGACGCATCGGCCACGGTTGCCAGCCAGTTTGGCAAGGCGCGCGAGCAGCTTATGCGCACACCCGGCCTCGACCCATCGAGCGGGGCGTATCAGGCCGGCATGACTAACCTGGGATTGTCCGAGGCGGCCACTAACGCAGTGCAGCAAAACGCGGCGCGCATGAAGGTCAAGGACGCGGCTTTCGCACGCAAGACCGATGCCTTGAGCCTTGGCAAAAACATGCCAGCGCAAGCCACCTCCGGCTTGGCATCCGCCGCCGGTACGCAAGCAGGGCTTGGCGCAAGATTTCAAGATCAGGCGAACACCGAAGCAAAAGCCACCGGCCAAGTGCTTGGCAGCATTTTCACGCCGGGCAACATGAAGCAGGTCGGGGGCTGGCTTGGCGGCTTGGGCGGTGGGTCGGGTTCTACGCCGATAAGCGGCACGCCTGATTTGAGCATGCTCGGATAACGCAGAGGCACAACATGAGTGGATTAGGTTTGGGCATGATTGCCGGCGCGGCTGCGATAGACGAGCAGAAACGCCAGGAAATACGCGACCGAGAGGCTCAGCGATTTAATTGGGAGCGCCAGCAGAAGGAGGCTGATCTGTCTTTGTTGGGCGACAAGACAGATAGCGAGCGATCTAGGCTCAAGCTCGGCAGGGCACAAAGCGAAGCCGGTCTTGAAGTGCTGCCGGGCGCGACTGCAAATACGATTCAAGAGCAACGAAACAAGGCTTTCGGATTGGGCACGGAAGAAGCGACGCAGGATTACAAACGGCGGGCAGCAGTCAGCGATGCCAAAGTGAAGGCCGCAACCGCACAGTTTGACGATGACAACCTTGTCAAGACGCTAGCCCAAAAATCGGTCCAAGGCGAACTAAGTGCAGAAGATCAGCGTGATTCCGTGATGGCACGGCTGGCCCAGGCTTTTGACGCCAATGACTCAAATCGTGCCTTGTCGTTCTTTAACAGCGTGTCATCGGCCTCCGGGCTGATCCCGGAAACGAACGGAAAAAGAGCCGTAAACGTTACAGTGACCCAAGGCCAGGACAGGCTCCACAGCGGCCCCGGATATCAAATTGACTTTGATGATGGCACCAACATGTTTTTGTCTCACCAGACTATGAAGGCGGCCCGGGACCGTGTAAACGGAAATCAAAAGCTCAATTTCATGCACGACAAAGGCACCGGCGAGGTTCTTGTCGGCAATCCGACTACTGGTCGGGTTACGGTGGCAAGAGAGGCCGACCTGTCGCGGCTAAAGAGCGACACAAGCAGAATGGGGCCGCTTGAGCGTGATGTGAGCTACCTGATGCAATCCCACGGCATGACTCAGGATCAGGCACTTGAGCGGCTGAACTCAGCCAAAACCATGAGCCGCCAGAGCTTCGTGTTGAAGTCCATTGAAAACGCGCAGGCAATGGGCAAGAAAGTCACGGCGTCGGACGAGGCGGAATTTGGCGCTATGTATGACCGAGTGCAATCAGGTAGCCGACCAGTCGCACCGGCAGCGACGGCAACGCCTGCCGCCCAGGCACCCGGCACCCAGGCACCCGGCACCACAAGACCGGCAAACCCCAACATCCTAAGGTTGATTACCGCCCCAGGATCGGCGCAGCCTGCGCCGGCGCAGAGCCCTGAAGTGCAAAGGCCGGTTACTCGCCAAGAGCCACCGCGCCCCGTCCAGGCGCCGCGCTCCGAGGCGCAAAGGCCGGTTGGATCACCGCGAGGCGTCCAGCCTCCACGACCTCAAGCGCAAGGATTAGGAATTGCCCAGGGATCACCGCGGTTCGTCAGGCCGCCTAACTAGCGAGTCAAATACCCATGAGGCGCTGATAATTGGGGGAATCCTATTCCGGCTTCCCTTGATCAAGGCGCTTCATGGACAACAAATCGCTTGGCCTAGACTCTCTATTCCGGGCCGATGAACAAGAACAGGTTAGTCGTTCAAGAAGCAAATCCAGCACCTCGGTAAGCGATATAGATGGGATCCTGACGCAGGAAGGCGCGGATCACCTCAAGCCTGTCATTCAGGCAATTTACGGCCAGGAGTCTGGCGGCGGGGCCAACTCCAGTACGTCCGTAGACGGGGCACGCGGCGGGATGCAGGTTATCCCCGCGACCTTTCAGCGTTTTGCAAAGCCCGGTGAGCGGATTGATAACCCGGACGACAACATGCGCGTCGGGGTGCGGATCATCAAAAGCTTGGCGGACAAGTTTGGCAACGATCCCGCCAAGATAGCCACCGGGTATTTCTCCGGCGAGGGCAACGTCAACCCCGGCCAGGGCAGCGCATGGAAGCGTGACGCCCGCGACGGCAATGGCAAAAGCGTATCCGGGTATGTCTCCGATGTAGTGCGCCGAGTCGGTGGCCAGCAAGCAGCGCAACCGGAGCTGCCGGATTTGAGTAAAGCGCCTACATGGGCGCAAGTCACGCAAGACCCCGAATATGCCACGCTCAGCCAGGAAGATAAGAAGCAGGCCAAAGCCGCCTACTTCGATTACTGGATTGCTCCGCACGCTGGCGATGAAACAGAGGCGATTCGCGCGCAGTTTTTTGGGCAACAGGATGGGCAACAGGATGCCCCGGCGCAGCGTGAGCGCACCTGGGGCGAGGCAATCAAAGACACCGGCGCGCAATTAGCCGAAGGCGTCAACACGCTGGCCGGGGCTTTGCCCAATCTGATTGCCCCGGAAAGCCGTGCGGCGCAGATGTTCAATGAGAATGCGGAGTTCTGGCGTAGCAAACAGTCTGAGCCGTTGCGCGCCAAGATGGCCAGCGCGGATCAGGCAATCACGAAGGCCGGCGAGGATGGGTTTATCTCCCAGGTAGTCGAGTCCGCCTCGCAATACTTCTCCGACCCGGCGCTTGCCGCCCGGTTCGTTACGACCAACCTGCCCAGCATGATCCCAGGCGTGGCGGCGGCCAAGGTCGCCCAGGCTGCAATGCTGGCGCGGGGGGCTTCAGCGGCCAAGGCGGCCAGCGCGGCCACCACCGCGGCCGGCGGAGTCAATGCCGCTCTGAATGCCGGCGGGGCGCGGGGCGATGCGTTTGACGACCTCAAGCGCACGCTGATTGCCCAAGGCTACTCGGAGCAAGATGCCGAGCGCATGGCCATTGAGGGCTCAAGGGTCCCGGCAGCGGTCGGTGGCGTGGCTGGCTTTGTCAGCGGCAAGCTTGGTCTTGAAAAGGCACTGGTGGGCGGCGCAGGCGGTGGGGTGCGCAAAGGCGTCGGATCGGCGCTTGGCGAGTTGGCCGGCGAGCAGGTCGAAGAAGTGTCGCCGCAAGTTGCCACCAACATTCAGGCCGGCCAATACGACAACAGGCCGGTTTTGAAAGACGTTGGCCGCACGGTTGTTGAAACGGCCATCGGGTCCGGTCCGGGGGCCATTGTTGCCGGCGGCGCGACTGCGTTCTCCAGAACCCCCGACGGCCGCCTTGAACCCGATCAGGACGAAACTCCGCAAACAGTCCGGGATGCCGACGCAATCGTCCGCGAACTGGCTGCGCAGGCTGGCATTCCTGAATCCACTGTTCTGCCGACGCAGGCACCCGCTGAAAGCGCGGCCCAGGGCGCCACTTTGAATCAGGCCATTCTGGATTTTGCCTCGGTGCGGGCTGAGCAGCTTCGCGCCAAGCGTGATGGCTCGCTTGAGACTGTCATTGGTCCTGATGGCCCGGTCGATCAGGAAGTTCCTGGGGTCGGACTGACGCCCGCCGAGGCGCAGGAGTTGGCGGCGCTTGAGCAAGCGCAGGACAACCCGTCGGTGCTGCGCCGACTGTACGGATTCGATCAAGAGCAACCACAACCCGCCGGCCAGGAATTGCCGGCACCGGAGAACCAAGATGTACAAGACCAAACCCAAGCAATTGGGCCTGGACCAACTGCCATCGACCAAAGCGTACAGCCCGGTACCGAGGCACGAGGGCCAGTCGATCAACCGGGGGCCGGCGACCAAGCCGCCGCAGCGAGTGCCATCGAGCAAGCTGGGCAACCAGTCGGGCCAGCCCCCGATGCGCAGCCCGCAGATCAAGCCCCAGCCGCCGAAAACGTACTCGCTGGCGACGAACGACGAGCACGGCCAGAAGCCGAGGCCGGTGTACAGCAAGAAGCCCCGGTAAATGTCCCGATTGAAGAACGTAGCGATGAGGAATTGCGCGACCGGCTTGATTACATAGCCAGCCAAGCCAAGCGCAACGGCGGATGGGACTCTATGCTCAGGGCCGCCAAGCGTGAGGTTGAGGGAGAGATTGCCCGGCGCCAGGAAGCAAAACAGACTCAACCCGCACCCGAACAACCAACCAACCCCCAACCACAGCAACCGGAGCAGCAAACCAATGTCACTCAAGCCGTTGAAGCCCAGCAAGCAGAAGCGCAAGGATCAGAACAACAACAAGCAGCAGCCCCAACTGTAGCGCCCGAAGCCAAGCCCAAGAACGCCAGCAAGGAAGATGTAGAGCACCTGTTTGGCATTGACAATAAGCGCCAAGCCGCGCTTGACCGCATTGCCAAGGGTACGGCGTACTTTGCCACCCCGGACAAAGCCAAGGACTTCATCAAGAAGAACGGGCTGGCCGACACGCATCAAGTGGTGCAGAACGGCAAGCGGTTTGAGATTGTGGCGAAGGGGGCAGAGCCGGTTGTCGAAAAGCCCAAGACCGAGAAGGAGGCGAGGGAGCGCAGACAGCAAGCCGCCGGCGAATCGGCTCAAGAAAACCGTGCAGCCTCAGAAGCCGCAAGCATTACAACGTCGTACTTGCAAAACGACGGGAAGCTGAGATTTGCCGAGTTTGCTGAGAAGCACGCCGGCAGACCGGTACCAGTAGTGCGGGCTGCGCTTGCGGCGTCTGAGTTTGGCCCGCTGCTTGCCACGAATGAACTGACACAAGTTTCAGAACAAATATCTTCAGCCGGGTTGGCCGTGGCCGCGCAAGCGCGTGAAAACGCCAAGCCACGGGCAGAAGCAAGTGCGCAGGACAAACTTGCCGGACGAATTCGGCTTCAAGAGCAACGAGTCAGCTTGGCGCAAGAGGCTGTTCGTCGGGCAAGGGACACCGACCGACTCGGATTGCCGGTCGAGAACGGCCCAAACCGGCAAAAAGCGCAACTGCGTCTTGAGCAGGCACAGGCGGAACTTGAAACTCTGAGGCAAGAGCAAGCCGCCGCTTCGGACACGCCTACCGAATTGCCTGCGGAGGCCGTGACCACACCCAAGACCGAGAAAGAGGCGCGAGCAGCCGAGCCGCAATGGTGGAAGGACAGATTCCCGACGGAGCGGTATCGGATTCTGCGCGCATCTGGGATTCCCAACGTAACCGCAAAAACGCCGTGGAGCAAGCTCACCCCAGAGCAGCAAAGTGCGTTGAACGAGCAGTGGGGGCCAAAGCCCAAGATCAAGCGCGACGACGCCCCCGCGGTTGAAGAAGTGAAGGCGGAGCAGGCAACCAAAGCCGACGACTTCGACGCCATGTTCGATGACGTGCTGGCCGAGGAAATGGCGAAGGATGAGGCGGCCAAGCCTAAGACTGAGAAGGAGGCGAGGGCGAAACGGGAGTCAAAGCCGCTGACAGAAACAGCGCCAAAGTCAATTCCAGGTAGCAGCGGAATTTCTCCAATCACCATTGCGAGAAACGATTTGCTCGAAGTGCGCCGGCGCATTGCGGAGCAGGGCCAAGTAGTTGACGACCGATTGTTGGAGCGTGAGCGTCAGTTGGTAAAGGTCATCAAAGAGTTTCAGAGCGAGCCGCTGGCGCAGCCCAAAACCGAAAAGGAAGCCCGCGCCCAACGCACCGCCACCGAGTCCCTGGCCAGCGCCGCCCAAAACACCGCGGCCGGCCTGGATGCGGCTATCGACGGCCTAGTCAAGTTGTTTGGCGGGTCCGGGCGGTTGAGTAGTGGCCTGACCTTTGACGAGGAAACCTACGCCAAGGCTAAGCCGTTATTCCAGCAAGCCATCGCCAACCTGAAGGACGCCAGCTCGGATCTGAAAGAAGCCATGCGCACGGTGGTACGCATGGTACTGGACAAGCTTGGCCCCCAAGGCGCCGGCGCCATGAAACCGTATGTCGTGCGGTTTATTGAAGAAACGGCTGGCCAAGCGCAAAATACACAACAGGAGGCGCGTAATGACACCGACCGAGATCAAAGCCAAGGCGCAAGAGATCAGGGACAGGGAGGAAATTTACAGCCTGGATCTGCACAAGCGGATTCTCAAGGCGTGGCGGATTCTGCGTCCGAAGATGTGGGCCAGCCTAAAGGAAAACGGGACGGCCGAGGATCTGGCCTTGGTGCTGCAAGTGGCGATGTGGGACGCGGTGGATCGGTACGAGAAGGCGGGGATTCCGCCAACCGACGCTCGCGAACTGGCCGAGAGGGAATGGCTAATGATGGAGCCGGAGAACGAACCGGAGCCAATCGACCTGAATCCGTAGCACCGACGCCCGAAAGCCAGCGGGCCAACTACTTCATTTCCGACCCCGAGGCGCTTGTCGGCGGCACGCCGAAGGTGCGCTTCGCGCGCAACAAAAAAGCCATCGAGGCTTTTCAGGCGATCACGTCAGAGGGGCGTGACCCGACTCAAGACGAGCTTGACGCCATGGCCGGGTATATCGGCTGGGGGTCGTTCGGGCAAGAGCTTTTCCAAGGCACCTACGACCGCCCCCGGCCTAAAGATGGCTGGCAGGCGGAGAGCGATTGGTTGCGCGAGCACCTTGGGAAAGATGGATGGAACAGCGCCCAAGCCTCAATCATCAACGCGCACTACACCGACCCGATTACGGTTGGCGCCATGTGGGACATGGTACGTCAGCTTGGTTTCACCGGCGGGCGCGTGCTTGAGCCTTCGATGGGCGTGGGCAATTTCTTTGGCCTGATGCCGCGTGACCTGATGGCCAAGAGCCGTTTGGCCGGCATTGAAATGGAACAAACCACCGGGGGCATGGCGCAAGTCCTGTACCCGGATGCCAATATCCAAATCAAGCCCTATCAGGACAGCAAGACCGCTGACAACTTCTATGACTTGGTGATTGGTAACTGGCCATTTGCAAAAGACGGCCCGGCCGACCGCCGGTATATGCGGCTGTCTCCGTCGCTGCATGACTACTTTTTCCTCAAGGCGCTCGATCAGACCCGCCCGGGGGGCTTGGTCGTGGGCATTACCAGCGCCGGAACAATGGACAAGAAGGGCACGCTGACGCGCGCCGCCCTGGCCGAGAAGGCGGACTTGGTGGCCGCGTATCGGTTGCCTTCGGGTGCCTTTGAGAAGTACGCCGGCACGGCCGTCGTGACCGACATAATCATTCTCAAAAAGCGCGAAACGCCGAACCCCGAGGCACGCACAAGCGGCTGGCTCCAAACGGCAGAAGTAGACACGCCGTCCGGGGAAACGATCACAGTCAACGAGTATTTTGCCAAAAACCCCGACAAGGTGCTGGGCCGCCTGAACTTTGGCAGCGGCACCACCTACGGGCGACCGGCCATGATCGTTGAGCGCCCCGCGGACCTGGAGCAGCGCCTTCGCGCCATCCCCGGTACGTTGCCGGCCAATACTTATCAGCCCGTCACAACCAAGAGCAAAACGGTTCAGTACGTCACGAACAACACCACTGACCGCCAGCAGGCGATCACGGTGCAAAGCGGCAATCTTTTCCAAGTGCAGGGCGAATACCTTGCGCCGCTATCCGATGTGACCTCGTACAAGCTGAAGGACGCCAAAAAGACGGCGGAGCGCGAGGCGCAGCTTGCCGCGTTAGTGAAGATGCGCCAGTCCTACGGCGCACTCATTGATGCGGAGCGCGACGGCGCGGACGATGCAGAGGCCAAGCGTAAAGCGCTGCGCGAGCAGTATCAGGCTTTCACCAAGGAATACGGCCGGATCAGCGAAAGCGATGGGCTGGCCATCCTCAAGCGGGTAGGCGATCCCTTCTACCCGTCGCTTGCTTCGCTGGAAATGCCGGATGGCTCGCCGTCGGCCATTCTGTCGCGCCCGACCGTCCGTACCAAGAAGAAATTGGAAAAGCCCAGCGTGCGCGATGCGCTGGTGATTGCCCGAAACGAAAACATCGACCTGGACATGGCGCGTGTCGCCGCCCTGGCCGGGGTGTCGGAGCAGGCCGCCGCCAAAGACCTGATCGAAAGCGGCGCCGTGTTTCAAACCCCGGATGGCAGCTACGAAGTCAAAGACGTGTACCTGTCGGGCAATGTGCGCCGCAAGCTGCGCGAGGCCGAGGCCGCCGCGCAAGAAGGCATGGACATGGAGCGCAACATCAAGGCGCTCAAAGAAGTCATGCCGGCCGACATTCCGTACTTCAACATTGAGGCCAAGCTGGGCGCAACATGGGTCCGGCCGGAAACCTACGTCGAGTTTGTTGCCAACTTGCTTGGGGTGAGCCCGTCAAAAGACGTTCAAGTGAAATGGGCCGTCAATCGGTGGAAGGTGCGCTTTGAGGACCGGAACCTGAACGGCCGGCCCGAGGCCACAACGACATGGGGCCACCCAGGCGTGCGTTTTGACCGCCTTTTGACGGCGGCAATGGGCAATGTTGCGGTCAAGATCACCTATAAAGATGAGGACGGCAACCTCAAAACCGACGAGAAAGCTAGCGCAGAGGCCAACGAAAAGGCCGGCAAGATCCGTGACGAGTTTGCCAACTGGCTGTGGAGCGATCCCGTTCGCAAGATCGAAATGGAGCGCAATTACAACGAAGTCATGAACGCCATTGCCTTGCCCAAGTTTGACGGGTCGTTTTTGTCATTCGATGGCATGGCGCTGCAACGTGGTGACAGACCATTCAACCTTCGCAAACATCAGATCGACGCCATTTGGCGCGGGCTGGCCAATGGCCGAAGCATCAACGCGCACGAAGTCGGCACGGGCAAGACCTACACAATGGGCGGGCTGGCGGTGGAATCGCGGCGCTATGGTCTGGCCAAGAAGCCGATCATTTTTGCCCACAACGCAAACAGTGCTTCCGTGGCGCGCGAGATAGGCGAAATGTATCCGGGCGCCAAGCTTCTTTATATCGACAACCTCGCCCCGGATCGCATTGCGGTAACGCTGCGCCAGATTGCCAACGATGAATGGGACGCGGTGGTGGTGCCGCATTCGTTGATCGACCGGTTCACGCTCAAGCGCGAAACCCTGATTGAGATTTCACGCGAGCAAATTGAGGCTCTTGAACAGGAGGCAATTGAAGCGGCCCAGGAGGACAACATCAAGCTTGATGTGTCCGACATGGACGACGAGAAGAAGATGAAAAGCGTGCGCAGCGCCACCGCCAAGCAATTGGTTCACGCGCGCAATGCCATCATCAAGAAGGTCGATGAAATGGCGCTCAAATCGTCCCGCGAGGACGCCATTTCGTTTGAGGACATGGGCATTGACATGGTGATTGTCGATGAGGCGCATGAGTTCAAGAAGCCGCCCATTGCCACCCGGATGCGTATGCGTGGCTTGAATACGCAGACCAGCTCGCAGTCGATCTCGTTGATGTTCATGACCGACTACGTAAAACGATTGAACGCCGGGCGTGGGGTCCATGTGTTTACCGGCACGCCCATCACCAACACCATGACCGAAATCTTCAACATGATGCGGTACGTCATGGATGACCAGATGGCGCGGGATGGGTTGCGCGATTGGGATGCGTGGTTCAACACGTTTGCCGACTCAACCAGCGACGTTGAGCTGACGGCATCGGGCGAGTATGAGCCCGTGACACGCCTTGCATCGTTTGTGAACGTGGCCGAGCTGCGCCGGATGGTCGGTCAGTACATGGACATTGTGTTCGCAGACGACATGCCGGAGTTCAAGCCGCGGGAGACTTCCACCGGCAAGACGCTAAACAGCAAAGACTTGTCCGAAAGCGAGCGCGACCAGTTACTCAACGGTCGCACGGAGTCGCCAGTCGGCCGCCCCTACAAGAAGGTGGTGGCTGACGTTGCTGAAATGACACCGGATCAGGCTTCAATACTGGCTGAGTTGCAGCAGCGCGCTAACACTTTCAAAAACGCCAGCAAGAAAGCGCGGCGCGACATGATGCTGGCCGGTAGCCCGAACTCTCCGGTCATCGTGGAGACTGATGCGGCCAACGCGGGGCTTGATGCGCGCTTGTTCGACATGAGTGCCGCCGACACCCCGGCCAACAAGGTCAACCGCGCTGCGGCGCGGATCGTGACGCACTACAAAGAGCACCCGCTTGCCACCCAGGTTGTGTTTGTGGAACGCGGTTTCACCAGCGAGTCGGTAAGCCGCAAGAAAGATAGCTCAACCGGCAAGGTTCTGACCACCAAGAAAGAGCGGTTCAATCTGGTGCAGGACTTGATTGAAAAGCTTGTTGCCGCAGGCGTACCGAAGAACGAGATTGCCGTTGTGGATGGTGGCGTCAGCAAAGAGAAACGCAAGCTGATTGCCGACGCCATGAACCGGGCCGAAATTCGCGTGGTGATTGGCAACACCAAGACGCTTGGGGTCGGCGTAAATATGCAGGCCAACCTGCGCGCCATGCACCACCTCGACGCGCCTTGGATGCCGGGCGATCTTGAGCAGCGCAACGGCCGCGGCCACCGCCAGGGCAACAAGTGGAACACCGTCATGGAGTACCGCTACCTGACCGAGCGGATTGACGGGCGCCGCTGGCAAGTTCTGGCGGTGAAGGACCGTTTCATCAAAGCCTTCTTGAAAGCCAAGGACGATGTGCGCGTCATTGAAGGCGACGCGGTAAGCATGGACGAGGAAGGCGATATTGGCAGCACGCTTTCCGAGGCGGCTGGCGATCCGCGCTTGCTCATGATGAACAAACTGCGCGCGGACGTTGCTCGCATAGAGTCAAAAGAACGGATGCACGCTCAAGGCGTGTTTGACGCAACGCGCAAAATTAAATCGCTCGAACAGGAGATTGAGCGGAAATCAACGCAGCGCGACGCAATGAGCGCCGACAATGAGGCGTTCCGCAATGCCATCAAGTCCGGGGTGTCCATCACCGTCAACGGCAAACAATTCGACGAAGCTGAGGCGGCTAACGAGGCGCTTGCCAGGGCGGTGACGCGGATCACCGAACCGCGCACTCAGCCATACGAGTTGGGCGAAGCGTGGGGGTTCAAGCTGTATGCGACATGGCCAAGTCGATATACCGATGTTGGCTATTACCTGGATTCCGGTGACGTTGATTACAGCATGGGCAAGGCAACGGTGGAGAGCGCCCGGCAAACGCTGTACGCAATCAAAGACCGGATCGCCCGGGCAGATGCCACGATTGCCGACGCACAGCAAAGCATTCCGCGCTTGCAAGAGGCGGCAAAGGCGCCGTTTGCCCGCGCTGCCGACCTAGAGAAAAAACGCAAGCTGTTGTCGGATATCGAGGCCGACATTCAGGCCAACCCGGTTCCGGCTCCCGCGTGGCTGCGCAACGGCGCCCCTATCAACACCGAAGTGTTTGTGAATGGCAAGGCGGTCGTGGTTGAAGGGCATCGCTGGACCAAGAACGGCTATCTGGTCACGGTATCGGAAGCCGACAAGCCGGTCCGCGATGTGGATTACCAGCAGGTTAAGGACGAGAACGGCCTGCCGGTCTATGAAGCGCGTCCGTTTGCCGAGCCGGTGGTGGCCAAGCCGACGAAGAAAGAAGACGCCCCCGGCCCGCGCCAATTCAACGACATTGCCCGCCCCCTACCCGCCACCATCAAGGTCGATGGCAAAGACCGACCCACCCGCAACAGCGAGGGACGGCAGATCCACCCGACCGCCGAGGGGGTGCGCAACTTCTGGAAATGGTTTGGTGATTCCAAGGTGGTGGATGAGCAGGGCCGGCCGTTGGTGGTTTATCACGGGACAAACCAAGACGTGCCGGAGTTCTCTCCAAAGGAAACCGGCGGCCTGATAAACCTGACGACAAAGCCGTCCACAGCAGCAAAGTATGCAGGCGGATCTGGCGGCGGTCGGAAATCGTCTGAAACCGTCATCTACCTCAACACAAAGACAGGGGAATCATTCTCCGAAGGGCGTGTTTCGGGTCTTAAGGTTTTGGATTTTGTTGGTTCAAAGGGAACGACGATCACGGCAGATGAGTTGCAAGACGGGATTGACGATGGTGAGTACAGCTACGTTTTCAGTGGCGCCAACGTCATGCCTGTCTATGTAAGGTCAAATGTCCTCGACCTGCAATCGCCCGAAGGCATCAAGGTTTTGGCCGAGTTGCCATTGCCCGAAGGTGGCGGCCGCGATGCGCAGATTGCAAGAGAGGTGATTCGCGGCGCCAAGAATGGCGAGTTCAATTGGACTACGACCAAATACGAGGCGGCGCTTCGCCCGTGGCAGAGCGTGCTCAACCCGTTGCTACGCGAGCGGGGCTATGACGGCATAAAGTTTTCGGACGACAACTACAACGATCCCTACACCCTGGCCGTTTTTGACCCCACTCAAATCAAATCCGCAACCGGCAACACTGGCGCTTTTGACGAGGCCGCGCCTTCGATCCTGAACGATTTCTCCACCTCACCGTCCGCCACCTTTGAAAAGGCCCCCGAGCCGGTGCGCGCCAACGCGCTGACCAAACTCAAGGGGCTTGAGCGCAGGCTGAGCGAGGGCAAGATCACCGAGGCCGAATACCGCCTTGGCGTGCAGCAATTGATTGGCAAGCTGGAGCAGCGCAACGACACGCAAAAATACCGCAAGATAGTTTCCGGCCGCCGGCGCGGTGCGGATTGGATCGTGGCGCAGCTTCGCCGTGGCGTGGCCGACGAAACGGTGCCGCGTAACGAAGCCGACTTCGCTGAATGGTTGCTCGATCAAAACCCCAACATAGCCAACGACCTAGGAATCAGCATCAGCGACAAAGATGGCAACGGCACGGCGGGTAATTACAACCCACTTGCCAGGATCGCTAAGCTATTTACTTCGGCCAACCTGGGCAACGGCACGGCGGTGCATGAGATCCTGCACCACACCGAGCGCATGATGCCTGTCGAAGTGCAAGACGGAATCATGAAGGCGTGGCAACGCGCCTGGGATGCTGCCTACAAAGCTGGAGATGACAAGCTCAAGGCGGCGCTCAACGACATGCTGGCGGCCAGCCTTGGAGACAAAAAGGCGCACGACCGCACCAAGGCCGCCTTTGCCGCCGGCACGCTTGAGTACGACAAGCATTACCAACTGTTTAGCCCGTCTGAGTTCTGGACAGTCAACGCCACGCGCATCCTGTCCGGGCGCTTTGCGGCCAAGGACTCATGGATCAGGGCGGCAATCCAGTGGTTCAAGGAGTTCGTACAGCGCGCCAAGGCGGTGTTTGGCCTGCGCTCCGACGCGCCGGTTCTTAAGGCGCTCGATAACGTCATGCGCGGCGAAGGCGTGTTCCAGCCTAAGGCGCAAATGATGGCGGAGCGGGTGAGCGGTGCCAGCCAATCGGGGGCGATTGTTTACAACGACATTGTGCGCAACGTGCGAAACAATGTCGTCCAGTTCTTCGGCAATCGCAAAGACACCATCAGGACGTTTGGCGTTTACGACAAGTCACTGGCCACGCAGTACCACAAGGCGCTGAAGGATCGAGACTACGGACGGGTGTTCAACCTGTCTGTTGACATGCAAAACGCGGTGTCCCAAGTAGCCATCCGCCCGGCAGAGCTGGCGGCCGGCATTCTGCCGCGGGTTGACAACATAAAGTCTGCGTTAAAAACCGCGCTGCAAGGGAAGAAGGCAAACAAAGACTTGGATGGCGCAACGAAGGCCATCATTGCCGGCACGCTGCATGGCAAAAACGTCATGGAAGGCAAGGTGTTCAGCGATGATGAATTGCGCACGCGATTCAAATTGACCGACACCGGGGTCGCCCTTTACAAACAGGCGAGGGCGGCCATTGATGCCAGCCTGGACGAGGTGGCTGCGGCGGAAGCCTTTGCAATGGCTTATGGGTTCATACCCAAGTCGTTACGGGCGCAAATCCTTGGCAACCCTCAAGCGGCCCAGGACGTGTTGTCGCAGGCCCTTTGGAAGCAAATCGCAGTGCTCAAGGCGGCGATCAATGCGGCCAAAAATCTTGGCAACGAAACGCAACAGGCGCAGCTTGAATCTTCCCTGAAGGCTTACATTACCACCGAGCACAAGCTGGAAAAGATCTTTGTGACGGCGAAGAACCTAAAGGCGGCCGGCTACGCGCCATTGATGCGTTTCGGCAAGTACACGGTGACAGTGCAAGCCATTGACCCGGCCACCGGCGAGGTGTTGCGCGACGCAAACGGCGACGCAATCGTTGAGTTTTTCGGCCAGTACGAAACGCAAGGCGAGGCAATTGCTGTACGCAACCAAAAGCAAGCGGATTACAAAGGCCGCGATGACGTAAAGATCGTGGCAGGCACCAAGAGCCAGACTGCGCACGAGCTGTATGCCGGTGTCTCCCCTGAAACTCTCGCGTTGTTTTCCGATGCCATCGGCGCCGGTGAGGCAATGAAGAAGTATTACCAGCTTGCCTTGTCCGAGCGGTCAGCTCTCAAGCGCCGGTTAGAGCGCAAAGGCATTGCCGGGTTTAGCGAGGATATGCCGCGCGTGTTGTCCAACTTTATTACCAGCAATGCCCGCTTCGCGGCGCAGCGGTACTACCAGCGCGACCTTAACAACGCAATCAAGTTCATCCCCAAGGAAAAGGGCGACGTGCTTGACGAGGCCATCGCGCTCAAGAAGTTTATGAACAACCCCAACGACCCGGCCGCGCCGGTGTCGGCAGCCATGTTTGCGTGGTTCTTGGGCGGATCGGTGGCTTCCGCTGCGGTCAACTTGACCCAGCCGGTGCTGATGACTGCCCCGTACTTGTCGCAGCACGGCGTAAAGCGCGCCACAACGTCCATTGCCAAAGCCATGCCTTACGCTTTGGGCAAGAAAGAGATCACCGATGCCGCTTTGCGGAATGCCCTCAAGCAAGCCAACCAAGAGGGTATCGTGGACGCCCAAGAGATTTTCCACTTGTACAGCGTGGGGGCGCAGAGCGTGGCGTCCGGGTTGACCAACACGTTGGCCAGATTGCCCGGCGTGGGCGGCAAGATCAAGGCCGGGAGCGAAAGCGCACGCGCCCGGATCAATGCTTTCCTGACCCTGTGGGGGTCGATGTTCTCGCTGGCCGAAGGCTTTAACCGCAAGCTGACTTTCATTGCAGCCTGGGAAGTGGCCAAGGACAAAGGAGAGGCCGACCCTTACGCCTTTGCGGTCAAAGCCGTCAACGAAACGCAGGGCATTTACAACAAGGTCAACCGCCCGAATTGGGCGCGCGGCCCGGTTGGTCGCACCGTGCTGACCTTCAAGCAGTTCAGCATCACCTACGTCGAATTGTTGTCCCGCATGTGGAAGCGTGGCGGACCGGAGGGCAAACGGGCGGCGCTGATGATGCTGGCAATGCTGATGCTGGCGGCCGGCGAGGAAGGTTTGCCGTTTGCCCAGGATCTTGATGACCTGATCGATACCATCGGACAGGGCATTTTCAAGCTCGACACCAACGTAAGGCGTAGCAAGCGCAGGCTGGCCCACGAGATTCTTGGCAAAGCCGGTGGCGATTTGTTCTTGTACGGAATCTCATCGCAACTGCCGCTTGATTTTGCGGGGCGTCTGGGGCTGGGCAACCTGATCCCGGCAACAGCAGCAGCTAAGCCGTCAAGTAGCGAAAACCGCAACCGCGAGGCAATGGAGGCCATTGGTCCGGCGGCGGGGCTTTTCGGTCAAGTGATGGATGCGTGGGATGCCTGGACCGAAGAAAACACCGGGAAAGCCTTGCAGAACCTTGCCCCCAAGGCGGTGAAGGACGTAATGGCCGGGCTGGATATGGCCAACAAGGGTTATGCCACTGACACTAAGGGCCGCAAAACCGTAGACGTGACAGCGGGCGAAGCGGCAGTTAAAGCCGTTGGGTTCAACCCGACCAAAGTGGCGCAGCTCACCCGCAAGAGTATGCCCGTGCAACAGGATGTCGCGTTGCAACGTAACAAGGAGTCGTCCATTCTTGATCAGTGGGTGCGCGGGATTGCTGACGACGATCAGGCGATGATCGACAAGGCTCAGAAGCGCCTCGACGATTGGAATCAGAACAATCCAGATTCCCAGATTGTCATTACCCCATCGCAACTTAGAGCCCGGCGTCGTGCCATGTCTCTCGACAAAGAAACGCGACTACTCAAAGCGGCCCCCAGGGAGATGCGCGGGCGGGTCGCAGAGGGGCTGGACGATCTTGAATAGCGGATGAACCCCCGAGATGCAGGCGTCCGTCTGCATCTTGGTGGCTTTCAAGTGGGTCAACAAATGACTCTGTACGGCACGCAGGCGGTGCAGTTCGTCAATGGCCAGCTCAACATGCGGGCTGTCACTCTCGTTTAGGAGAAGCTCCAGAAAAGGGGTGGGCATCAAAGAGAACGGCACAAGCGGCTCCGTTTTTTAAAAACGCCGTGCGGAGCAAATGACATACCAGCCCCGGACTCCTGTGTGGCTGGGCCTGTGGCTGCGCCACGCTGCCTGTGGCTGCGAGTGGCTGTTCAGAAACGACAAAGGCCACCGCGGAGGTGGCCTAAGTCTTTGAATTTGGTAGGCGCGATTGGACTCGAACCAACGACCCCCACCATGTCAAAGAAGTGCAGAGGCGATGTAAGCCGATGTTTCCTATCAATTCGCTATGCGGCTGTGGCTGTGCTTTGTGGCTGTTCCTGATACGACCACGGCACCGCGTTCGCAGCATACCGCGCCAAGTGCTCCTGGGCCAAGTGCGCATAGTGGCGCTCGACCATGCGCAGATCCTCCCAGCCGCCCAGCTTGGCCAGGGTTTCGATAGGCGTGCCGGCCATGAGGTGCCAACTGGCCCAGGTGTGGCGCAGGCCGTGCCACGTGAAGTCGCCCACCCACTTCTTGCTGACCAGCTTGCCCGCGTCATCGAAGGTGCGCTCAAACCTGCCCAGGCCGGCGCGCTCCATGGCCAATTGCCACGCGGTTTTGATCTTGGCCACGGGCTTACCCTTGGCCCGGCCGCGCCCCTCATACGGAAACACCCATTCCGCACTCTGGCCGATTTGGCCGCGCAGGATTGCCACCGCCTCGGCCGATAGCGGGATGCCGATGGCCTTGCCGCCCTTGGCCTCGTCGGCGTGGACCCACATGCGCCCACCCTTGAGGTCAACCTGATCCCATCGCAGGTGGGTGACGTTGTACTGACGCAGGCCGGTGGCCACGGAGAAGGCGGCAAGGGGCTTGAGGTGCTTGGGCAGGGCCGCGTAAAGGCTCTCCCATTCCTCCTTGGTCAGAAACCGCAGGCGCGATCGCTTGACCTTCTTGAGCGGCAGCTTCAGTTTGTGCCCGGACAGATTGCAGATTGCGACGATGATCGCCCGGTAGCGGTTAAATGTCGGCTTGGACAGGTGCGCCAAGGCTTGCTCAAAACTGTCCGGGGTGCAGTCGCTCAGTGGCCGGTCCGGGTAGTCCAGGGCGCGGAGAATGTAACGGTCATTGGCCGACCGGTCATCGGCTTCCAGCCACTTTATGCAGGCGTCTTTCCAGGTGGTGGCGCTAGGACGAGATTGGGCGCGGATCTTGGCCCGGTACTCGTCGTAGAACTTCTGGGCTTCTTTTTTATTGGCAGTGCCAGTGCTTGCGCGAAAGCGTCGTCCCTCGTGGTAGAGCAAGACGTACCACGTTTGACTGCCTTCCCTTCGGTAGAGTCCGTGCGGCATGGCTTTGCGTATTGTGATCGCAGATGCGCAACAAGGTCAACGTCAAGGAACCGCCAGGACCGGCCCACCTTTGCCCCCGGAATGGCCCCGGAAGCCGCCAGCGATTGCAAGGTGGCCGGGTGGACGCCCAGAAACGCGGCGGCCTCCTTCAGATCAAGGGACGCGGCGGCCGGTGTCGGTGTCATGGCCAAGATTCAGGGAGCCCGCGAGCGTCAAGACACGCTCACGTTGTTGTATGACCTCGTGAAAAACGCAACTCTTATGCCGGGCTAACAAAGCTTGTCCTTCCGATAGTCAAAGTCTGGTTTGATGTAGTTCCAGCACGTGCCATTGGCAATGCTCGGGGCAATGAAAGTCTGCCACGTAGGATGCCCAGGCTCCTTGCGGCGGCATGTCTCGCACTTCTCATCCGTGGTGCCAGGGCAGCGCGCATAGTCAAAAGGTAGTTTTCTCATTAGGTGTCCGTTTCGGGGGGTGGTGCGGTGCTAGTCATTTAATCCTCATCATCCTTTAGGCATTCAATGTTGTTGATCCGCGCGTGAATCTCGACGGTCCGCGCCGCGTCGCGCAGCTTTGATGGGTTGGTCTTGGCAAAGACTTTAAGCGCGATGGCGATGAAAGTTTCAACCTCGGACCATGCGCTTTCATCGGCTTGAGAAGCGACCGGGCGCAGTCGGTTGACAGCGGCAACGATACCGGCGGCAATCTCTGAGGTGTCGGTGCGGGCTCTGGCGGTCTTCATTGCACATCGCCCATGAGTGCCGCCCACGACACCGGGAAGGCCGGTCGCAGTAGCGCGTCGAACTTCTGCGCCACCTCGCGCACTTCGCCCTGTGCGTGAAAGTCCAAGCGCAGTTTGCAGACGCGCGCCCATGCGGCAATCGATCCTGTCCAAACCCAATCGGTCATGTGATTCAGGCACAGAACAGCACGCGCTTGCTCGGGGGCCACACCAAGTTCGAGCAGTTCTAGGTAGGCGCGGTGCGAATGCTCGACAGCAGGCCAAAAGGTTGCATCGGCTTTTGCGCTCGCCTCTGGGCCCATTTCCCCAGCGCTGCCCTGCTTGACGTTCTCAGCAACCCCTCGCCACTGAAGCCGCATGTACGCAGGTTCGGAGTCCACGTAGCGGCGGCTGACTTCATTCCAGACAAGACCGACGCAACTCTTGACTAACTGACGGGCCACGAACACCGGGGCCTTGATCCGAAACTGCGCGCCCACGTGACCAAACGGTGTCCAGTGGTTGTGTCGTGCCAAGTATGCGATCAGCTTTGCGTCGCGGATTGAAAGCGAGCCGTCGACCTCGTACTCTGAAGACTTGTCGAACGACACGCGTGCGGCTTGGCACACATCAAGATCGCTGCCGTCTGTCCGCAATAGTTCGACTTTGATATCTGTCTTGATCACGCTATTTGATCCTCACGGCATTGTTTCAAGGTCTTCGGCTGTCACCACACACTCCCGCGATTTGCCGACGATCTTCCAGTACTTCGACACATTTACGTGCTTCTCAATCCAGGTGTTGAGTAGCTGGCGCAGTTCTTCCTTGGCATCGTCCGTCACGTTATAAAAATCGTTGTCAGATATCTCTCCAATTTTCTCGTACAAGTCATCGTCGAACTGCTCAAGTATTGATCCAATTCGATGCTTATTAATGAGGTCAGAGAGCAATAAGTTTCGAAAATCGGCCTCGTAGTAGACTTGACCGACGACTAATCTGCCGTCCGAATCCAGGGCGTCAAACAGTTCTCCAACGTCCTGGTATATAAAGTCCTCATCGTTGGCGCTATAGCACTTACCCATATCAATTCCTTTGTTAGTTACTTAATCCTCACTTTCAACATGGCGTCGGCGACGGCGTACACGTACTCCGCATCGTGTTCTGGGTCGAACCGAGGGCTGTTGGGGTTGCGCGAAGCCATCATTCCCATCAATGCATTAGCGGCGAAATAATCACGTAGGGCCACGTTTGGATCGCGGTTAAAATCTAAATCGGTTGCTAGGTTATCCATATCAATTCCTTTTTAGTTACTTAATCCGCACCGCGTTTGATGTAGGTGCAGGCCGCGTGACGTTGCGCAGTTTGTCGAGCGTCACGTGCTCTACCAAGATCTCAGACGCTACAGGCTTGAGCGCATCAACTAGAGGCGCGGCCTCTTTAATTGGTACAGTCTGGCAGTGCAGCTTTGGCTCGGCGCACTGCGGGGCGTTGTAGCGATAGAAAACGTTGATCATGTTCGAACCCTTACTGACAGTTAACAATGCATAACCGTGTTTAAGATCATCAGGCCATCCTCGACCATGTCGAGGACTTGCTCGGGATGGTTATGCTTTACCCCTTGCGCGAATAGCTGCGGCGCACCAAGTTGCCAATACATCTTCGCCTTCATATTCAACGTCAATGTCGTCACACACCTTCGCACACGCTTCACGCTCGGCAGCGGCGACAAGGGCGGCAATAAGGGTGGCCAAATGTTCAAGGCGGTTTGATCCGTCATCGTTCCAGTGCTTGTGCCAGTCAATGCCGGCTTCCAGCACTAAGTCTCTAAGTTCGTCGCGTGTCATTCCGCGCCCTTCGCTTTTGCGATGGCGGCTAAAATCTTCGCTTCGGTATGTGGATATTCTTCGCAGTCAATTTCATTCAGCCAAACCGCAAAAGCGTCTTTCAGCGCATCCAGCAGCTCGTCGCGCTGACGCTCAATTAGTGCAGCCTGCTTTTTCATTTCATGCGCAGCACGGATGCAGCCAATGTGCTCGCTCTGGTAGGTCATGTATCCGCAGCAGCCGCATCGGATATCCTTTAAGTCGTGCGTGTTACTCATCCGCCGTAGCTCACTTTCTAGCGCTGCTAACTGAGCACGCAGCGCATGGGTTTCTTGAGTTAGTTTGTGCGCTGTCCAGTCACGAATCCAGACGCACAGGAACTCTCGCGCTGATGCACGAACGTTGCACCTGTTCAGCCCGCCAATGATTGATTCAATCTGTTGAACGCTCGGAGCCATGCGGATGATTTCGTCTTGTGTCATTTGATCCTCTTTGGTAAAGGGCTCCAGGCTTGAAACCCGCCGTCTTTGTGCCACAGTCCAATCACTGCAACGCCGCCGTCAGTCAAAAGCAAAATCTTTCGACCTATAGGCGGAGGGTATTGCATGGGATCGCGCCAATAAACAGCGCCGGGTTTTGCGCTGTACGCCAATAAATTCAAGTTCTCACTCATTCGTTCGGTTCCTAATTCTGCTTAGAATGGCACGCCATCCCAGGCCCAGGACGGGCACCCGGCCGCTTTCACTTCTGGCGGGGGCTCAATGTAGCCCGCAAGGCTGCATCCCCTCCCCGCATAGTGCCGGCAGTTCCCGCAGCCCTGGGCGATCAGGTTGGAGAAAAACAACGCATCGGCTTTCAGCCGGTCAATGTGCGCCACGATATCGGCCCGTGTGCTGCCCTCTTGCGGATTCATGCCACCCCCTCCTTGTTCCATGAAAACTTGGCGCCGGTCACTTTCCAAAACTTGCCCTCGGGCTTAACGGTAATACTGGTAGGCGCGGGGATTTTCTTGCTCGCGGCCATGTCCAAGAACTCTTGAACGGTGTTCGGGCATTTGACTCCACGCTTCCAACACCAAGTCACCGCGTGCTTGCGCGCTTTTTCGTTCTCGATAGGCACCCATTCATCAAAGAACGCAATGCCGCACTCGTAAGTAACCCGGACCGATGGCGGGCTGCCAAACTTGCGATGCTCACGGTATCGAACGTTCGTCACCGCGTACTCTTTTGGCGGCTCCAAGCCGGCAACGATCACCGCATCAGCGGCAACAGTCCCGTGCGCTGGCTTGGCCTCCCAAACGTGGCCACACCCAGGGCACAACATCACCGACGTGTGAACCAGCTCATGACACGATGGGCACTCCTTGACCGGCGCAACCGATATTGCGTCGTCGCCCTTGGGGCGCTTTGACTTCACCCGGATCTGGTCGATTGGCCCATGGCGTTCGACGTTGCCGGCAAAGTCCAGGACCAGGGTGTTTTGCTTGACGCCATCCATGCGCAAGCCGCGCCCAAGTATCTGGCAGTAAAGCCCGACAGACTTGGTGGGCCGCAGCATTACGATGCAATCAATGCTCGGGAAGTCAAAGCCGGTTGTGAGCAGCATAGCGTTAAACAGAAACCGTATGCGCCCGGCCACAAATTCACCAATCACGCGGTCGCGTGTGGAGGCGTCCATGTCACCGCTCACATAGTCGGCAGACCAGCCGCGGGCGCGGGCCGCCTCGGCGCAGTGTTGCGCGTGCTCGATTCCGCTACAGAACCCAAGGATGTGCTTGCGGTCATGGGCGTAATAGTCAATCTCGTGCAGCGCGCCGTTAATCAATTCCTCCTTGTCCATCGCGGTCTGCAATTCCCCGGCAACAAACTCACCGCCTCGGGTATGCACGCCGCTTAGGTCGGCCTTGGTCGCGCCGTTTTTTGCCACTAGGGGGCATAAGTACCCCTGACGGATCAGGTCGCCCACATGAGCCTCGTAGGCCACGTCGGTAAATATCCTGTTTTCGCCCTCGGTCAGTAGCCCAGAGTCCATCCGGTAATGGGTGGCGGTCAAGCCAATCACTTTCATGTGCGGGTTGTGGTGCTTCAATCCGGCCAGAAAGCGCCCATACATGGTGTCCGCGTTTCGCGGTACCAAGTGCGCCTCGTCAACAATGACCAAATCGGTTCCGCCGAACTTGGCCGGCATCCTATGCACGGACTGAATCCCGGCCACTGTGATTTGGTCCTTGCGCTTTTGGCCGACGCCAGCCGACCAGATGCCGACCGGGGCTTGTGGCCAGTAGCGGATGATGGCCTTGGCGTCTTGCTCGATCAGCTCCTTCACGTGCGTCAGCAGAACAATCCGCGTGCTCGGGTACTGTTCAATGGCTTGCCTGATAAACGCGGCCATCGTCAGTGACTTGCCAGCGCCGGTGGGCAAAACGACAAGGGGATTTCCGCTCATGTTGCTGAAGTACGAATACAGCGCATTTATGGCTTCGGCTTGGTAAGGGCGCAGCTCAACCACGGCGCCCCCCTTTGAAAACTGCGCCGCTCATCAAGCACCTTCCTTTACAAAAATGCCGTTCGGCATCAGCGTGCCCTTGCGGTCCTTGATTTCGTCGTAGGCGTTGCGCAGGCACTCAACCAATCGAATGTTGCGCAGCGCGCAGTAGTTGATGAGGCAGACCATAACGTCGCCCACCGAGTCCTCGATCTTGGGCATTTGGTTGCGGGCCTCGCCGGCGGCAAGCTCCCCCATTTCTTCAAACGCCTTCATGAGTTGGCTAGTTGGCGTTGCGTTGGGGATGATCTGGCGGGCCTTGGCCCAGGCAATCACGGCTTGTTCAAGTTCTTCGTAGGTGTTCATGGTCGGTGGCTCGTTAAGAAATAATGGCGGCGCCAAAGGTGGTACGGAAAGCCTCAATCTCTTGGTTGCAGATGGCCTTGTGATCGGTCGCTGCGCTGATTTCATGACTGTTGTAAATGAACCCCGGCGGCTTGTGGCTGGGGTGCTCGGCCGCACTGGCCAGCACGATGAACGTGGCGCCGGTGTCCTTGCGCTTGAACTCAATCCAGTCCTGTCCGGCGTCGATGGGCTCGGCGTAGGTCAGCAGAAACGGTAGGGGCAAATGGTGCTTGCACCCCACGCGCTGAACGTGGATCGGTATTGAACTGATGTTCTTGTCGGCAACCTTGGCGCAGGACCAGCGCGCATCGCCGGTGCGCTCGGGGGTTGCGTGAACGCAAGTGCGGCACGACAGGGCCGGAACCTTGTGGTTATGGCACACGTCTTTGTGGTCGCACATGTTGCACACAAAGAACTTCGGATCTTCACTGATCTTGGCCGGTGGGTTGTCCGAAAAAATGATCTCCTCGGCCTTGGCGATCAATTGATGAAAGACTACGGGATTGAATTCCAAGCGCTCCGCGTACAACTCGTCGGTGTCTTTGTTGACGGCCATGTACAGGGCGCGGGTGAGGTCGGCCCATCCGCAGTACACCATCATTTGCGCGTAGTGCTGGGGCTTTGCGAGCTTGACGCCCTTATCCTTGAGTTCCTTGAACGATTTGGCGGAGTGCGTCTTAAACTCAAGCAGGTGAGGGGTCCTGCCCCCGGTGGGGATGTACTTGGCCACACCGTCCAAGTGCCCGGACATATGCCCGAACACGTCCTTGTAAGAAAATTGCTTGCCGGTAGCCGGGTCGCAATCCCACACTTGGCACCCAATATCACGCAAATTCTTTACGAGTCGTGGTTCGGCAAGATGCCCGGTTTCAAACAAGCGCATCATCCGGCCGGAGAACCGCTTGCGCGTGGCCATCCTGAAGTCGTACCAGATTGCCCGCTTGCACTCCTTGCCAATGATCGAGCCGCCAAGGTAGCCGCGGGGTTCCTCGGACTCGTTGCGCTTTTCGTAGTGCTCGTAAACGGCCTCGACAATCGGATCGGAGAAGGCTGAGATATCAACCATTGAACTTCTCCGGCTTAAAGCAGTGCTGAAGGTACTGCGCGCCGTCCATGCCGTGCATTTCGCAGAAGGCGGCCTTCGCCTCCGACCGGCACGCCTCAAACACGTGGCCGAGCAGCTTGTCTTGCATGTCCATGGTGTTCACATAGACACTGGCCTGGGCAATGGCGAACGACATGCAGCGCATGAAGTACGTCAATTCGTCAGGCGTCCTGTTGCCGTCCAGGTGCTCCAGCATTCGCGCTATTTCCTTACCGTAGTCCATCGCTTGCTCCGTGTTTACGCTTTGATTAGCGCATTAACCAACACGACTGACAGCTCGGTTGCGGTTGCGACCCGCGCAGCGCACCGGGGTGAATCGCCGTACACGTTGGGTGGCCACCCAGAGCGCGACTTCATTCGACGTGACCGGCCTCAGACCTGCCCAAACTGTCATGCGTGTTGGTGCCGTCTTTCCGGCTGTCACCCATTCGGCACACGTCAGGGTTTAACGCGATCACACGGGTGGAGGGCCCCGCGTTGCCAGCTACCGTTACTCGGCCTCAACAACCTCAACGGCTGCGTTCTTGGCCGCTTCCTCGGCCTCTTGCAAAGCCTTAAGGGCCACGCCGCGCAGAGCATTGACGAACTCCGCCACTTGCTCGTAAGGCATCTTGCCCAGGGCCGACAAGATCAGATTCACTTGGTCAATGTTGAGGGTGTACTGAATGGGTACTTGGTTCGGGTTCATTTCTGGTTCCTTCTTGGGGGCTGTCAATCTATTAATTGCCAATCTTCGGCAAGCATGTCGGTCTGAGATGCCAGCCAAGGCACGAACTTGTCGTCAGTTGTTTTCATGCCGATCCATGGCGCAGGACTGAGCGCCGCGTACTGAAACGACACAGCATCTGCCACCTTTTCCGGGACCAACATCAACCACATGCCCTTGCCGTTCCACCCGGCGCGAGCGACCTTGTGACCCTTCTTAAGGGCCTCGATAGCTTGACCAAACGTCATGCCGTCAACTGGTTGGTATGCTTGCTCGAATACGCTTAGCGGGGACCATGAGATGTATCCTTTGTGACGCGGGTCGTTGCCGGTTTGGCTTTCGGTGTACTCGACAAGCATCCCATCGTCGTCCCCGTTTTCGTTGTCCGGCATAGGCCAACCACGGTACGCGTTGTATTCATATCGCTTCATTGGCGTCGCATACACCTTCTTCACGCCTATGTACGCCTGCATTTTTGCCGTATTCATTGCTGGTTCCTAATCGTTTTCACTGCATACCCTTCGAGCGCCCACAATTTCTCGCGGGCGTTCTCTCGGGCAATCTTCTGGCCAATCTCTCGGTCGAAGTTGTTAAGGCTCAAGCACGCGCTTTCACCGATCACGCTAAATCCGTTCTTGGTCGTAAGGCAGCACACGGTAACGGTCGTGCCAGGAAACACGTGATACGCCTCATCATGGATGAGGGCGTCAATGTCCGCATTGGTGAGCCTGAAGGTTGAACCGGTCATGCTCGTGCTCCGTTATTGATCCAGGGTGGCGTAGCGGCGGCGGCCGCTGCGGCTGGGGCGGGCTGGGCAAACGCGGGCGCACCGCCGCCGTTTTGAGCCCCGACGCTGGCCTCCTCGTACTTCTTAATCACGTTGTTCTCGCGGTTGCGGTCGTCGAGTTCAACGCCCACCGTGATGAGCATTACCTTGTTGTGCATTGCATTAGAGTTCCCAGGCTTGTTTATCCCGATGGCGCGGCACATGGCGCCTAGTTCGCGCTGTGCGATGTCAACCGTAGTTTTGTTTGAGTGCCACAGATTCAAGCGCGCCCACACCTTGCGATTCTTCTGGGGGCCGTCAACCACTTCAAAAGTGAATTGCAGGTACTTCGCGTCGCCGCGCTTCGTGACCTTTTCCTCGGAGGCGGTAATAATTGCAAGGTACTTGCCCTCGGGCAGAGGGCTGAAATCTTGTTGCTCGGGGACTTGCGATGCGTCAAAGCCAGATAGATCAACCATTTTTTATGTCCTTTCGTCGTTAGTGTGAGAAAAACGTTACTTCGTGGGCGCAGACATGGCCGCGGCCAGCCCCGCCTGGAACGCGGGCCAGTTCAGGGCGGTATCGGCCATGCCGTAGCGGTTGCCGGCCACGTAGGCCGGGTGCGGGTTAACGTGCAACTTGCGCTGACCGGTGGTAATTGCCTTGGTTTCCTTGTTGTTGAAACCGGAGTCAACCTGCCGGGTCATCACTTCGTGCGCACAGAACCCGATAACGTCAGCCCACTCGCTGATGATGGCCACGGCGCGCTTGTTTAATTTCAAACTGTACGCATCGTAGTCCTCGGCCAGCGTCGGGTTGCGAACCTTGTTGATTTGCTCGTGCGCAATACAAACAACCGACATACCCCGGTGGTCGCGCAAACCGTCAAGCGCCTCAAACGTCTTGCGCCACAGGTCATCGGCCATGATGTAGCCTTTCCCGTAGCCGATTTTTTCCACGTTGTCGACGTTGTTGTCGCGGCACACCTTGGCCAGAATCAGCGGCTCCAGCCAGTCAAGTGAATCAACAAACACGGTTTGGAACTCGTGCTGATCGTTTCGCAGGGCCGAAATGGCCGCATGAATGTCCTCGTAGGTCTTGGCCACGGGGAAGGCGGCAACGTCGATGTTGTCCAAGCCTTCCTCGGTCAAGATGCCCACTGCGTTTGGCGCCGCAGCGGCGAAGGTTGACTTGCCAATCTTTGGCGGGCCGTAAATCACGATCTTGGGTGCCCGCAAACGCTTGCCGCGGGTGATGCTTGATAGATCAAATGCCATTCGTTCGCTCCTTCGTTCACACAATCAAGATTTTGGATGGTTCCGCCGGCTTACCATCAAGGTCGCCCGCGGTGTCCTCTACCGCTTGGTAGTTCTTAGCCGCGCCCAATACGCCGGACAGCAACTGGTAAATCATGGCGTGCGCTTGGCTTGTCTCGTCAAGCTTGTCGCCAAAGTCTGCGGATACCGTGACCTGTCCGGTAGACCCGTCGTCGGTGATAGTGATTGATGCCGATGCCATTGTGTTAAGCCCTCCCTGTTAGGTTTTGTCTGTGATTTCAACATCCACCGCCGTCTTGGCCGGGGACACCGACAGGGGCAGCAGCTTGTATATCTCGGGCTCGTTGGCCTGAAGGTACTTAACGCCCTTCTCGTCCAACTCCGGTTTCATCTTGACCGGGCGCAGGTGCACCGGGATTGATTGCTCAATCTCGGCCCATGCCTTCCAGTCCATCTTGCGCGACACCTTGCCGGTGATCGTGACCTTGTAGCCGTCAATGGTGTGGGTCTTGGAACCCTCATCGCGCTTGCCCAGGGCCGCAATCAGCGCCTCCTCAGCCGCAATGCGCTCGGCGTTTGCCTTGCGCTCAACAGCCTTGGCGCGCAACAACGCCTCGGCTAACTCCTTAACTTCCATCGCTCAGTCCTTTCGTGTGCTCCATCAGGAGGGTTGCATCGTAATCGACAAGTGAGGAAAACTCAACCTTTTGTGAACGACAAAAGCAACAACACCAATCAAAGTTTTTTGCGGACCGTGGTTTCGGTCACTCGCCCGATGATCTTGACGCCATCGCGCAAGCGATACGACGGGTATCGCGTGTCGTCGGCAACAAGCAATTCATCAGGGCCTTCGCGGACGTACTTGCGCAGCACCGGCTCACCGGCCCGCGACACTGCGGCCAAGACAATCTGGCCTGGGCGTGCGCTCTCGGCCTTGGATATGACCGCATAGCACCCGGTCGGGCAGGTTGAGGTGAGGGCGTCGCTTGATACCAGCAGGCCAGCGGCCGTGTTGCGCGGGTACGCAACAGAAGTTTGCAGCAGTTCCATGACGGAATCCCAGCGCCAGCGCAGCAAAGCGGACGCCTCAACGACAGGAACCGTAAAGATTGGCGGCCCGATTGCGCCCTTGCGGGTGGCCACATGGGCAGTGTCCACGCCCAGCAACCAATCTGCACTCACCTCAAACCATCGGGACAGCTCCGCTAAATCCTCGGCGCTCGGCTGAGTTTTGCCGGCCTCCCAAAGATTGATCGCGCTCGGGCTGCGGTGTAGTTTTTTTGCAACATCGCGCTGTGTGATGGCGGGGAAAATTGCCTGACGTGCTGCCCGCAGGCGTTGTGCCAGGATGCTTTTCATTGTGCGCTCGGTCGGTCGGTTGGTCGATCAACGCGGCCATGCTACATGAAAAAAGCTAACACTGGGAACTTTTTGGCCGTAGAATAGGTTTAGTTTTTCTCACCTTTGACGGCATCATGAAAGACAAGCAAAGCCCGGTGGGGTTCACGGTAGAGGGAATTATTGGCGTGGCCGGTGGTAAGGCGGTCGTGGCCAGGGCTTGTGGCGTAACCATTCAGGCGGTTGCGAAGTGGGGTCGGCGGGTTCCGGCGAAGCACGCCAGGACCATAGCCGTTATGGCTGGGCTGCCGTTGGAGATAGTGCGGCCCGATATGGTGTGTGGTCCTAACGCAGAAAGCATCCAATGATCGCGATCTTGGTGGCGTTTTTTGTCGGTGGATTTCTTGGCATGGTTTGCATGGCGCTGATGGCAATAGCACGTGACCCGCGGGACTCCGACGATTAAGGAGTCCGGCGCCGGAGTGGTCACGAATCAGGGGGGTTGTGAGTTGGCAGCAATAAGAGAATCCGTCTTTTCCGAGTTCGCTTGGAAGTTTATTGAGCGCGGCATCAGTGTGGTGCCCATCGCGCCTGGGACCAAACGTCCGGGCCAGTGGTCAGAGCACCGAGGCTGGGAAGGAATGTCGGATTGGACCCGATTCGGAAGTCGGTTGCCCACTGAACTTGAGTTAGAGATTTGGTCTGGGTGGCCCGAAGCCGGGATCGGCGTGGTGCTCGGGGAGCTTTCCAAGCTCGTGGGCATCGACAAGGATTACGACCTTCCGAACGGTAGTGACGCCCTCACGAACCTGATCCCATGGAGCCCCGTGGCCAAGAAGGGCGAAAAGGGGTGGCTGCGGTTTTTTTTGTACAACGGCGAGAAGTCGCGCTCGTTCGACGTTAACGGGGTGCGCGTGCTGGACATTCTGTCCGACGGGCGGCAGACCTTGGTGCCACCGACCGGGCATCCCTCCGGGTGTTCATATGTTTGGATCACGCCCGATGCGCTCGACACCATTGTCAACGTCACGGACCTGCCTAAGTTGCCCGACGATTTTGTCGAACAAGTAGAGCGGGTATTGATCCCTTACCAGACCGAGGCGGACCGGAAGTACCAGCGCAAGGCGCCCACGCACCGGGATGAGGGCAAGATCAACACGGACCTATCCATTCAGGCGCAGTATTTCAAAGACCTGAACCGGCAGGCGCTTGACCGCCTGGACGAATGGGTGCCCAAGATCGTGCCCTCCGCGCGCAAAGAGCGTAACGGGTGGCGGTGCGTGGCCACGTGGCGCCAAGCGCAAAACCCGAACGTCGGGATTGATCCCAACGGTATCCGGGATTGGGGTGGCAACTACGGCATGACCGCGATTGATCTGGTCATGTACTCAAACGGCCTGCCGTTTGGCAAGGCGGCCGAAAGCCTGCGATCTTGCTTGTCCATGAATGAGCCGGAGCCGATCGTGCTCAACGTCGGCACGGGCGCTGTGACCGCAGCGCCAGCCCCGCGCGTTGCCGCACCGTCGGTGTTGCCGTGGCACAAACCGCCCCCCGCCCCGGTCATGCTC
>JACCDG010802199.1_pt1 | contig 50071 bp, 39 predicted proteins | sample 7442471 | NCBI WGS metagenome assembly JACCDG01 (sample SAMN15323444, study PRJNA562643) | freshwater metagenome | isolation source: river surface water | place: USA:Blue River Watershed | collected 2017-08-17 | reverse complement strand
CGCGAGTGTGGGGTCTTCAAGAAAGCTCTCGGGTCGCCAACTCTCGGGCAAGTATTCTCTCAGTTGCCAAAGCCCACCCATCGCCGCGCCCGCGATCCAGGCAATCGCTGCGATGGGGATCACTACCAAAAGGCCCGCAAAGAAGTGGCCCTTGAGCAAAGCCAAAGGATTCGAAAAAACTTTTTTTGTTTCAGGATCCGAAGAGGTCATGTTGATTTAGATCGCCAAAGACAGAGATAACCCGCCACCGTAGATATTACCACCAGCGTCGTATCCAGGGGCGCCGATCTTGAGATTTCCGGTGCCCGTTCCTGCTTCATCACCCGGGGACTTCGTGATGTGCTGTGTAACAAGCTGGCTATAAGCTAAGTGGAGGTCTAGGGTGCAGGGGGAGTTGTAGCTGAGAAAGTGACTAAAGACCCACCCAACTCCCGCAGTCAGGTTATGTCTCGGGGGGTCGAGGTAATTGCCTGCTTCCGTTGGTAGCCCAGTTAGGATGCTTGGGCGATAGGAGTATCCCAGGCGTACTGAAGTGGTCCCAAACACCCATTCCTGGCCAATGCGCGGAATGAAAATATCTTGGTAGCCAAAAGGAGGGTTTTTGCCCGGCGAGATTTTGATTCCGCAGGGAGAGCTCCCGCAACTCGTCACACTGGGATTCTCGATCATCAGTACAGGGGGCTCGAATTTACTCCAAGCTTGGTAGTCGAGTTGGGCGTAGAGCCGGGATCCACTTGAGGTTTCGCGGATCGAAGTGCCAAGTTCGATCGTCAATGGGTCGTAGAGAAGCGACGAAACTGAGTTGAAGTTGAAATCGAGGGCCGGAAACAGCGAGCCAAAAGCGCGAGCGCCCGATTTGAGAAAAAGAGTATTGGGTGACGCAACAGGAAAGCGCACGACAAGACCCACGGCATAGGCCTCTGGGTCACTCGGCGGCGCAAAGTGAAGCCCTAAGACAGGCGATACTTTAGGTTTTAGGCTTGAGTTGAATCGCATGCTCGAGGGCTTGTTTGAGTCTGCTTGTAAAAATACGGTTGCGCTGCTGGTGAGAGAGAAGGCGAGGTGCAGGCCCAATCCTACGCGAAATCCTCGGCCCAGGTCTGCGCCCATGCCAAACTCGACTTGAGGGCGTTGAGTGCGCGAACGATAGAGGAGATATTCAGGAGCAAAAGCCTCGCCTGTGTCCAGGTAGGCGACTTGAGAAAGAGGCAGAAAAAGAGCAATGCCAGCAGTTAGATTAAAAGCTTCTGGTAACAGCCGAAAGGCGACTCCGATCTCTTGACCGAGAGTCGATCGATAGCTCGTGTCCACATCGCCAACCGTCACTTTGTCGGAGACATAAGCGTTTTCGACCACCACATTTTGGATCGAAGTAAAATTGGGAGTCATCGAAAGGATGCCATACTCGAGCTTCAGCCGCTTCTCTCCATCGAAAGGAAGACCAGCAAGATTTGAGTAGGCCGCATGGCCACCAAAGCCGTAGGCCACCCCGGCGCCGCCTAGAGCGGCTGCTCGAGAGCCAAAACCATAAGCCTCACCTACATTGGCTTGCGCGCTAGCGCAGAGCAAGAGAGTGAAAAAGGCGGCCAAACTAAGGTGCATGTTGAGTGTGAGCAATGAGCATTCCCCGAAATCAACGGTCGAATGTCGCTCATACACCCAGGGCGCAAAGGCGCCAAGTTCTTACTTGTTCGCGGGGATGCGGTCTGAAGCGTTCCAACGAACGACGTCTTCTAGGTCGACCCTCACTCGTACGAAGTTACCCGGACGGAGTTCTCGTTCGTTGACGATGTCGCGCGGGACGCGAACCATTCCTGCCCGAGTTTCGAGGCGCACCCATTTTTCGCTGAAGTCGGTGACTTTTCCGGAAACCATCACCTGTTGCAAAATGGCTGAGTGGCCAGGGGTGCTCGACAAAACCAATCCGGCGGTTGCAGTGAGGACCGCGATCAGGAAGGGGAGGTGTCGTGGGGTCATGGCTTCTGCGCCCCGGTATTTGCTGATCCAGCATTGGATCCGCCTGGAAGCTCGCGAGCATCTTCTGCGCTCAAAGGAAGCACAGGGGTTTCGGGCGCAACTACCTTAAAAGTCACCGAAGGATCGTCTACGCATCGCTGAGCGGACGGACATTTTCCCGTGAGTTTGGAGGCGGAGCAGGAAGCAACACTATCAAATTCAACCCCCTTGCCTTTACCAAACGGTTTGCCATCGACATAGTATTCCCCTACGCATCTAACGGGAGCTGAGCAAGTCGTGACGTTGTTCTCAGTTGTCACCACCACTTTATCTTCTGGAGCGTTAGTAAAATAGGAAAGAAAGGCGCATTTCGTGATCATTACATCGCCCTTCAAATTGCCCTCATAAATTTGATCATAGAGGGTTTCGAAATACTTTTTTCGAACCAAGATTGTCCTACAAGGTTCTGTTTTGGCTCTCTCAGGAGCACTACAATTGTTTTTTAGGAAGGCAGCCCGAGTCGCTTCGAAAGGGATCTTATTGTAGTCGTCGCTTCGTAGAACCGGTTTGAAAGCTTTGGCTTTTGGAGTCTTTCGGTCCCCTTTGGCTGCTGCTATTGTCTCGCTTTTTTCTGCGGCTGCCTTGCCTTCTTCAGCTCGTTTCTTCTTTGCAGCGTCTAATAGGTCGTTCAGTTTCCTCTCCTTGTTCTTGTTCGTGAACTGATCGACTCCCGCCTGCTTGCCAGCGGTATTGAAGGCAGCCACGGCTTGCTCAATCCTCGATTTTTGGTCTGCCGCGGCGGCAGTGCGTTCGTCTCCAGCGTCGATAATAGCGGGTAGTTTTCCGTCGACTTTCGTGTTGGAGAGAAGTGCTGGAAGCGCATTACTGAGTTCGGCGAATGAGCGGAAGTGATCGGGCTCCGAGCTTCCATACGCTGCGCTCCCTTCTCGCTGAAGTTTGCGTTCTTTGCCGTCCACCACTAGTTTTGCAGTCAATGCTCCATCATGAGCCATCACTACAATCTGGGCATTTTTGCCGTTTTGTAGGGTGTGGGGGATTGTAAAGATGTCCTGAAACTCAGCCTGAGGTGCTTCGGTTTGCTTAGAGGCCTCGACTTGTTTAGAAGCTTCAGTTTTGACAGTTGGCTGAGCTGCTTTTCTAGTAGCAATTGGCCTATGTCTTTCGACCTTGCCATTGTTTGGGAGCTCGTCGCTATTGAGTACTGAGTCGACGCCTCCAAATCGATTGGAGTAGTTTCTCTGGGCGGCGGCTCCACGCGCGGCAGCCTCGTTACTTTTTTTCTGTGCAGGGGTTAGTTTTGGGACAGCTTTTTCTTTAGGTGCCTCTTCGGGTTTAAGCTGAGGGAGCGTAGCCAGGGGTACCTCGTCTTCTATTGCGATGCCATTGAGCAAATCCTCTTGACTTGGCTTTGCTCGACTAGCGTCGATCGCACCTTGACCCGCAGGTGCGAGCTTCCGCGGGGTCCCGGTGTCTGCATTGTCTCCGGGGCGAGGGCGGTTGGGGAGATTTGTGTCAGGCCTCTTGGCTGCAGGAGTGCTGAAACCCGCAGCCTTGACCCTCTTTTTGAAGTCGGTCATCGCCTTTCCAACCGGATTGGCGCGTGTTGCGGATCCTGTTCCTCGTCCCGCTCTCGCTTCCATATTTTCCATATCACCGAAATCGTCATTTGCTTTGTCTAGGGTACTTGCGGTCGTGGGGCGTTCGCCGCTTTTGTGGGCAGTGATTCCCTTGCGACCTTCAGCTGCGGTTTCTTGCGCGTCGAAAAGCCCTTGAACTCCTCTCTCGAGTTCTTCATCAGTTGAAAATTGTAGATAAGGGGCCCCCACTTGGCCTGAGGGAATTCGCTTCGGAGTTCCGTTTTCAATAAGGTAAGGAATGTAGTCGCCGTTTTCTACTTGAACGACTCGAATTTTAAGTTCCTTTTTATCCGACCCTACATAGGTGTAGTTGACGATCTTTTCATCTGCAGATGCATGAATTGAAAACGCCAGTAGCACTCCCAGAATCACAAGTTTTCTGTTCAAAAAAGTCATAACTTCGCCCCTTTTCTCTCTCTCAACTTTCTCTTCGGAGAATCGGGAATAAAGTTAAGGATCTAAAGTCCAAATCGACTATTTTTTCGTCAATGCCGTAAAAAGCGCGCACCATTCATCCCAGGTGAGCTCTTCAGCGCGCTTCTTGCCGTCAATATTTGATCGCTCGAGCGCCTCGCGATGAACTCCGTTGAGTCCGGATCGCAGCATTTTTCTCCGATGCGCGAAGCAACCTTTGAGTAGGCCTTCCCACTGAGCTTCGTCGTGGTCGTTGACGGCGACGAGGGGAGTCTCGCGTGCAGTGAGGACGACGACTTCTGAGTTTACGTCGGGCGGAGGAGCAAAGGCTCCTGGAGGAGCGGCGCAAAGTTTGCGGACCTGCCAACGATTCTGGATCCAAATGGAGAGGCTGCCCCAAGCCTTTGTTCTCGGCTCCGCGCGCAAACGAGCGGCGACTTCTGCTTGAAACATGAGAACCATGCAAGGGATTTTGCGTGGATGGCGCGCTAAACGGGTGAGGATAGCGGTCCCAGCCGAGTAAGGTAGGTTGGACGCCACAGCAAGCGGAGTGGATGCGAGCCAAAAGTCCTCAGATAAGTCTAAAAAGTCCGCTTCTTCTAGGCTGATTTCAGGGGTCGTGGCCTCTTTAGCTCGCTCCTTGGCAAACACTCGCCACTCAGAGGCGAGTGCGCGATCTCGTTCGCAGATCAAAAACCTCTGAAGTGCCGGTCCGCCTTTGCCCGCCTCGAGGTGCTCGATCAATGAATGGGTGATCGCCCCTTTTCCGGGCCCGATCTCAAGCAATGCGTGGCATCCCGCTTTTTGTGCCTCTTCAACCGCTGTGTCAGCTATTAAAGCGACGATCGACCGATCTCTAAGAAAGTGCTGACCCAAGGCTCTGCGTTTTCCGAAGGCAGGCATCTAGATCTCCGGATTCGCCACAGCGTTTAGGGTCATGAGGTCCGTCCCGCGCAAGACGTGGCCTTGTCTAAATCGAAAGGCGCCTGCCGCGGCGATCATCGCGGCGTTGTCTGTGCAATAGGTCATCTTAGGAAATTGAGGAGGCATTGCAAAACCGTGTTTTTCCCATTCACTCTCGAGGCGGCCCCTCAGGCGGGAATTGGCGGCGACTCCGCCTACGATGGCCACGCTCCGGCATCCATAGTTGCGCGCGGCCAAGTAGATCTTGCTCAAGAGTGCATCCACGATGGCTTCTTGAATCGACGCACAAAGATCCGGCAGCCTCCGATCCAGCTCACCCGACGACTGGAGTTTTTGAGCGGTGAGGGCCACTGCGGTTTTCAACCCACTGAACGAAAAATCGTAAGTCGCCTTTTGTGGAAGCGCTCGGGGCAATTCAAAAGCGCGAGGATTGCCCCCGTGCTTAGCGGTTTTGTCGATCCAAACTCCTCCGGGATAAGGAAATCCAAGGAGCTTAGCTGTTTTGTCAAACGCCTCTCCCGCTGCATCGTCGCGAGATCGACCCACGAGGGATCGCTTCAAGAAATCCAGCGGCCACAGCTCAGGCGGCGCTTTCATCACGTAGAGATTGGTGTGGCCACCTGACACGATCGCGAGCAGCAGCGGAAGAGGTAGGTCCCCTTCGTCCGGCTCGCGATCCAAAAAAACACTCACCGCATGTCCTTCTAGGTGGTGAACCGGTACTAAAGGTTTGCCTAAGGCATACGCCATCGCCTTGGCAGCGCTCACGCCCACAAGGAGCGCGCCAACGAGGCCAGGGCGATTGGTCACTGCGATCGCGTCGATCGTACCCACTGACTCTGGATCTCCGGGGCGGATGCCAGCATCTTGGAGGGCCTTATCAATCATGGGGTTGATCGACTCCAAGTGATTGCGCGAAGCGATCTCTGGCACGACTCCGCCATAGGGCTTGTGGATCTGAATTTGAGAAAACGTAGCGAGACTTACTACCTCGACTCGCGTTGGCGTGCCCTGCGTTGCTGGGTGGTAGCGGACAATCGACGCACTACACTCGTCGCAGGAGGTTTCGATTCCAAGGATCGTGTTCAAGGGGGTCCTTAATCGTCTTGTAGATCGCCTGCGGGACAGGAGACCAAAGCGCGTTTGGCTTTGACCTTATCATCATCCAGCAGACCGGCTTTCGTATACCACTGCGGAGCCCGTTCTGCCGTATGGCATTTGAGGCAGGTCGATGTTTCGACAGTTTTCGAGTAAGTGCCTCCAAAAGGGTGGTCTTGTCCAGGGCGGTGGCAATTCTCGCATTGGACAGGTGACCAGGCCCTTGTCAGGGAGCTTAAAGTCCTTCGAATCGATTGACCTTGAGGGTCCTTTTGAACCAGCTTCACTTCGCTTTCGATCGATCGGGCGCTATGGATCGATTTGAGATATTTGGCAAAATCAGCCGTGGGCAGAGGCTCGATGGGTGCTTCTCGCCGATTGAACTGAGCTTCCTCATCCTCTTTTGTGGTCTCGGCAAGCTTGCGGAACTCAGCAAAATGAGCCACCGCGCTGAAGCCCTGGGGGTCTCCTAGTCCGACCGTATGGCAGGTGAGGCATTCTTTGTTCTTCTCTTGTTCCTTGTCGACGAGTGTGGTGAGCGCCAGCGTGTGCTGGGTCTTGCGCCAGAAATCAAATTGCTTGAGATGGCATTCTGCGCACTTAGGAAACGTATGGTACTTCGTCGCCGAATCTCGGGGCACAAACGCATGAGCTCGAAGCTCTTCTTCCTTGCTATTGAGCTCAGCGATGGATTTTTTAAACTCTCGAGTGAGTTCATCCAATTTGGACGGAGTCTCTGCTGGAGAGTCAAAGCCTGGGTCAAGACCTACGAGCTTGTAGCCCTCTCCTGTAAAGGGTTTTTGTAGGGGGATCGCGCCCACATATTGGTTTCGAAACGACGATTGATAGATCGTCGTTTTTCCTTGCTTGAATGGTTCCTGCAAGAACGATTGAGAGTGGCCACCCACGATGATGTCGATGCCAGGAACGGCCGCGGCAAGTGCTTTGTCTTTTTCAAACCCCTGGTGGGTGAGGAGCACGACGAGATCCACCTTTGCTCGCACGGCTTGGACTTCCCTGCGAGCCGCTGCAACGGAAGGCGTGATTTTGAGTTCTTTTGGGTAAGCGAGGCCCTCGCCCACAATTCCGATCACCGCGACTTTGAGAGGCTTACCATCCGCCCCGTTTCGCGTCAGGATGAGGCTCTTTTCAAGATAGATTTTGCCTTTATGCGTGAGATTGGCGGCTAAGAAGTGGATCCTGCTCTTCTTGCGAAGCACATCGAACGTCTTCACGCCTAGCGCAAAGTCTTTTTCGCCTGGCACAACAGCGTCGTGTCCTAGTTCATCCATGGACCGGAGCAAGTAGCCGGCTTGAAGCTCGGATTGCTTGAAGAGCAAATCCGGAAGAACTTCGGACGAAAACAAGAGATCGCCAGCATCGACTTGAATGATGGGGTCATCGCCCATCTTTTTGAGCCAATTGCCTTTACGAGCCATCCCACCCAATGGATTATTGCGGCAGCCACAGGGCTCGATCTCTCCAAATACATCGTTGGAGTGGATGAGCTGCACAGCTTGTGCTTGTGCGGTCGCGAGCGCAGCCAAAAACACTCCTACAAAAAATACGATCGACCGACCTTGGTCTCGCACGGATTTTCCTTACTTCGCTTTAGGGCGAGCCTTTTTTGCTTCAGGAGTTTTCGGATACTTCTCAACAAGCTCTTGGTAAAAGCCTTTGGCGTCGTCTTTCATGCCCAGCATCTCAAACGACTCTCCAATTCTCAGCAGAGCTTTGGGCATACGTGGGGATTTCGTGAACTTCTCCGGGAACTTCGAGAAGTCGACAATCGCCTTTTTATATTCTTTTTGAAGAAAGTAGGCCTCGGCTCTCATATAGGTCGCGTCTTCTGCCCTCTTTGCTTTTGGGTTCTTGAGGTAGGCATTGAGATTCTCGATGGCGCCTTCATGGTTGCCGGCGTCCATTTGATTTTTTGCGCGATCTAGGAGCTCAGAAGGGTCAACGTTAGAGCTAGACGCTGAGTCTTGCAGCTTCTTCAGGGCTTCGATCATTTGGATCTGAGCTTGTTCGAGCTCGATGATTCTAGCCTCGAGCTTCTTGGTTTCGGTATTACCAGCAGCAGCGGCGGTGGCGTTGACCTGCTTTTGGGTTCGCTCCATGTCTTCGACCCTGCCAGCGAGCCGAGTAATCTCGCCCTTCATCTCGTCAATGACATATTGACCTTGATGCTGAACTTCTTGGGGCTTCTGCGAAATCGGCTGGGAGCCCCCTTCATCGCCGTCATCCTTGAGTTGAGCGCGAGTCTTGAGGCAGCTGCTTTGGCTCAAGGCGACCACTAACACGATGGCTGAGAGGCCCAATTTCTTTGTAGGATTCATCATGCTTATCATGTCATCCGGACAGACCGAGGGTCAAGTCTGGTTCAATGAGGAGGAGCTCCGCCAGGGGGGGCCCCGTAGCCTTCTGCCGGGACACCTGTAGGGGTGGGATAGGCATAAGGCGTCGACGTGGGAGTTGGAGGTGGAGGAGCGGGTGGACCGCTTAAACCCGATGCCAGCGGATCTGAGGTGACATCGCTTGAGCGGCTGCCGCCGTTGCGGATCGATTCGAACTCAGCGTCTTCAGCAAAGAGGCGGGCCTTTTCCGCATACTCCTTGGCTAACTTGAAGTTCTTATATTTGTACTCGTGCTTTGCTTTGAAAAACCATTCGTTGGACTGACGGTAGAGCTCGGGAGCCAAGGTGTCGGCTTGGACTTCTCGTGCTGCGCGAATAGATGCCGCAGTATCCGACATCTCTTGAACCGGCCGAGTCGTAAGGATCGAGCAGCCCAATAAGCCCAATAGCGCTAAAAAGCCGGCGGACGTCCCCCCTCTTCTGAAGTTTAAGGGCCGCGAAATGAAGAGGGGAACCGCCATCCTACTAACGATGGACGATTCCCCTGATTATTTCAACGTGCATCGTCGATGCAGCTGCGTGCGAACGCTTACTTGCTCGTAATGACGAAGTTAGCTCTGCGATTCTTCGAATAAGCGGCTTCGGAGGTGCCAGCGTCGAGCGGGCGCTCCTTGCCGAAGCTAATCGTCGAGATGCGGTCGCCGCTGATGCCCATATCTTCAAGATATTTCTTGGCGGCATGAGCGCGCTTTTCACCAAGAGCGATGTTGTACTGAATGCCTCCGCGCTGGTCGCAGTGACCTTCGACCTGAATTTTAGCGCTCGACTTAGCTTTGAGGATCTCCCCATTGGCTTTCATCGCTGCTTTGCCTTCACTGTCGAAAGAGAATGAATCATATGGAAAATGAACCGTTTGGAGGCCCATCGCTTTACCGGAATCGGAATCTCCAGATGGATTCTCATCAGCCGCAGCAGCATTAGGTACCGAGCTTTCGTCATCCTTTGGCTTGTTGCTGCTACAGCCAGCCGAGCCAAGAACGGAAATAACTGACAAAACGACAAACAGGCTGCTCAGAACTTTCATACGCTTTCTCCTCAAAATAACTGATTGGATTGCAGGCAAACATAGTCTGTCGTGACAAAAATGCAATTGAGATCTCCTTAAATCAGGAGCTAGCCGTCATATCTATTTGAAATTGGATAGAATAAAAACCGACTACTTATAGCGGATAATACGGGTTTTGATGGATTGGATCTGTGATTTTGATTGGCCGACTAACGCTTATCGTCAAGCCAATTGACTCGATGCGTTTAATTCGATAGGTGCGGGTCATGGGTTTGAGGTGGATGGTTATCTGGGGTTTATTGTTGGTTTCTAATCTCGCAAATGCGGGAGGGATCGGGCCTTTTCTGCGCGGTCCACTAGGAAAGTACCTTTTCGCAGAAATGCCGCAAATGCAGGTCATTTCTAAAGAGATCATTGGTACTGAGCTCCGGTCTGCCGCGGACCTGGATACTCTGATCTTGCGCCTCGAAGAGGCCAAGCCAGGGTCTTTTGAGCTGGAGTTCAGAACCCGTCTAGAAGTGATCGAAGCAAAAAATCTCGTAGGCAATCCTCGCGAACTGCGTCGGGTGGCGAACCGCATGCTTGAGTTCGTCGACACGCACTCGTCGCCGCCTTTAGACGTGGCAGACTTAGGGATGAGCGCAGAGGGCGCGCGCGAGGCCTTTGTTCGATCCACGATCCAGGCACAGATGGTGGAAGCTTCGCATGAGCTTCCTTGGGTCAATCGCCGCATCTGGGGACTGATGGAAAAAAAGATCAGCCAGAAGATCACGGCAAACTGTGAGTCTCCAACGCTTTGCACTCCCAAATCGATTTCTATTTTTGTGGCCGAGGCAGTTGAGACAGCCGCGGCCCAAAACCAGATGGCTCTCCACAAGGCCAAAGGTTACTCAAAGATTTTTGGAACGATGGTAGCCACTGCTGCCGTGAGTTCTAAGTTGATATCGTCTTTGCCGGAAAACGCTAAATTCTTAGCGACTCTCTTTACCAACATCTCCGTTCTTGGAGTGAATATCGTGGGTGCCTGCATCTGGGATAGTCTCACCTCCGCTTCGAAGATCTGGGGTTTTAAGCAAATTTCTACGAAGGCTGCCGGCGAAGCTGGTTCGGTCATGGCAAGCAATGTCGTCAAGGAGGCAGGTCTCACCGCTGAGCTCAAACGCTTAGATGGAATCTGGGCCGCAACGAACGCGACCTATACCAATAATGCTCAAGTGGGTCGCGGGGTGCTTAATAACTTTTTGGGAAGCCTCCGTCAGGATCTCCAATCTGCTTATATGGCGATCAGTATGCCGCAAGCAGGGGCGCCGCAGCGCAAGTACGCAATCACTCGTTTGGCGATGATCGCGGTGAGGCAGAGACAGTTGTATGCAGAGCTTTCTCCGGCGGATCGCTGGATAGTCATGGAGCTTCGCTCGGGCCTGATCGACCACGTGCCGGGTGGGGCAGTGGATTGGGAAGCTGACTTCTTAAAGCGCATCATGGAGCTCGATCCCGATGCTTCGCAGCCGACAGCGCTCAAGTTCTACCAGGATCTGGTACGGGCTTGGCTGCAATTGGGTTAAGGCAGTTCCAGGCGCCTGGATGTCTTGATAATTTAAATAATTAATAAAAAATTTCGCGCAGACGGCCGTGCGGCAAGGTCCGTGCTTCGGTCCTTGGGTCCGAAGTCCTGGGAGCCATGGGGTCCCTGATGCGTTTAAAACTCGTTATGCGTGGCATAGCCCTCGCACAAGAGGTCACCCGCGAATCTGAAAATAGAACGAAGGGGCTAGCGCTCTTATCGAGTGAGCGTCCCGATTTTTTCGAAAGGTAAGAAGTAGAAGTATGATCGACGTAAACAAAATCATTCTCATTGGTAGATTGGGTAATTCTCCGGTGCTCCGCCAGACAAAGAACGGTACTCCCGTTGCTCATTTCTCGTTGGCCACCTCCCGGCGTCTGCCGGCGGCAGAAGGTGCTGAGTCCTCCGATGTGAAAGAAGAAACTCAGTGGCACCGAGTCGTAGTGTGGGGCAAGCAGGCACTCAACTGTAAGAGCTTTCTCGAAAAAGGCCAAGCTGCCTTTGTCGAGGGTTCGATTCGCTCTCATAAGTATCAAGGAAAGGATGGGCAAGAGAGAACTGCTTTCGAGATCCACTCGGATAACGTGATCTTTTTGGCTCGAAAGAAGCGCACTCAGGATGCATCCGCCACTGAGCTTGCTTCGACTGCAGACGAAGCACTCGCGACAATGTAGTTGAGATCTGGCCTCGGCCCTTCACTAGGTCGGGGCCAGAATTTTTTGAATTCGTTTGGATTCTTAAGGAAGGACTGTTTCTGTAGGCTTTTTCTGAAAAACAGTGCTCTTCACATCTTTCCCAAAGTTTTCGATATAGCTTAAAAAGAAAGTTCTCTGCTCTTCCGTCTCTCTTTCTAAAGTGGCGGATTGATTAATCGTCAACTTCGCAGGCGGCAGCTCAGCAGTCCAGCCAATGCCCATCTCAGATTGGTCGATTAGATCTTTCAAGTTCTTCCAGTCGCGGGATGTCAGTCTTTCGGAAGAGACGAAGTCTATTCTCTCTGCCATCTTTTTTCCGGCTTTCCATCCGTCTTGCACTGCTTTGAGTACTGAGTTTCCGTAGGTCCAGCTTCTGATAAATGGAAAAGTAAAAAGTGGCGAAGCGGATGTCCCGCGGTGACCCACGATCATCGCAGCTCCAAAATCAGATAGAGGCAAAGAAAAAGTTAGGCTTGATGCGCTTCCGCATCCTTCTGTGTAGACCAGCCTGAGTTGGTCGTTTTTCCAAGGAAGACCTTCGGAGTATCGCAGATAAGTCACGCCATCTTCCTCGTGTGTAAAAGCGAAGTAATCGATGACCGCAGACGTCTCGATGGCTTCCTTCCACACTGCTTGGATTTGTTCCTTTGAGAGAGAGTTAGATTCTGTGATCCAAAATACGCTCGAATACCTAGCTCGAAGCCAAGGAGCGATGTAGGCTCGTGCAGCGTGGTTGACCACAAAATTGTAATGAGGGTCCGCGAGCTCGGCATCGATGGGGACGACTGCTCCTCGCTGGGATCTTCGCACCTCTTGATACGAAGCTAAAAACGATTCTGAGTCGTTCTCCGTCGAAAGGGTCCCCTGATGGCGGTCTCCTTTTCTATGGCTACTGACCAGAGCCAGTTGCCGAGGATTGAGCAAATGATTGGATTTGATCCAGGTGTAGGCGGCTTTTTCGATGCACTCCCACGATCTCACGCAAAGTTGAGCGACTTCGTGGATGTCTTGGTCCTGGATTTTGGGCGCCATTGCGATTTTTTCGACAAATCGAGAGACCATTGGCGTTTGCTGAGCTAGTTCGAGATGAAGGGCGTGTTGTGCGACTTGAGGAGACGCGACCTTGCTCGGTGGCGCCGCAAAGTACTCGGGTCCTTTACCGTCTTCTTCAGCGACTATGATTTGAAGCGACCGAATCTGTTGATGCAGCTTTATGAAAGTCCCGACGACTCGTTCTGAGATCCCTGCGGAAGACTCTATTAGGCCCATTTCGTTGGTATGTTGCGCGAGCGCGCTCAGCTCGACCCCCTCCTCGCGCAAGATGCGACTTAGGTCTCGTTGTGTTTGTCGGAGCTGGTTCTCGATTTCTGCTCGAGATGTGGGCGAAGAAGCTTGGAGAAGGCTCGGTTGATCAACCTTGACTCTGGGTTGGACGGCCGGCCTTGGGGGAGCGGGTTTATTGAGAGGGCTTTCGAGTTTTATGGGGCGCTGAAGCGGTGTGGGCAATGGTAAGCTTGCCCAAAGCATGATCCCGGCTGTGGGCACTACCCAATTCATGTATCTGCGAAAGTTCTGCACCCCTGAATCCCTCCCGTTTGAAAAAGAGAGGACTATAATTCAGCGTGTTAAATGGCAAGAAAGGCAGTGCTGCGTGTCAATTGGTCAGAGTTGATTCTATGATAGAGAAAAGAAAGAGGTCGTCTACCTTCTCAACATGACAGGCAAAAGAGCCTGTTTTGGCATTTGAACGAATAGGTTAAATCAAGACCTACTAAGGTATCGCATCGCGTTATTCTGCCATTTTTACGATATCGCCAACCATAACGGCATGCGACGCGATAGCGGGTGTCTTCTCTGGCGGAGTCATTTTGTCGAGTCGGCATATCGCAGCGTTGTCCTCGACGTGAATCACTTTGAGTTTGGCGATGGGGAACGTGACGTCCCTGTAAAGCTTCTCGCTGACGAGATCGTAGGTCGATATCCGACGCCTAACTTCGAGCTGGGCGCCAGCGCGCAGACCGTTAATTGTCCCCATGTTGACGTAGTAATCCTTCTGAGGGCGCTCGCTTGTGTTGCCCATGTCGATTTCCTTATAGACGCTGTAGACGACGAAATCAGAGGCCACTGCGCTCGGAATCGCGAAGAGAGCTGCGAGAATGATTGATCTTATGAGACCTGTAGTCCTTTTCATAAACACCTTCGATCTGCATCAGTTCCATGATTAGCCGCCTCCTTGCGGTGTACGGGGCAATCTGCCCACGAAGGCTTATCGGCAGTTTTAGCCTAGGAATAAGGAAATAGTTTGCAGCCAGGCATCAATTTCCCCGCTCTAAGACCGATAGGTTTTGTGATGAACGCCGAGGATTCAAATCCAAAACCTGAGTTTCAGATCGGGCCGCCGGACCAAAATGGCCTGATTGGCGTCAATATTCAAACATTCAGAAGCTCTACCCGCGATATCAACTTTGATGTCTACCTCAAGCTCTCTGAGGACAATGTCGCTCACGTTTTCTCGAGGAGCTCGGGCCTGGATTACAAACGCTTGGCTCAGTACGTTCAAAAAGGTGTGCGTACTCTGTACATCAAGCAAGCCGACCTTGATGCTTACAAAGCGTTCGTTGCGCGTCCGGCGACGATGATCTTCAACGATCCAACGACTCCGACGGAAAAAAGGATTGCTACGCTGCTCAATATGACCGAGCAGAACATGGCCGAGCTATTTTCGGTGGTCCCAGTCGCAGACGAAACCGCGGCTGCCAGCCAGCAAGTCATCAAGAGCTACGTGAGTCTGCTGACTCAGTCCCCTAACACGCTAGCGATCATCCTTAAGCTCGTTTCGCACGGCGAGTATCTCTATTATCACTCGATCGCGGTCGCGATTTTCAGCATGTTCATCGCTAAGGCGACGGGTCAGTTCAATCAAAAGACACTCGAGATCATCGGCCTCGGGGGATTCCTGCACGACATCGGCTGCATCCAGCTTCCCAAGGAAGTGATTTGCAGCCCGACAGATCTTGATCAGAAGCAATGGGAGCAAATGCATCAGCATCCCAAGTTAGGGCTCAAGCTGCTTGAGAACGCTCCTTCGATTCCGGAAGAGGTCCGCTTCATCGTTTATCAGCATCATGAGGAGCCGGGTGGCAAAGGCTATCCCAACGGCCTTTCGAGCAATGTGATCTATTATCCTGCCAAGATCGTCGCTCTCGCGGACGCCTTCAGCGCGTTGATTAGCAAAAGGCCATTTAGGCCTGCCTATAGCGTTGAGCAGGCGCTTGCGATCCTGCGCGACAACTCCAGCCGTCACGATCCAGAGTTGGTTCGGATCATGACGTCGGTTTTTGCTCGTCAATCTCAAACTGCCAAAAAAGCAGGTTAAGCTCTACTTGGTTTCTTGATAGCGCTTCTTCACCTCGCGGTTCACGCGAAGGTATTTGTGCTTGTTTAAGATGATGTCGCTCACTCGGTAGTTCAATAGCCAGGGCTGCGTCAGATAGTAAGTCGCCTCGTGATAGCCAAGGGCCCACGGGCAATCTTCCTGCATGATCTCATCCATGCGCGTGAGCTTGGCTTGGCGCGCTGGCCCCGAATCCATGGTCGCGGTTTCTTCATAAAGCTTGTTGAACTCGGGATTGTCGTAGTTCGACCCGTTTTGACCTGGTGGACGATTGGGTCCGTAGATGAGCTGGTAAATGTTCTCGGCATCAGGATAATCGAGCACCCATCCGCCATAAGATACTTGAAGAGCGCCTTGTTTGGCTTTTTCGAGATAGGCAGGAAAAGTATTGGCGATGACGTTGGTTTTGACGCCAATAGCTGCCCACTGTTGCTGAAAGAAGTCGCCGATCTGTCGGTTTACGCTGTCAGCCCCGCGCAGCTCGAAGTTGAGAGTGGGTAGGCCTTTTCCTTCGGGATAGCCTGCTTTTTTGAGGAGTTCTTTAGCTTGAGCTAGATTGAAGTCGTATTTGATCTTGTTTGTCTTCGGTCGGTCCGGAATCCCAGGGGGGATCGCGGTGAGCATCTTGCGGGCAGTGCCATTGGTGAAGATCTCGATCCACTTATCGCGATCAATCGCAGCGGAAAGAGCTTGAGGCAAGTATTTGTTGTCTGCGAAGACTTTGTCTTTCAGGTTGAATTCAATATAGCGAAAGGACGCTCCGACATCGATCGATAGCCGAATCCCCTTGGCAGCGAGCGCGGGCGAGAGATTGACTTGATTAGTGATCGCTTGGGCAAAGTTGTCTTTGGGGACTTCGAGCACATCGATCTTGTTGCCCATAAAGTTGAGCCATCTCGGCTGAGCCTCTTTGATGATGTTGATCACGAGTTTATCGATGAACGGCAGTTGCTTGCCTGCATCTGCGAGGAGCCCCTTTTTTCGATAATCGAGAGAGCCCTCAGTTGGGTAGAATTCTGGGTGATAGTTGGAGTTGCGCTCGAATACGATTCTTCTGCCGCGATCCCAGCTTTTAAGCTTGTAAGGACCTGAGCCCACGGGATGGTCGGTGATGTTCTGGTTTTCGTCACCATAGGCTTTGACTGCCTCGGCAGGCACAGGTGCCGTGAACGACATCGCTAAAATGTAGTTGAGCTGAGGATAAGGTTTGGTGAGCTTGATCTGGAGAGTGTAGTCGTCGAGCGCTTTCATGCCCGAGACTTCTTCACCGAAAATCTTCATGACGTCGGTCTTGGAGGCGGAGACCATTTTGTCGTGGTACGCGTTGATGCCTTCTATTTTGTTGTCGAAAATCCACCAGCCTTGAGAATTGAGTGATGGCAATGCGAGGCGTTTCCAGCCGTAGATGAAGTCTTGTGCCTTGAGCTCACGGCCTTTTCCTCCCGATTCCTTGAAGCAAGGATCATCTTGAAAGCGGATCCCTTGCTTGATGGGTATCGTCACTGTCAAGCGATCCGGCGAGAGCTTGGGCATGTCGGCAGCCAGAAGGGGAACGATCTTAAATACCTCGGAGAGGTAGGCATATTGATAAAGTGTTTCGTAAATATTGGGTACCAATTCTAGGCTGATGACGTCATAGGCGTTGGCTGGGTCCATGGACTTCACGTCATCTTTTGCGACGCCGTGGAAAACCATGAGATTTCCATCATCTTCTTTCGATGTGCAGCTCGAGATACCGAGTGCAAGAAAAGCCAGTGATGCTGCGAAAAGCGCAGTGATTAAGGACTTTGAGGTATTGCTATGAGTCATAGAGTGAACGCTCGGCTGGAAGGTTTTTGGGGCTCTAAGAATCAATAACCTACGCATGAAAGTGCGTAAAGGGTGCAATCACCTCATAAGATGCGCACAGGGTCATCTGGCTCAAATTGGTTGTAAGCTTTGGGTGTGGGTCCAGTTTTATAGTTTTTGTGTATAAAAAAGCCTTTCGTTTGAGTGGTCAAATTTGACACATCCTCGGTGCTCTTGCGCTCCTCTATACTTTTATAGAAGCGTTATTTTCGGGGGATTTTTGTGCGAAGGATCAGGCTATCTACAATATACACGTTCACGTTCGCCACTTTGATTGCTGTGACTTTTGCCGTTGGTTTGAGCGGTTGCTTTGCTCTCAGCAAGCGTGATGATGCTGAAGAAGCGAAAAACGCGGCTGCGCTCGAGCGATCACGTCTGTTTTCTTCTACTCTCGAACCAGGAAGCTCGCTTTCGCGTTCAGCGGGCGAAGTGATGTATGTGCGCCTCAAGACCATATGGCCTTTGATCCCCGACACCGCTGAACGGGATTATACTTGGTTTGGAGGGAGTGGGCCCTTTGCTTCTGTAGGCAAGCCGGAGCGACCTTCAGGCGCGGTGCCTATCATCGCCTTGCGCAACCAAATCGCCTCGTATTGCCGAGGCAACAACTTGGCCTCAAATAGTAACTTCGCGTTTGCTGGCGCAGAGAAATTGCTGACGACAGCTTCTACTCCACAAGTGGTGAACTCGATGGCCGCGCCCACAGGGCCTATCCCCGTGCTCATGCCTGGAGAGGCTTATCCTTCGAGTGAACCCACTCGTTTGGCGTTTATCGCTGCGCGGCGAGTGTGGCTCTATCCCTATGCTGCTGACTCGGCAGAAGTTACTGCGCTTGCTGATCTCTATAGCACTTCGCTTGGCTTTAATTTGCCCGGTCAAAGTGGAGTAGCCGGAAGTACAGTGACCTCTTCGTCGACGGCTCCGTCCTCGGTGGTCGATGAGGCAAAAATCAGTCTTTGTGTCGCTGCCTTCATGGCTCCCCAATTTTGGGTCGGTAATCCAGGACCGGCCGATGCGATCCGCCGCATAGCGCTCGAGCTAGGCCGTCGTGCTCCTACATTCGACGAGTTCTCCCGATATCTTAAGGGAACGCTCACGATCGATGCTTACACACGCCAGATCCAGCAGGAGCCTCGCTACATGGCCGCGGTCAAGTCATGGCACGCGGACTGGTTAGGGCTGCGTGAATTTCATGCGGCTCAACAAGATTACCGCTCAACCGCTGGGTATGTTGCGAGCCCACTTTCTGGAATTATCTTTCAGAGTACTCGCTCCAATGCATCTGAAGTTCATAAGTTGATTTTGAGCAGACGAAGCGTCGATGTCATCAATAACTCTGAGGACTGCACAGGAGTCGACAATCAACCCTTCGATCCGCGCACGACGGCTCTTCTGTGGGAGCATTTTAATATCGGAACCAATCGCTGGGAAACTGCGGGCGCTTGGGTGCGCAGAGAATATGCCGAACAATTCTATCTCAACGCGACGATTGCTTCTAGCGAATCGTCAAAGGCCGCTAACGCGGCAAGTTTGTTTACTGAATACTGTACTCCCTTTATTGATCCTAGTTGGAACCCCTCCAACGGGGAAGCCGTCAATCCTACTGCCGAGTGGTATAAGTGCGACGGACAGATATGGGACACGATCTCTGGAACAGCAAAGCGAGTCGGAGTCGAAGACATCAATCAAGCCGTTAAGACGGACGCGAACTATCATTACGCGCAGACTTTTCCTCACTCTGGACTTTACGAGAGCAGCCCTGATGTGCCGCGAACCAATCGACTTTATGGAACCTCAGCAGCCGGTTGGGTGATGCAGGCGAGCGTAGCCACTGATGTGGGATTTTCTGGCAGTCAACGCAGGCTGCGGCGTTTCGCGCCTTTAGGCGAACAAAACGGAAGCAGTCGAGTCTCGTCTTGGTACAGTGGCGAGCCCATGAAGGTTTGCAATGCGCTCACTCGTTTCTGGGCTACTTGCACGTACCGTCCCGAAGACCCTCGCTTTCTCAAGCTTGGTAGAAATTTAGACTGGCAGGCGATGCGCGCCTATCCCATTACGACTTGGTACGATCCTATTGTCGACTCGATGGCGCATCCTGCGGTTATCAAGCACCTTCGTTGTGGAAATGCTAGCTTTGCGTCCAATTTGTCTGAGGACGCCGCATTCCCGCTCGGCTATGATCCTGCCACTCTTTCTCCTCGCCCTCGCACTGCGGTCGAGGCAGACCAGAACCAGATCAATCAGATCGCTAGCAATCCAAAATACACGCCCTATAGGACGCGCTCAAGCGACTCCCCGGTTGATTTAGAGTATCGTGCTCATCTGCAACTCGCCGAGGACATGCAGAACGAGCCTTATTACCTTCTCGAAAGCATTTTGTCGGTGCCTAACGATCAGGACGACTATCGTCTCATGCTGACGGCAGACTACACCTTCGCGCGCAAGGAGCTTGAGCTCTATTATCGCACGCAGAGTTTTATCATTCCAGCAATCCCGTCCGACTATTCAAGCGCTCACTACTCTGGCCCGACTGCGTTGCTCAGACCCTACAAGACTTTCTTTACTTCGGACTTTTCCAGGACCACAGCATTTGCCGAGCAGCCGAGCCTTTTTCGCAAGATCTATCCCGGCCAATTTCAGCCCATTCCTCTGAGACTTCTGCATAATCGGATTTACGAGATGCACACTCTCGATGCAGGGTCTCCCGCAACGGCTAAGGCCGTTCGTGGTGCCGTTTACAGCCTGGATCCCGCTTTGTTGGATGACGTCGATCATCCGGGCAATCCTCAGCATCTTCAACCGCGAGTGACCTCGGGTCTCTTGACGATGCCAGCGTTTTTGGTACCGCAAGCAACAAAAATGCGAAGTATCTCCGCTCGCATTTTTAGACGGCTACTTTGTGGTGAGCCAGATCTCTATGCTCCAGCCAGGGGTAGCACCGAGTATAATATTCAGCTAGCAAATGCCACGACCCGCGAGACTTCTGCCGCCGCTCACTTGGACCCGGAGAAGAGTTGCATAGTCTGCCATCTCAATATGGATCCCGTGGCAAAAATCTACTCCGGAAATTTTGCGACAAACGTAGGTAGGAACGAGGTTCTCGCGATGGCTGGAGAGCTTTTTCGCGCAAATCTCTGGGATGGGAATCAGCCAGCTTACGGCACGATTGGCGGCGGCCAGAAGGGGAGAGGCGCAGTCCTGGGGCAAGAGGTCGAAGGTATCGAGAAGCTTGGGCGGGTGCTTTCTGAATCCGATCAGTTCAATAGCTGTGTGGTTCAAACCACGTTTCACAATATCTTTGGAAGGAAACCCAACTTTTCTGATGTTAAAATGATCAACGCTGTACAGGCTCGCTTCAAGCTCCATCACAGCTATAATCGAATGGTTCGGGAATTGGTGAACAACCCTATCTTTACGGGTGAGGAATAGTATGACTTGGGACGGCGGCCATTCGAGGAGATCCTTTCTTCAAAACGCGGCACTTGGATTAGGGGGCCTCTCCCTTGCGACTCTTGGAGAGCTTACGCAGGGTCGGGCGCATGCAAGCACACGCGGTAAACGTAGGCATCTGATCAACATCGTTGTTGCCGAAGGCTGGGACTCACAGTGGTTTCATAGCGCGTTTCCCTCTCCGATCGTGCCTGCCGACATTCGCAATACATTTAAGTACACTACCCGATGCACTAAGATGGGCTTACATCCCAATCACGATGGGTCCGCTGCCAGCCCTACTAATCCGGATGGGACGATCAGAAAGTATCTGGGCGTCGGAATGCTGGGTGATGGCGTGTCTCTTTTTAATGCTAGCGATCTATCGGATCTGTTGATTTGGCGCGGTCTGAGTGTTCCGGGTTCGCATGGCGCCGGAAACGCGATACTTCAACATGGCACAAGCGCCCCGTACGCCATGAGCTACTCGACATTAGTCGCCGCGGGTTTGGCTGCGACAGATTCTGTTAGGCCGCTTCACTATGTGCAGGTTTCTAGCTCTCCTGAGGGACTTCACACCAATACTGCTTCTGCAACCGGGTATGGGATACCCAATAGTATTCCTGACGTATCATCACTTCGGACCATCTCTAGCGTTGGCGCCAATGATTTGCTCGCGGTCCGTCGAGATGCCATAGACAGCACTGTCAGAAAGCTCGGCGACATCGCGCTCGCCAGCCGCCTCAAGCGAAAAGCCAGCAAGGGGCTTTTTGAGACCTTTTTAGGTTCTTATGTCTCTACATCGTCCCTCATGAGTGCCGGTATTGCTGATGACCCTGAGTTTTTGGCGACGTGGGCGCAGTTCTGCAAAAACACCGTTCTCGCGATGCAGGCCCTGCTTTCAGATACGAAGCTCGAGGTCTGCGACCCAGAAGGTGGCCCCGGCAGTGCACCCAAAGGTATTGACCCGATTACTGGAGAGTCCAGAGCCCGTGGCACGATGGAGAAGTTCATGACCAAGCAAGGCATCTTGCCCATCATCAACAACACGGTTGCGCTCGCGACGACTCACGCGGCCTCCAACATCAATTATCTCAACGCGGTCAATACGACTTACAAAAACTTGTATACATACTCATTTGGCGTCGCTTTGGCTGACTTCTTGATCAAGAAAAACTTGTCGGCTGTCGTTGAGCTGCCTCTTCCTAATCCCGATGGGCACGACAACAATGATCAGCAACTCGCGACGAACACATTGACCTTTGCATTGTACCGCGAGCTGCTTCGGAGCCTCAAAAGCGGGACACCCGGCACCAATTACCTCGATATGACGACAATTGTGATGCACACCGAGTTTGATCGCCAGCCTGACTTGTCAGTTGCCACTGCCTCTTTGTCACTCTATCCCGGCACCAACCACGGAGATTCGGCGAGCGTGTTGATCGCTGGCGCTGGCGTCAATACAGGTTCAAAAGGGCGGATTTTGGGCGACATCAAAGATGCGCCTACGACTTACGGAAATTATCCTGGTCTAGGGAGCTTTGATTTAGGTCAGAGCCTACCCATCGACATTCATACAGGGCAGGTGAGTGCCTCCGGCCAAGTGGTCAGCACGGCGTCGCTGCTTCCCACCGTCCTCGCAATTTTTGGTTTCACCGTGCCAGACAATCAAAAGAACGAGCATTCGCTGGTTCCGGCGGTCGTCAAGTCGTAAAGGCTCAGGAAACTCAGGAGCGCTACTAGCCCAATTTCTTGGTGACGAGCTCTACAGACATCTTGATCGCTGCCTCGAGACCCGCAGGCTTGGTGCCTCCGGCCTGAGCCATGTCGGGTTTGCCGCCGCCTCGGCCTTCGATGAGCGGGGCAAGTTCCTTTAGCAATTCATTGGCTGCGAGCGTTTTGGGTGCTTGCGGCCCGACGGCGATGAGAAGTGATGCCTTCTCGGCATTGGGGTCCTTCATGCCAAACACCATGACAGAGTTAGGCGTCTTTTGTTTTACGCGATCCGTGAGGTCGCGCATGCGCTTCACGCCGTCATCGCTTGGGGAGCAGATGGCAGCAACCAAGGTAACACCGTTGATTTTCTGCGCTTGAGCGAGCATCTGATCTACTTCAGCACCGGCGTTCTGAGCTTGAAACTGTTCGACCTGCTTGCGGAGTTCTTTTTCAGACTGCATGAGGCGGTCGATCTTGTCGGCGATGTCATTTGTTGAAGTGACTTTGAGGCGGTCTCGGATCGACTTGACCTCTTCGTCGCGCCCGCTCAGATAGCCGTAGGCTCCCTTAGAGGTGTAGGCGATAATGCGTCGGACACCAGCCGCGATCCCACTCTCGTTGGCGATCTTGAAGAGATGGATCTCCGAGGAGTTGTCGACATGCGTGCCGCCGCAGAGCTCGACGGAGTACTCGCCAACCTTCACGACTCGAACCTTGTCGCCGTACTTCTCGCCAAAGAAAGCAATCGCTCCTGCAGCGATCGCCTCGTCTTTGGGCATTTCTTTCTTGCTGACGTTGTCGCCTTTCCACACTTTTTCGTTGATCAGATCTTCAACCTGTTTGAGCTCAGTATCGGTCATTGGCTGAAAGTGTGTGAAGTCAAAGCGGAGCAAGCCTGGTTCGACGAGCGAACCGGATTGTTTGACGTGTTTGCCTAGCACGAGCTGTAATGCCCATTGAAGCAGATGAGTCGCCGTGTGATTGCGCGCGATCAGTGCCCGGAGCTCAGCGTCTGTCTCTTGGTTGTAGCTGGTGCCCACTTTGAGCGTACCTTTGATCGGGCGGATGTGGGCGACGATGAGGTCAGCCACTGGCTTTTGCACATCGATCACTTCGCCTTCGAAACCTTCGCCGGAGACGCGGCCGTGGTCGCCGACTTGGCCGCCGCTTTCGCCATAAAATGGAGTTTCGGCAAAAATGGCCTCAATGATCGGAGCTTTTTCGGTGCTGTCCGCGGTTTGCGCAACAGACGGTGCCGCGTATGAGGCGACTTGGGTCGCGCGATCGAGAATTGCGAGACACTCAGCTTTGCCTTTCTGATGCTCGTATCCAATGAACTTGGGAAGCTTGCCCTTGGCTTTGAGATCGGTTGCAAGCTGCTGGTAGATGGCGCCGACGGCTTCTTCGCCTGAGCCTTTCCAGTTCTTGCGCGCCATCTCGCGCTGCTTGTCCATGCATTTTTCGAATCCTACCTCGTCAACGACTAGGCCCTTCTCGGTGCAGATCACGCGCGTAAGATCGAGAGGGAAGCCATAGGTGTCATACATCTTAAAAGCGACTTCGCCCGGCAGAGTCTTTGCGCCTCCGCCCAGTTTGGCCGTTTCTTCGTCAAGGAGTGCTAGGCCTCTCTCGAGAGTTCTAAAAAACTGCTCTTCCTCGGCTTGAACAGCTTTTTCGATGAACGCGCGCTTGCCGACAAGATCCGGGTAAGCTTCTTTCATCTGATCGATGACGTAGCCAGCTGTCTTGTACATGAACGGTGCGGTGAATCCGAGCTTCTTGCCGTGTCGGATCGCGCGGCGAATGATGCGTCGGAGGACGTAGCCACGGCCCTCGTTCGAAGGCATCACGCCATCGCCGATCAAGAATGCAGTTGCGCGCGAGTGGTCCGCGACAACTCGGAACGAGACGGCAAGGTCACTCTTGCGATCAAAGGCCTTACCTGCAAGTTTGGCAGTCTGGGAGATTACCTGCTGAAACGCGTCGGTGTCGTAATTGGTTTCTACTTCTTGCAAAATCGAGGCGATGCGCTCTAGGCCTGCACCGGTGTCGACCGAAGGCTTAGGGAGCGGCGTGAGCTTGCCGGATGAATCGCGATCAAATTGCATGAAAACGAGGTTCCAAAACTCCATATATCGATCACAGTCGCACCCCATCGCGCACGTGGGTTTGCCACAAGAGTACTGAGTGCCGCGATCAAAGAATATTTCGCTGCAGGGACCGCAAGGTCCCGTGTCACCCATGGACCAGAAGTTGTCCTTTTCTCCGAATCGGTAAATTCGTTCGCGAGGCACCCCTTCTTGCTGGTGCCATATCTCAGCCGCTTCATCATCCTTCTCAAAAACGGTGACATAGAGGCGGTCCTTGGGGAGGTTCAATTCTTTTGTGACGAACTCCCAAGCAAAACGGATCGCGTCTTTTTTGAAATAATCGCCGAACGAAAAATTACCGAGCATCTCAAAGAACGTGTGATGCCGAGCCGTGAAGCCGACGTTCTCGAGGTCGTTGTGCTTGCCTCCTGCGCGCACGCATTTTTGCGAAGTCGTCGCACGCGTGTAAGGGCGCGGATCTTTGCCGAGAAAAACATCCTTGAATTGCACCATGCCCGCGTTTGTAAAGAGTAGCGTCGGGTCATTCTGGGGAACGAGCGGCGAGCTTTCGACCACGGTGTGGCCATTGCGTTCAAAGTACTTGAGGAATCGGGAACGGATTTGGGCGGCTTGCATAGGTCAGGTTGTAGCGTGGGCAGGGAGGGAGAATCAATGGAGGAGTTGCCGTGAAACCCGTGTTATTGGGGGTAATATGTCGGTATTTATCACGGGTGCTTCGAGTGGAATTGGTGAGGCTTGTGCTCGCGCTTTTGCGGCCGCTGGCAAGGACTTGGTTTTGGTGGCGAGACGTCTAGATCGTCTACAAACTCTGAGGGCCGAAATTGCTGCAATGCACGGAGTTCAGGTCGATATCTTTGAGCTGGATGTGAGCTCCCGCGCAAAGGTCGATGCGCTCGCCAAGTCTCAAGCCGAGATTTTTGATCGAGTGGATGTTCTGATCAACAACGCGGGCTTGGCGCGAGGGCGTGAGCCGCTTCATCAAGACTCGCCAGAGGGCTGGGACGAGATGATCGACACCAACCTCAAGGGGTTGCTCTATATAACCCACGCTTTTTTGCCTGGGTTCGTGAAGCGGGGTCGCGGCCACGTGGTCAACATGGGGTCAGTCGCGGGTTATTGGACCTATCCGAGCGGGGGCGTCTACTGCGCGACTAAGTACGCGGTTCGCGCGTTGACGGAGACTCTCCGACAGGACCTGCACGGCACAGGCGTGCGCGTCACTGAGATTGCGCCAGGTATGGTGAAGACGGACTTTAGCAGGGTGCGCTTTCCGGGTGATGAGAAGCGCGCTCAGGCTGTGTACGAAGGCGTTGAATCGCTTTCGCCAAAGGACATCGCTGAGACTGTGCTCTGGTGCGTGCAGCGCCCGGCGCACGTGAACATCCAGGAGCTCGTGATTTTTCCGACGGCGCAGGCATCGGTCACGATGATCGCGAGAAAGTAAAACCCCCGGAGAGGCAGTGCCTTCCGGGGGTCAGAATGCCTCATTTTAAGAAGGGTTACTTCTTGCTCGGCGCGTGCTTGCTTGGAGCCGCATGCGGCTTCGCTGCTGGAGCCGGGTGCTTCGCATCCGCATGCTTCGACGCTGCCGAAGCTACGGCTGCTCCTCCTGGGGTCTTGGCGGCAGTAACCGCTTCAGCTGCAGCTTGAGCGGCAGTCGGAGCAGGCTTGGCGCCGATGCCGGCCTTTTTCAAGACTTCTTCGCGGATGGTTTGCAGCATCTGCGGATTAGCCTTGAGGTAGTTGCGGGCATTGTCACGGCCTTGGCCGATGCGCTCATCCTTGTAGGTGTACCAAGTGCCGCTCTTCTCGATGACGCCATGATGAGCGCCTAGGTCGAGGATATCGCCCTCCTTGGAGACGCCTTCACCGTAGAGAATGTCGAATTCGACTTCACGGAACGGAGGAGCCATCTTGTTCTTCACCACCTTGACACGAGTGCGATTGCCGATGACGTTTTCGCCATCCTTGATCGCTTGAATACGGCGGATGTCGAGGCGGACCGAGCTGTAGAACTTGAGCGCGTTACCGCCCGTGGTCGTCTCAGGATTTCCAAACATGACGCCGATTTTCATGCGGATTTGGTTGATGAAGATCACGAGCGTACCGCTGCGATTGATCGTGCCAGTGAGTTTGCGAAGCGCTTGAGACATCAAGCGGGCTTGCAAGCCCATATGGCTGTCGCCCATCTCTCCTTCGATTTCGGCGCGAGGCACAAGTGCCGCGACCGAATCGATGACGAGCAGATCAATGCCACCCGAGCGCACGAGCATGTCGGCGATCTCGAGAGCTTGTTCACCTGTGTCTGGCTGGGAGATCAGAAGGTCGTCCGTGCGAACACCGAGTTTACGAGCGTAATTGACGTCGAGCGCGTGCTCAGCGTCAACGAACGCAGCCACTCCGCCGAGCTTTTGAGCTTCAGCGATCGCGTGCAGGGTGAGCGTCGTTTTGCCGGAAGCCTCAGGCCCGTAAATTTCGACGATACGTCCGCGTGGGAGACCGCCGATACCGAGTGCGATATCGAGGCCCAGCGAGCCCGTCGGGACTACACCTACTCCTTGAGTGTTCAGGCCTTGGTCAGCGCCTAGGCGCATGATTGAGCCTTTTCCAAACTGCTTTTCGATCGCTTGAACAGCGAGGTCGATGGCTTTGCCTTTTTGACCGCCTTGAGCAGCTTCGAGCGTGTTTCTTCTTTCTTCCATTTCCATGTGATTTTTCCTTTAGTGAATGCGTACGGATATTGTTTCAACATCCGCTTTGGTTATTGAGGTTGCCGTAAGCAGCGACCGTACCATGAGCTTTAAAAAAAAAGGAAGTCGACAAAGCGAGTGAAGCGGTGCATTGACTCGCGACTTTAAAGCGACAAAACCCAAAGCAGGTGCGCAACAAGTCGAACGACGGGTAAAAAAAGAAAAACGATTTGCAGACTCACGAACCGCATTTCGGATCGAACTGGTTAAAATGGGGGCGACACCCAACGAATGGGTCGATCCTTCATGAATTACGAAGGGATCCATTGGAGCCACTGCAGCAACAACATGCAGGCGAGCCCTTGAAACCCCGCGGCAATATCATCTGCTATCACGCCAAACCCGCCATACCACGCTGAGTAAACGCCGCCCTCACTGGCTTTGCGCTTGGACCAGCGATCGATCTGACGGACAGGAGGCGGCTTAACGATATCGAAGAATCGAAATAAGACAAAAGCAGCGATCAGAGCAGTCGGGTTGTGGCCCGCCGTCCATGCTGTAATCCCAAGACCAATCACTTCGTCGATGACGATGTTTTGGTTGTCGCCCGTTTGCATGGTTTGATCGAACGTCTTAGCGGCCCAGGTGCCGGCTAGAGTTAAACCAACCCAAAATAGAACGCGCGCGACGGTCGGCCAATCGGCTGACCAGTAAGCCAATGGCATGGCGGCCAAAGTACCCGCAGTTCCAGGCGCAAAAGGCACGAGGCCGGAGCCTAGGGCTGTGGCGATCGTCACCGCCATGATGGCGCGCGGACCTTTGACGGACTCCCAATGAAGTGCTCTTCGATTCATTTAACTCCAGATTTTTGTGACTTCTGCAGGGGTTTCGGCAGGGCGACCCTTCTCATTCACAGTGACGATTTTGACCTTGCCTTTGACTACTAGTTCTTCACCTCGGTGAATCGTTTGCTCCACGATAAAGCTGCTTCTACTTGTTTCGGGAATCGAGGAGCGGACATCCAAGATATCACCCAAAAAGGTGGGTTTTAGATAAGTGAGCTCAATTTGAGCAATGACTGGCCAACGCTTCCATTGGTTGAAGCTTTCGAGAGTGATGCCCTCGTCTTTGAGGAACTGCCAACGCGCATGCTCGAGGTAACTCACGTAAACCGCGTGATTGACGTGTCCAAAACTATCGAGTTCATAACCACGGACTTCTAGGCTGCAGTGATAAGTTTTAGCCATGAGAGAGTCCGTCGTTTGTAAACTGATTTTGTCGCAAAGGCTACGGTGAGAAAATGGCCCATGCGGTCATGGTCGATATTGGGGTCTTTATTCAATTTTAACCTGGAACGAAGACGCCTTGAGCGATGCAGCCATCGGCCTTTATAGGTAGCCGGAGGGGGATTAGAATCGAAAACAGGCACTGGGTCGGATTCCGCATTGCCCCGCATCGATCAGTCGGGCTAAATTCAAATGTGTGACGGGGAACATGGTTCATAATAAGTTCGATTTTGGCTGGGAAGTGCTCGACGTCATCATCAGCGGCAAGTCGTCCATCGATTCTCTGCATGGGTTTCATCTCCGCTCGATTGAAGAGGCAGATCGGTTTCTTCAGAGTTATGGCTACGACCTCGAAAATCCGATCGAGCGTGCCGAAGTGCTGGGCAATTTTCATGAAGCGCTCAACTTTACGCGCAAGCATTTCTTGCAGCCTGAGAATCCAGATGGACTGAGGCTTGAGATCCCAAGGCGGATTGTGGAGCTCTCCGATATTCGAGAGCTCTTGTTGATGGCGAGCATGACTCATCCCGTGCAGAGTGGGGATCAGCAGCAGGGGCTGCTTTTACGCAACTGGGCCTGCAGTCTACTCAAGATCATGCACACGATCGCGCACATGGATAAAGATCTGAGGACCTCTTACTTGAGCGATATCCAGCAGCAGATCTTTGATCGCTTTTACAAAGTGATCCATCGCACCTCAGATGGGCAACTCTACCTAGGAGAGAACGATGGAGATCCTCTGCGCGTGGATCTCGTGGCGTTCGAAACGAAGCCTAAGAAGTCGCGTGATTCGACATTGCTGAAGCTTCTTCACAAGCCTGAGAACGTGGCTGAGGATATTTTTGATCGAGTCGGCATTCGATTTGTGTCGGTCACTCGTCTGGGCGCTCTCCGCGTTGTCAAATACCTTAAAGACAAGATGATTATCATGCCTCCCAACATCAAGCCGAGCCGCTCTCGCAATACGTTGGTCGATCTCGATGTGTTTCGAGCTCGATTGGCGGCGGCGTTGGCAAAGGCGGATAGAGGCGAGCTCGAGGGAGAGGCCCTGGCAGAAGAGCTGCACGCGGCGACGGTGCCGGCGATGCCGGACTCCGAGAATCCGCACTCGAGCGAATTTTACCAGGCGATCCAATTTACCTCTCGTCAGTTGATCAAGCTCAAGAACCCGGTCTACGACGATATCCGCGAGCTCAAGGCGTTGGTTAAGCAAAAAGGCTCGCAAGAAGAAGTGGTCAAGACAGTCGAGCGGTTGGATCTCAAATACCTTTCGCGTGAGATTCGCTTCTTTTATCCCTTCGAAGTGCAAGTCGTGGACGTCAAGAGCGCCGAAGAGAACGAGAAGGGCCGCAGCGCTCACAGCGAGTACAAGAAGGCTCAGGTCCAGACGGCTTTGCGCCGGGTGATGGGTGCATTTTCAGGGACTCCTTGATGAGGCAAGTGGATCGTGGGTCGGCGCCTCTCGCCGGGATCTGCGATGTCGTTTTAGTTGGGACGGGGGTCGCCCCTCTCGTGGCGGCGACCCATCTGATGTCTCAGGGCAAATCGGTGCTGTTGCTCAATCCGGATTGGGATTTTTTTCTTGAGGACTCGGAGTTGCCGTTGGATCCTCTTTGGCCAGTGAGTCCAGATAAGGACGCCGCGAGCTTGAATGTAAAACGCACTCCTAATCGCTTGAAACGGAGCTCTCCTGAGCGCGTGCTGGAGGAGCTGCGGCCTGAGTTTCCTGGGGCTGTGGAGCTTTGGTCTGGAGCTGGGTCTCCCGATCGGGATCGTCCGGCCAAAGCTCGTTACGATTATCGAGACCTCGAGGCTCCGCATGTGCGCTCACGTTCGCGGTTGTGGATCACTTCGAGCGAGCGCGATCGGGATTGGCCTTGGGAGCTTATCGAAGAGCTCTATGTGGAGGCTGAGGATGCAGGGCTAAATCCACAGATCCTTGAAGGCATTCAGGCGGCATCTAAGTTTCCGGGGATGGCCCGTATCGAGTTCCTCGACTGTCGCGGTTTGCTCATGCCTAAGACTTGCGATGTCGACGTGGTGAGATATCGCAATGGGCTGCTCGAGTTTGTCAGAGAGCGTCTGGGGCCTGCTCACGTGGTTTCTGCGGCAGCCCAGATCGAGTTGATGCCGGGAGGGGTGAGATTTCACGCCGGTAAAACTCCAAGGACGGCGTGCGCTCGCGAAGGAGTCTTGGTGTTTTGGACTCCTCGCTTGAGTCCCTGGATTTTGGCGCAGGCTAAGCGCGCCGAAATCGAGCCAGTGACTCCTGTCGGTGTTCGCTCATGGGAAGAATGGTCACTTTTCTCGCGTGAGAGCTTGGATCCCAACGTAATAGGCGTGTTTCGGGATATGGCAGTTTGGGCTGAAGTTGAGGGGCTTCCAACCTCTGGCAATCGTCCGCTTGATCGATTGACTGTTTTGCGCGCGGGCGGACTGGTGCCGCTCGATCAAATCAATTCGCCCGCGGGGGGACAGAGTTGGGCTTCGACAGAATCGTTTGGCGCGGTCTCGGAGCTTTGCCACGGATTTTTGCATTGGGATCGGTTTTCTGTGCGCTCCATGAAGCCCCGTGCGATTTTGGAGTGGGAAAAGCGCGACCCTTGGAGGCTCTCGCGCAACGATGATCAAAGCGTTTGGGTGATTCCCGCTTGTGATGGCCCTTTGGTGGAAGTGGTTCGAAACGCCCGCGCAGCTTGTGCTCGATTGACGGATGGAACCGGTCCTGGTCTCAGATCCTCAGGGGGTAAGCTTTGAATATTGCCGGAAGTCTGAGTGTTCGCGAAGGGCAAGTGGATGTCGCGATTCTGGCAGGACCGCGAGTCACTCTTTGGCCTTCGCGGGGTGCGCGTTTGCTCGCGACGTCTTGCACGGAGATGGGCTTGGTTGCCGGTCTCTACGGCGGAGAGTCCATGACCGTTAGGGGCGTGGTGCCTCTGCCAGGGACCGGAGGATTGGTCCTTGTTGAGGATGTGCAGCATCGGATTCACCGGATCCGGGCACGTGCTGTGGTCAAGGTATCGGACTTGACAGGATTGCCGGATCCATTTCCTGGATGGCGTTCACAAGGATTGGTTCCGTTGTCGACCGCCGAGCGGCTTCGTCGGGAGAGTCACGTATCGTGGGATCCTTGCACGGTTATCTTGGGCTCAGGCAATCGGGCACTCCGGTTCGGAAGCTCGCTTCTTGAAAGCGGCGTTGCTGAAGTCTATTGCATCGAATCCAGCGCACAATGGGGTGCAAAGCGTTTCGCCGGATGGGAAGTCGAACGCAGGCGCTTTGAGATGTTGGGCGGGCGATTGATCGAAGCGCGCCCGGTGCGCCTCTTGCCCAAAGCCGCCCTGCTCTGGGAGCTCAAAGTACAAGACTCCTTGGGCGTACGTCTTCTCGAGGTCGCTAGGGTGGTTGCTGCTGGTCCCTTTGAGGGACAGCCGGGCGTGCGAGAGCATCCCCCGGGCTCATCGTTGTTTGAGCTTGAGCAAACGGCGCAGGCAAATCGCGAAGATGATGTCGAAGGCTGGGTGATGGAAGAAGAGCGAGGCATCTGGCTCGCGGGTAAGATCATCAAATCGTTGGCAACGGATCTTGGCGAGCGCAAGGAAGAATTGGACCGTGTTTTTAAACGCGCCCGCGGGCGCTTGCGACGATATTCTAAGCATCGCGAAGAGCCATTTACTCCTGCCTATCACGGTAAGTGGGTTTCTAATGGCGATCTCAAGGCGATCAAGGCTTTTAGCGGTGTGCCTGTTTTAGAGCACCGAGCTAGGCTTATAGCGTCAGTCGAGTGTTTTGAGCAGATTCCCTGTTCGACTTGCGTGACCGTATGCCCAACAGGTGCGATTGAGCTGGGACGAGTTCCGCGAGATCCGGAGAAGCGAATTCTGCAGGAGTCGAAGTGCATCTCCTGCGGGCTTTGCGCCCAAGCTTGTCCAAGCGGTGCGATCCCCTTAGTGAAGGAGAGTGGCGAGCATGCGATGTCTTCGCTTGTGCTGCCGTGGAGAGGAAAGCGACTTTGGAGTATCGGAGACTTTGCGATCCTCGTCAATCGTCGTGGTGAGACTCTGGGTAATGCGCGAGTCTCTAAGATTTTGGATCCGGGCGAAGTGCTTGCGCAGAGGATCTCGGCTGGCGTGATCACGCCGCTGGTCCGGCTGCGAGGTGTCACTACGCAGCTTGTACAGGTCGATGTACCTAGCCATTTGTTGTGGGAAACACGAGGTTTGAAGCGAAGAGCCGCGGCGGCAGTGGAGGACGAGGCTTATCTCGAAGCGGTGCGCAGGTCTGAAGCTTCAGCAGAGAAGGTCGACATTACCTTGAATGGTGAGCGTCGAATGGTGCGCGACCGCATTCCTGTTTCTGTCGCGCTCTTTGAAGTAGGGCAGAGTCGTGCCGAGGATGTGCTCTATTGCCCAGATGGAAGCTGCGGGCTTTGCCAAGTTTTGGTGGATGGAGTGAAGAAGCTGGCTTGTCAGAGTCGCACTCACCGCGGAATGGCCATCAAGCTTGTTGAGCCTCCTGCTCCCACGCAAGGAGAAAGCTCGTTGTGTCCTTGTTTGGGCATTACCGTTGAGCAAGTTATTGAGCGTTTGCAGCAAGGCAAGCTTCAGTCGCCGGAGGCCGTGCTTTCAGTCACGCATGTGGGCGAAGGTAAATGCCACGGACAGCTATGCATGGAGGCTTTTAGGCGCGCGCTGCTGAGCCAGGGGCTGGACGCGACCCAGTGGTCAGATTGGCGCTTTCCTTGGTCAGAGTGGACTTTGGTCCATAATTGATGTCGGCAAGGAATTTTTCGATCTTTAGATTCACAAGATCGGGGAGATCCATCTGCGGACAATGAGACCCGTGGCGAATAACCTCAAGACGGCTGTTCGGAATCAACTGATGCATGAGCTCCTGCTGCTCAACGGGGATGATGTTGTCTTGCTCACCAGCGAGAATCATGGTCGGAGCGTGAACAGTGTGCAACCATGCCGTAGCGTCGTAGTTTTCATAGCTCTCGATCAGATGAAGTAGGATGGCTGGGTCCATCTCGGCGACTTGATCAACATAGAGATCGATGTCGGCTTTGGGCGTAAGATGGGGGTTGAAACCACCCAGAGCAACGAGCGTGCGAGAAATGGGGTTATTTTTCTGAAGCTTCCAGAGGAGTGAGATGAGCTCAGGGCTTTTGTCGTAAGCCTTGCGCAGAAGTTTGAGTCCGGCCTGAAATGCGTTCATGCGAAACAGCGTTTCAAGCGGTCTTTGTGCGGTCCCGTTGGCGAGGATCATGCCTAAGACACGTTTAGGTTGCTGTCGATAGAACTCGAGAACAACATTCACGCCCATGCTGTGTCCGAGGAGGACGGCGTCTTGAATGCCGAGCTCGTCGAGAACTGTTCCTAAGTCGCGGGCGACATTTTCTAAAGTGAGGGACTTTAAGTTCTTAGGCGACTCCGAATTTTGGTGTCCGCGATAATCGAACCAAATGGACTGGTGAGTCTGTTGAAATTGTTCGATCTGGTAAGTCCAGTGCAGGCTTGAGCAAACGAGGCCGTAACAAAAAACGAGAGGCTTGCCTTTGCCCTCGGTGCTGTAAAAAAGCTTGGTCCCATCAAAGCCCTTCACATAGCCATGTGACACGGGGGGGCGTTCGACGGTGCGCATGCGTTCAGCGACGCTTTTTTTGCGCGCACCGGGAGGACGGGGTTTATTTGGCAACGTTGGGTTCATCGCTGTGAATTTATACCGTTGAACGCGACGATATAAAAGCAACCAGAGGGTGCTAGGCACCTTTTTGTAACTTAATGCGTTAAATATATGTAATTATTAAGTAAAATAGTAGGTATTTAGGGGGCTTGGCTGCGGAGCTCTACAGAAATGTCAGGGGTTTGGGAGTGAGAGCCCTGGCTGGAGTGGTTATTCGAGTTGGAACCATTTGCAGAGGTCCCATTGGCGTTGCGCGAAATATTGAGAATGTTCTCACAAGCGTTCTGAAACGCTTCGCGGTTCTTAGCTTCTGCAGTGCGATAGGCATTGTAAAGCTCGTGGATGAAGGCAAAGTCCGCAGCAAATACTGTGAGCGGCATGACTTCCTGGCTTGATGAATCGAGCGGGATTGCAGCATCCCCTGAATGCAACGCCGCACCATCAGCCGTGCCCATGCGTCCTGAAAGTTTCAGGGTGTACTCTTTTTCCAACAGAGCCATCATCTCGCCTTCTCTGATCTGGAGAACCTTCGTCAGTGTCGGGATATGGGCTGGTGGTAGGGGCGTCACGCCACGCTCGACATTTGAAATGAATTGGGTGGTCACAGGTGGATCGAAAAGCAAGCCCAAGGATCGTTGAGAGAGCTTCATCATCTCCCTTCGTTGACGAATGAAATTGCCCACCAACTTTGGGCGTCGATCCGACGAAGGTTCCATGGTGTTTCTCATTATCCGCTCCTGGATGAGTAACGAGTCAATCAGTTTGCTCGAGTTTTTGGGTTGACCTGCTCATTGAGCATCGCAAACCTTTAAGAAAGCATCAAGAATGAAGCACTGAACTTGTTGCTTATTCAGCTTTGTTCAGGCGGTTTGCAATCGATCCGATTGAATGTGTCCTTCGCGTTCAAAATATTTACGTAGAGTGAGGTGAGCATTCAATAGTAGTTCGGGGTCTTCTCTTAAAAGGCCCTCTGCGTCGTCACGGGCCTTGATCAGCCAATCCCGATCTCGCACTAAATGAGCTAGTCGAAAGGGTAAGCCCCCGGCTTGGCGGGTCCCCAAGAATTCTCCGGGGCCTCGGATTTCTAAATCCGCTTCAGCGATCTTAAATCCGTCGTGAGTGTCTTCAAGGACTTCGAGTCGCTGCGAAGTCGTCTCTCCAGAATGGGCAGCTGCGAAGAGAAAACAATAGGATTGAGCAGCTCCTCGGCCTACACGTCCGCGAAGTTGATGCAACTGGGAGAGTCCAAAGCGCTCGGCGTGCTCGATCGCCATGATGGTTGCATTAGGCACATCAACTCCGACTTCAACTACTGTAGTTGAAACCAGCAAATGAGTCTCATGTCGTTTGAAGCGTGCCATGACTTCGGCTTTCTCGTCTGGCTTGAGTTGGCCGTGGAGCAATCCAACTTTAAAATCAGGAAACACCTCGCGCTGCAGTCGTTCAGCTTCTGCGACTGCGGACTTGAGCTGTGTAAAGCCCTCCGCATCGCTTTCGTTCACGAGCGGAAAAATAAAGTAAGCTTGATGTCCCGCCTGTAGCTCTCGCCTGATCCGATCGTAAGCTGCAGTGATCTGGGTGCGGTCGCGGGCGACCTTTGTGACAATTGGGGTGCGGCCGGGCGGAAGCTCCTGGATGCTGCTGACCGATAGATCTCCGTAAGCGGTCAATGCTAGCGTACGCGGGATCGGCGTCGCCGTGAGAACCAAAGTGTGGGGCAAGGTGACTTTGCCTGTCGTGGGATCCTTGCGCATCCCTTTGTTTCGTAAGGTGCGCCTTTGGTCGACGCCAAACCGATGCTGCTCGTCGATCATGTTGTAAACTAGGTTTGAGAACGCGACTGGATCCTCGAGCAGAGCGTGCGTGCCGATCAGGAGCAAGGGCTCTCCTTGCTTGAGACGTGCTTGAATCTTGGAGCGTTCAGATCCCGGTGTTTTTCCGGTCAGCAAAGCTGTATTGAGCCGCCCTCCAAAGAGCTTCACCGAATTGATATAGTGCTGCTCAGCCAAGATCTCGGTCGGCGCCATCAGCGCGGCCTGCCCCCCCTCGGCTAAAACGACCGCCGCTGACAGAAAAGCCACAGCTGTCTTGCCCGAGCCCACATCTCCCTGAATCAGGCGATTCATGGGGTGCTTCTGCGCGAAATCGCCAAGGATCTCCTGCATTGCTTTTTGCTGCCCGCTAGTCAGCTTAAATGGAAGCGCTCTCTCTAGATCCGCGGCAGTGGCACGGCCTCCTTGGAGGCCTACGACATGCCCGAGCGCGCGTTCCATCCGGAGTCGCTTGCGCAAGACCAAGTATTCGAACTTGAAGAACTCGTCGTAGATCAGGCGCTGATGCGCGGGTGTGTTGAAGTCGACGAGTTGAGCGGTTTCGAGGCTGCCCCCCATCCAAGACTCAGGTGGAAAATGAATGCTCTTAACCGCATCGGCGAGCTTGGGTAGGCCATGCTTGAGGAGCAGGTGAGGAGGTAGGTCCTCGCTCAGTTGGTTGGCGTATTTCTCAAGTGCTTCCCAAAGCACTTTTCGCAGAACCCGACTCGAAATGCCCTCAATCTCCGTGTAGATCGGCACAACCCGACCGTAACTGTGACTGGGCTCGCCTGAGTTAGCAGAAGTTTCGCCTCCTTGGAGATCTTCTCCGACAGCGACGTTCCAAGTAATTTCGGGATGAACAATTTCTACTCGTCCCATGTACTTTTTGACCGGACCTGTGACGATGAGCTGGACGCCGGGTCTAAATCGCTGCTCCATCCCGCGTGGCGCTCGGAACCACTTCAAGGCAAGCTGGGCGCCCGTTGAGTCTCCGCATCGAACTTCGAGCATCGAGCTGCCAAAACGTCCGCGAACCGGGATTTTGCGCACGCTGAGTACCTGCACGGCGAGCGTGGCAGTCGTGTTCTCCACGAGTTCTGATATTTTCAGCAGCTTGCTGCGATCCTCATATGCGCGCGGAAAAAAATGAAGCAGGTCCTTTACGGTCGAGATTCCTCGACTCGCGAAGATTGCTCCCAAGCGAGGGCCTACGCCCTTGACGAATTGAATCGCAGTGTCCTGCGGGTGCTCAGCTCGAGCTTTATTCGTAGCGGATTGTGACGACGTCGTAACGGATTTGGCCTTTGGGGGCATTGACGATTACCTCGTCTCCTTTGGCCTTGCCGATGAGCGCGCGAGCGATAGGTGAGGTGATACCTACTTTGCCTGCTTTGACATCGGCTTCATCGACGCCAACGATCTTGTAAGTCACTTTTGTGCCTGAGTCCTGGTCTTCGAGTTGAACTGTCGCACCGAAGACGATCTTTTCGGACTTGATTGAGGTTGGGTCGATGACTTGGGCACGAGCTAGTTTGCCATTAATGTCCTGAATGCGACCTTCGATAAAGCCTTGGCGCTCTTTTGCGGCGCTGTAATCGGCATTCTCAGAGAGATCGCCATGTCCACGAGCAACTTCGATTGCCTTGACAACCATGGGGCGGTCGACCGTCATCAGTCGCTTCAGTTCTTCATCGAGAGCCTTTTTGCCCTCAACAGTCATGGGAAACTTCTCTTCAGCCATAGAAGTCCAGAACTAACACACTTTAAATGGAACGCAAGGCACGAGCCTGCTGGTGCGGCTCGAGACTTCTTGTCGCTTAAAAGCTATATTTTCCTTCAATAAATACCGAATTAAAGGCTTTGAGCGCCCCCAGGGGCCGGTCGGCGGGGCCCCCGTAATAGTCAGTCCCGATAGTCGTCTTGATAGCGTCAGTCCAGTTGTAAGAGAACTTGGGCCTAATCAAGTAGTCGCCGCCGATTACGTTGCCCATCAAGAAAAGCTCAGTATCAATTCCATTGGTTTCATTCGTGTAGGAGAGCCGCAGCGTTGCACCCGGCCTGAACCGGTCTTGATAGTTCAACAGAAGCGCGTTGGCCCGAGCGAGTTGAGGGTTGATCGCCGCGCTGACCGGGTCAGCACCTCCGGCTTGGTCAGGAGGTGTGAAGTTTGGGTGATACCGAGAGACGAATTGGGCTTGGAGTCTGAAGTCGTCTCCGAAAGGGCGTTCTACTCCCACGACCGAATCCCAATGAGAGGGCTGGATCGTTGGATTGGTGCCCGTATCGTTTTGAGTCCAAACGTAGGCGCTCTCGCCTCGAAAAACCCACTTTCCAGATGTGAAAGATGCGTCTGATCCCACGGCTCGAATTGCGCGCGAAATGGGCGTGAAGTTTGCGACCAGGGTCGCGCCTGATCCAGTCACGCTGGTCAACGCATACTCAGGCATGTGATTGAATCCCCGAAACACTGAAAGTGACACGTCCCAGGATGAGCCGAAGTAAGCAGCCTTGAATGCGGTCTCCGTGTTTGAGATCGTTTGCGGTGGGGCGATTGCGGTCGTCGCTACCGTGCTGTTTGCGGGTATAGTGGTTGGCGCTACCAAAAGGCGCGATTGCGCAAAAACCGGTACCGCCACGAAGGTGAAGTTGAGCGGCGAGTTGCCTTCATCGGGTGTCCAGTTCAGCCAAAGCATCGTCGATCCGAGCCGGCGTACTTCTTCGTCGGGGTTGAAGAGCGTGTAATCTTTGGCTGACAGAAAATCCGTCGGGTTAAGAACGTCGGATTTACCCCAGGGAACTATCTGTCTTCCAATCCTGAACTCGTAGCCATTCTTTGCGTATCCAAGGTAGCCTTCGCGCAAACCCGTGCGAAAACTCGCTCCCGATCCGGTATCAATCGCATCACCCGTGAGGATGAATCTTGAAAAACCGTTTTCACCCAGTTTTGGGTCGCCTTGGAGCCAAACCGATGCTGAGGATTGACGATATCCGGCTGTAGGGATGTCGCGAGTTGGTAAGTAGATGTCCGAAAAGACACGACCTGAAAGCGGGAGGCTGCTTTCAAAAGCGTCTTCTTGTGAAGCATGGCTCACCCAGGGGGCGAGGGTCGTGGCAATGAATAGAGCGAACGGCCAGATTCTATTTGTCACGAGAAAGGCTCTGCTGGGTGAATGTCGAATCCGGGATACCTGTATTCACGCGCACGCGTGCGAACTCTAGGGTGGTTTGGCGTTGGTTTTTGGCGTTCTCGAGTTTGACTTTTAGAGCCATCCATTTGTGTTTGGCTGGATCGACTTCTTCGATCTGGGAGGACTCCATCTTTTTCCAAAGCTTGCCTTCGGAGTCATAGTACTCACCTTTGACGGCGATGAAGTTGTCTTGTCGGAGCCATTGCACTGTTTTTGAGTATCCCGTGCGTTCCTTGACTGAGTCTGTGGCTGGGACCGCTTCAACTACATGGCAACGTGCTTTGGGGTTGCCGTCAATCGCGCACTCCTCGTCTTTGCGAAGCGTATAGGTGTAGTCATCTACGTGAGGAGTGGCGATGTCAGCGTAGCTGAACTCGCTGCCCATGAAACTGCCGCTCTGTTGCTGGCTCTCAACGCGTCGGATCTTCTTGTAAGCAGGTAGGTACATCTGCACGTCGTTGACGTCGCCGGCATGCTCGAGAAACAAGATGCCTTCGCCACGCACTTCCGCAGGCTCATGAAATCGAGTGAGCGTATTATAGTGGACCCGGTCTGCAGTGAGTTTGCGCCACCACGTGAACTTCTTGACTTTAGTGGTCGCTTTGCCTCCTCCAGTAGTGATCGTCGCAGACGAGTTCACGTCGTCGACTTTTCGCGCATCTTCATTGCGGGTCATGATTTCTTTTGCAGATAGATTGGCGGCGAACGCAGAGGTCGTTGCAAGAGTCGCTAAAGCGCACAACAGAGATTGAATCTTTTGCATATACCTAGTGCTAGCTCAAGGCGTCATTGATCTCAAGGGGGAGTTTTTTACCCCGAGTGGAAGTTAGCTAGCTAGGTCGTCGCTGGAGTGTTCGTTGGATTCTTGGATGCGCACAACGGCATCGTTGATGACAGGAGCAAGTTCGTTGAGGTAGTCCCCGTCGCGGAAACTGATTTTTGAGATGGGGTCATCTCCTCGCGCTAAATTCTCAAAGTAATTGCGCAACCGGATCAACGGGCCCGCGATTCGATGAGAGATGAATAATGTCACGGTTCCAGCAAACAAAAGTCCAATCGCAAGGGCCATGAGCATTGAGTTTTGAAAGTTATGGATCTGGTAGTCGAGGTAATTCTTGAAGTGTTCTGCTTCGACGCCTGAGAGGCCTGCCACAGGCTTGAGATCTAGGAGCGTGTTTTGAACGCTGACCCAAATCACTAGAGATGAAAGGCTGAGCGTACCCAAGTTCACTCCGAGCAAGAGCAATTGAAACCTAGGGTGAGTTAGAAATTTTCTTCTAAACAAAAATGGTCTCATGTAAATGACCCCCCAAAGATCTTAGTTAAATATTATAAATATTATTAATTTAGATCAACTATTTAATTTAATAATAAATCCAAATGGTTGAGTTTGTGCGTCGCCGTATTTAACAATTCTGGTCTGAGTTAGCTGCTCGCAAAGGGCTGTGTTAGCCCTGAGGACATGAAGATACTTATAGTGGGCGCTGGCGCGGTGGGCTTAGTCTATGGCCGTCATTTAAGTCTTGGCGGCGCGCAGGTCAGTTTTTTTGTTCGCCCTCAGTACGCTGAAGAATGCCGGCGCGGCTTTAAGCTCTATCCGCTCAATCGATCGAACCCTCGCGCAAATCCCATCGACTTTGAGGCCCAGCAGATTCTCACCACTCTCGAAGAAGTGCGATCTCAGCGGTGGGATCAAGTGTATCTCACTATGTCTACGACCGCGCTTTATGGCGACTGGTTAGCCCCGTTCGTTGAGGCGATAGGCACAGCGCTATTAGTGACGTTGCAACCAGGCGTTGAGAATCGAGCGCATTTGCTAACGCTTGTGCCAGCGGAGAGGTTGGTCTGCGGACTCATCTCGCTCATCAGCTACCACGCTCCGCTGCCGGGTGAGGCGGTGCCCGTCGAGGGGACTGCCTATTGGTTTCCGCCTGCGAGTCCAGGCATATTGAGTGGTCCTCGTGCCGGCGAAGTCGTCACCGCACTCAAGGCTGGAAATATGCCCGCAAAAGCCCATGCAGACGTGCCTCGGTTGGTGGCGCTCCCAAACGCGATTTTGATGGTGTTGATTACCGCGCTTGAAGGGGTGGGTTGGTCTTTCGCTCGCTTAAAGAGTAGTGATGCGCTTCTCTTGGGTTCTCGAGCCGTCGGGGAGGCCGCCCAAGTCGTGGCGACCCGGCAAGGGACTCGGGCTGCCTGGGTTGCTCAGTTCGTGCGCCCTTGGTCGTTGCGATTGATTTTGAATCTGGCGCCTGCTTTCGTGCCTCTCGACCTCGAGACTTACTTGCGCGTGCACTTCACCAAAGTTGGGGATCAGACTCGATATTTTATGGCGGGCTATATTCAAGCAGCGCGAGAGCTTGGGTTGCCCTGGGCGGCAATGGCCGAACTCGAAATTCGCGTGACCCCTAAAATGGTGCTAGCGAGCGATCGATCGACGCGTGCGAGCACCAGCACTCAATAGTCCGCTTAGCTTTATTCGTATTCGAGCGCTTCTCGGATCTCGATCTTGGCTGCGCGTCGCGAAGGCAATAAGCCAGCGATGAGCGCGACGAAGACTCCCACGAGCACCGTAGTGAGCACAGAAACCCAAGGAAAATGAAAATGGACCATCCAGCCCAGGACGTGGGCCAGGCTGTGAGTCACCCACAGGTAGGTGATCCAACTTCCAAGGGCGACGGCGGCTATCGCGCCAAATCCCCCTTGGACTAGAGCTTCCTGCAGGATCATTCGTGCGAGCTGTCCGCGAGACATACCCACCGCGCGCAGCATGCCGAGTTCACGCATTCGCTCCATCACGCTGATGAGCAGAGTGTTGAGAAGGCCTAGCAAACCAACCAGCAAAGCCGCGGCTTCAATGGCCTTAGTGTAAGCGAAGCTTTGATCGATCGTTTCGACCATTTGCTGCTTGAGCTCCGCGTTCGAGAGGACTGTCAGGCTGCGGCTGCGGCCAAAGCGCTCGTCGATCTCGCGTCGGACAGAGGAGGGGTCAACGCCTTGGGCGACTTCTAATCCAAAAGCGTTCACGAGCGGGTCTTTCCAATAATTTCTGTAATGCTGACGCGAGATGTAAAGAATTCCTTCGGGGGATGCATAGTCGACCACCACGCCTACGATCTTCATGGGGATCTTGCCTGAAGGAGTCTCGATCTCGATCGTATCGCCCGTCTTCTTTTTGAAGTGGTTTACAAAATTCACTGAGACTAACAAGGTAGGGGTTGGTGAGCGGTAGAGGTCGCGACCTGCCTCTTCTGCTGGACGGTCTTGCACGTCGAGAGTTGAATATTTGATGTCGGGGTTGGGTTCGTCGTAGGCTTTTACGCCAAGTTGTTTTCCTTGGTAGGCCACGTGCACGAAACGCAATCCATAAATACCGTTGGACGGGCCAGGTTTCAGGCCCTTGATCGTGGCAAGCTCATTGGCTACTTCTTCGTGCAGAGGTTGGGTCTGGTAGGTGATCATTCTGCCCGAAGAAGAGACGATCAGGTCCGCGCGCAGGACTTTGTCGAACCATTGAACGATGGTGACACGAAAACTGGTGGCCACGGTGGCGATCATGATCGTGAGAATGAGGCCCACCATGAGGCTCATGACGTTGCTTCCGGTTCGCCTCGGGTTGCGCAAAAGATTGTCATGGGCAAGGCGGGAAATGGTGCCCCCGAACTTAAGTACCAGTGGTTTGGTCAATGAGATGAGGCTTGCGACAATCGCGGGTCCCAGCAAGGCAGCGCCGACCATCGCGAGACACTGATTGATGGGGTCGATGGACGGATACATGGAGGGGACGCCGGCAAGAGTGTTTGCTGCCATGACGGTCATCATGAAGAACCCTAGATGGGGCGTGAACCGAGCCAGTCCTAGACGATTGGATCCCTCGCCCACTTCGCGATTGCGCATGGCTTCGAGAGGTTGAATCATCGTTGCGCGAAGAGAAGGCCAAAGTGCGGCGACGAAAGCAGCGACTCCACCCAGTGCGACGGCCATGATGACTTGATCGGGAGTGAACTGGAGCGTAGCGACCTCGATGCGAGTGAGATACTGCGACGACATCGAGTGCGTGACGAGATCTACCATCGCCGAGGCGAGAAGCCTGCCAATCCAAGCTCCGCCAAACGCTCCGATGATGCCCATAGCGACCGCTTCGGACAAGAACAGCGCAAGGATGCCCGCACGGGTAGCGCCGAGAGCGCGGAGAGTGCCGATCTCTCGTTTGCGCTCAGCAACGGCGATATTGATGGAGTTGGTGATCAAAAATAGGCCAACGAGCAGCGCGAGCGTGCTGAAAAACGTAAGCATGACCTGAAAAGAGGCGACCATGCGTTGCATCTCTTCGTTCTGGGTTTCTGGGCGCTCGACAAAATATCCTGCGCCCAGAGCAGCTTTGATGGCGAGTCGCACGTCTTCGATCGCGGCTCCTTCGCGTGTCACGATGTCAACACGATCCAGTTTGTTCTCTTTGCCAAAAGTGACGCGTGCGCCGTCGATATCCATGATGGCGATGGCGCCCCCATAGGCTTTGGCAGGACCTTCGGGAGAGAGGAGGCCTCGAACAGTGAATTTGCGGACTCCTCTTGCAGTGGCGACTTCGAACTGTGAGTCGAGCTTGAATCCGTGGCTCTTGGCAAAGGAGTGAGTGACGATGACGCTGTCGGGTTGGTTGAGAAAGACGAGCGGGTCGTCGATAATCTCTTCGTCAGTTGATTTATATGTGCGCACGCCCTGTTCTTTGAGCATGTCCACGCCCAAGACTACGAGCGTCTCGTTGGACTTATGGTCGCTCGCGAAATAGGCGCGAGATTCGACCATGGGAACCGCGTGTTTTACGCCAGGGACCTTTTGGATGATCTCGAGCTTCTCCTCAGAGAAGCCGCTCTCGCCTGCGGTGATGGTGATTGTCGCTTTGCCGGCAACCGAGTCGATCGACTCTTTGAAGGAGGCAAGTGTTGAGCGATTGATGATCTGAATGGCAACGTAAAGAGCGATGCCCAAAGACACGCCCAAAGTGGTGAGCAAGGTTCTCGTAGGTTTGAGTCGCAGGTGACGCCAGCCAACGAAGCGGAAAAGATTGGAGAGTCCGGAATTCATAGGCATCCTCCAGGAGTAGCGATGGCCACTTCAAAAAAGCAGAACTCTCGAGGATGAATCAGCATTGTCGCGCTCTCTTCGCCTGAGCGCCTGCCTATTGAGTTCCGGTTTTCGAAATCTTGCTTTTTCTTATGCACGAGCGCCAACTCCTGCTTCGATGTTCGCAGAATCGACATGCGGCGGTGGAGCGCCGTCTGATTCGATCAAGCCATCGCGCAATCTCACGAGGCGATGGGCAAAGGACGCGGCTCGCGGATCATGGGTCACCATGACGATGGTATGGCCGCGTTCTTTCGCCATCTGGGCGAGGAGCTCAAGCACAGTCGTGCCGGTTTTCGTGTCAAGGTTGCCCGTGGGTTCATCAGCTAAGATGAGCAGCGGATCGCTCACCAGCGCGCGCGCGATTGCTACACGCTGCATTTCGCCGCCGGACAGCTGGTCGGGGCGATGATCAATTCGATGTTCGAGACCAATGAGTTTGAGAAGTTCTTTGGCCTTGGGTGCGACCTCGCGGATGGATTTTCCATCCAACAACAATGGGAGTGCAACATTCTCGAGTGCGGATAGAGTCGGAAGAAGATTAAAAAATTGAAAAATAAAGCCAAGACGGCGGCGTCTGAATGCGGAAAGCTCATCATCCGAATAGGATTCGATCGCTTGTCCGCCTAATCGAACCGTGCCGCTCGTGGGTCGATCCAGTCCGCCAATCGTGTGAAGGAGCGTGCTTTTGCCAGAGCCGCTGGGACCCATAATCGCGACAAATTGCCCTCTCTCGACTTTAAGAGTTACGCCTTTGAGGGCATCGACTGCTTGGTGGCCTCGTGTGTAAGACTTTTTCACATCCAGGACTTCTAGAAGCATGGGGAATCCTTTCGCTTTCTTGTCGACGTTGGCCAACCGCATTAGCATACCTGTTACGTGATTCATACTCTCTAACCAAGGGCGTTTTTCCCTTTGATTACATTGCAAGCGAACGAGGGGATTCGGCGTGGACTCTCTAGTGGCTTTGCCGTAAAACTTAGGGTTTCACGAGGGGAATGGACTAGCAGCGGCGCCGCCGCAGAGGGCATTTCATGAATTTCTTTTCTGACGAAAGCGAATGGACCTACTTATTTAAGAACGCGATCGACTGGGACACGATTCTTTCTGTGTACGGCGTTCAGTTCCCGACCGCGGATGGGTTTAATAACAAAGATGAATTGATTGGCTTCTATTCAGAGCTTCTATCGCAATCTGGCAAATGGGCTGGCGAGTCGCTTTGGCCCCGTTCCGCTGAGCTAGACCGAGTAGGGTGCGGCACGCTTGTGAAGGGGCGCATTGAGATGAGCGAGCCCCTACGAAAGTCGGCGCAAGAAGCTCGTGAGATGGATGTCTACGGCATGCTGATCGATCCGCGGTACGAGGGCATGGGTGTACCGACCAGCGTGGGGCTTGTGGCTTGCGTGCAGCTCGCTCGTGCCTGCGTGGCGACTAGTGTCCATGTCGGCTTTCATACTGTGATGGCAGATATGGTCGAGCGTTTTTGTGACGAAGATATCCGTGACAGAATCATTCCCATGATCCGTCGGGGTGAAATCAGCGGCAGCATGTGCCTGACTGAGCCTAATGCAGGATCCGATGTAGGGGCGCTTCGCACGAGCGCTGTTCCTCAAGGGGATGGCACATACGTCTTGAACGGCACAAAATGCTTTATCACCAACGCCAGCGGTGGGATGCACTTTATCTTGGCTCGTACCCCGGGTGCGCCGGCCGGCCTGGACGGCATCTCGATGTTCTTTGCAGAGCAAGTGCTTAAAGATGAGCAAGGCGGTGAGCGCCTCAACTTTCAGGTCGCCAAGATTGAAGAAAAGATGGGCATGCACGGCTCGGCTACTTGCGAGGTCGTGTACGAGAACACTGTTGCGCGATTGGTAGGCAAGGAAAACGAAGGTTTTAAGTACATGCTCTACTTAATGAACGAAGCGCGCATCTCGGTCGGCCTCCAAGGATTGGGCGGGATCGAAGCTTCGCTCAAGCTCGCGCGAGACTATGCGGAAGAGCGCAAGCAGTTTGGCAAGCGTCTCATTGATTTACCATTGCACAAGCGCAATATCGAGGATTGGGAAACTGAGCGCGACGCCTTTCGCGCGCTTATGGTGGATACGATTTCGCACTACGATGTTTATCAGCGGCTCGATTTGAAGAAGCGCCACACCGGAGATCTGACCGCAGAGGATTCTAAGATTCACGATAAGGCAGCCAAGATCTGCCGAGAGCGGACTCCGCTCGTGAAGTATTACGGCTCAGAAGCCAATGCGCTTCTTTCGATGCGAGCGATTCAGGCCTTTGGTGGCTATGGATACATGACCGAGTATCAAGTCGAACGCCTGCATCGCGATAGTATCGGCGCGCTCTTGTACGAAGGCACTTCTGAGATCCAGTCGCTTATGGCCATGAAGGATTTTGTGAAGGGCATGATGAAGAACCCCAAGGGGTTTGTGCAGGCACTAGTTGCAAGTCACCCAATTGGCGGACTGATGAGCGGCAAGACTCAAGTCGAGCGTGATCTGGGCGTGACGGTCTATGAGTTTAGAAAGAGCGTGGCGGGATTGATCGTGCGTGTGTTTAAGCCGGATCAGAATCTCTCGGAGCTTGGCTTTGGTGAAGCGCTCGGATGGATTCGCCAGGTGTTTAAGAAAGAGTATTGGGAAGAGGCCGGGCGTTTTGATGGGCTTATGGTTCATGCGGAGACGCTTTGCCAGGCGCTGACTTATCTGACGACTTTGAGAATCTTAGCCAAGCATGCCGCAAAAGATCCGTCTCGTGCGGGTTTGTTTAATCGCTATCGCAAGCTCGTGACACCGCGGTTGGCTTCGGTCTACGCGGATTGGCGGCAATAGTTTAGGTCGGATAGTTTGGAAGTCAGTCTTGCCGTCCTGAATCCGTCTAGAATCTGGCGAGATTGACTTCTTTTTCTGGCATGAGCCTCGCAAAGGGGGCGGTCATGAAAAAGAAATCCAAAAAAGCTCAGTCAGGACCTGTTTTTGAAACCTCTATCAGTGGACCCTTGTCTTCGAAAGAGCTGCAAAGAATCATGGATCAGTTCGAGGCGATGGGCGGAAAGCCCGGAGAGATGCTCTTTGTAGGAGAGGACGATGACGATTGTCCGCTCTGTCGGGAGATGGGCGTGCGGGGTTCGACGGGGGAGCGGGTGCATTAGGTAGTCAGAGAGCAAGGATGTTTCCTATTTGGAGGGCGTTTTTGACTGCTGGATTTCCGACAACTTAGTATTTTTCGGACATCAGACCGGAGAACGAGGACCGGCAGTGCGTAGACTGAAGTACCAGTACAGATACCAGACGGGAGCCTCGTACTCCGAAGGGCCGTCGGCGTGATAGTGTCACTGGATGAGTTTGTGCAGATTCGGAAGAATTGGCGGTCATCGTCAAGGTTCGCTCATATGTCTGCGATCTTCCCGGGCCGAGATCAGGCACTGGGGCTACAACTGGAGACCTCAGTGGCGAATTTCATTACATTTGCATTTGGTGCGTCGGGCCAGTGTTTCTTTCAGTTGAAAAACTTGTCAAACACATCCACTGGCGGCAATCTCACGGGACTTAAATCAAAGTTAGGACCAACAAATGCAAAAGTTCGTGATTTCCGTTTTCCTCGTTGCTACCTCTTTGAGCGCGCCTGCTCGCGCGGAGGACATGCCCATCACTTTCATGGATGTCTGCCAGCGCCTCACTCAATATGAAAAAAAGCTCGATGGTGCACTATACTCGGACTTGCTGCATTCACGCTTCACGCTGATGGAGCCATACGGGGTTTCTTATCAAGAGGATAAGGACTACACATCTGATCAGTGTCAAGAAGTATACGGAAAGCTCAAGACCGCTAAATCGATCACGCTCGGGGGCCTGGACGTGCGAATTGCCTCGGACTTCCAGAGTGTCGAGGAAGTAGTATTCGATCGGAGATATACCCGCCTCGAAAATCTTGCTCAGTTTCCAAACCTCAGGAAGGCGGTCTTAAATCCCGCAGCGAACGTATACAGCCTCACCGATACGGCACTTGCCACGCTGCCGAACTTGCCAAAACTCGAGGCGCTCGAAATCTTTGTCGATGAGCTAACAGTTTTCTCGCATTTGGAGCGACTGCCTACCCTAAAGGATCTTACGATCGTGATGACCGGCGCGAAAGATCTGTCATGGCTCAAGCGGTTCAATTCAATTGAGAGACTCAAGATCAGGACTTGGGCTACTTGGTACTCCGACGCCATGGGCCGGTTCGATTTCGATATTCTCGCGTCCCTACCCAAGCTCAAGGGCCTCAGTCTGGATAATATCGAACTTCCGCATCGCCTTTCAGTCATTGGGCGGATTGACACGCTCGAGTCTCTCGAAATTGTGTCCGGCCATCTTTATACCTTGGAAGGTCTGCACAACCTGAAACGGCTTAAATCCGTAAGACTTGCGGACGTGAGCTGGGATTGCGATTACTATCATAAATGCAACTATCCAAAGCTTGGAGGGCTGAACCAGATTCCGTCGCTCGAGTCGTTGGCTCTCGAGGGTGCGCCTGGCTTTCTTGACTCGGATCTGAGCCGCGAGTTGAACCAGCTGCGTCTGCCTTCACTGAAGCGACTCAAGACCGTGAACGTGACCTATAAAGAAGGCCTATTGCAGGCCTCGCCCCTCCTTGAGGACGTGTTTTCTAGGAACTGGGGACCGAGCGCACTCCGGGAATTCAAGCATAACCCGAAGCTGAAGAGCCTCAGTCTTCAGGCGTGGACGAACGACATGCATTTGGGCGAGCTCGAAGCTAACCCTGCACTTGGATTGTTGGATTTCAGTCGAGGCTCGGTAAAAAACGGAAGCGATCTCAAAGGGCTCAGCAAGCTCAAGAATCTCCGTGAGTTGAGAATTTCGCAAGGTTGGTTTAACGATATTTCGATCCTGGAAGCATCAGACAGCCTGCAGCGACTGGATTTGAGTAGGAACGGTTACTTTGGAAACGTCGCAGGCCTTGAAAAGTTCAAATCACTTAAATGGCTCGATATCAGCTGCAATGAAGTTTCCGACCTGACTCCGCTTCAGGACTTGATCAATCAGGGGCTTCAGGTGGTTGGATTCAAGACGTGCAGTGGTTGGGATCAGTGAGAGCAGTTACTCCTCCGCTCGGGCCGACCCTGGACGAAAAGGTGTAATTTGTAACTCCAGTTCTGCACAAACCCCTTGCCTGCTGGACACCTTCGGAATCACCTCGCGGGCAAGCTTATGTCCTCACATGATTCTAACGCGAGCCAGCAATTGAATCGATTTCGACAGTGCCCTATGGATCCATCTTATGAGGAGCTATCCAGCTCCGGCGACTGATCAGGACGTGCCTTCCCCTTCAGGCGGCAGAGCTTGAACAACACCCTGCCTAGTTGATCCGAAAGATCAGTGAGCTTTGGGTCGCAGATGCACTCAAGCTCCAAGATGGCCTGACATTCCCTCAATGATCCCATCGATATCGTAAAGAAGCGGATTGGTTCCTTGTCTGTCCTCTTTCCAGCGGCCGACTCCGCTAAATTCAATGCGACAGAGGCGGATGCTCGCATGAGCTGATCTTTGAGAAACGCTGGGATTTTCAATGGCTTGCAGTGTTGATAGAAATCCCTGGAAAGCTGGAAGGCGCGAAAGTCTTGGAGCATAGAAGGGTGACGAATGCGAAAGCGATGCCAGGAATTCGCCGGATCTGCGCTTCTCGACGACCAAGAACGGTACTGGGACTCCGTTCTTCGCACTCACGGTCTTCGTTCTTCAGACTGACTGCCCGACAACATAATGCTTTTGGAGCAAACCTTGGTCAGGAAGTCTTTGATTAGAAGGGTGGCTAGTAGCCCAACAAGTCACCGCCATCTGGAGCGCAAGGTTTAGAAAGGGCACTAAATTGAGCGGCATTCTTGAAGTGCGTTTTTGAGGTAGACCTGAGCATCTGTCCCAGTTGTGGCCGTATCCTCAAGTTCATTACGGAAAATCCGTCTTATTTAAAGGTTTTCCCCACACGCTTAAACCATAATCTCTGTAGTTTTCAACACTTGAAGATCGAATCCCTGGCTTGCAATTG
>JACCDG010141270.1_pt1 | contig 50157 bp, 38 predicted proteins | sample 7442471 | NCBI WGS metagenome assembly JACCDG01 (sample SAMN15323444, study PRJNA562643) | freshwater metagenome | isolation source: river surface water | place: USA:Blue River Watershed | collected 2017-08-17 | reverse complement strand
CGTAATGATGTTTGGCACTATCGTCATATGATGGATCCACGATCGATGACGGCTCAGTCGATTATGCCAAGCTATGAGTGGTTGGCAAAACGAGACACTGAGTTCTTAGCTCTTCGTAAAAAAGTATCTGTGATGAAAATGTTGAATGTTCCATATGATCAGGAAACATTGGCCAATGCAGATATGATGGCAGAAAAAGAAGCTGTTGAAATTGCCAACAGATTGCGTGCAGAAGATCCTTCTGTTCCTGCAGGTATTGAGCGCAAGGAAATCATTGCCTTGATTGCGTACTTGCAAGCATTAGGTCAGAAAGGAATTAAGTAGGATGAAACAACAAGCTTTGTCTTATTTTACAGATATTCATCTGACTATTATAGGAATGTTTCTGTTTTTGGCTGTGTTTGTGGGGGTTATTTTGTGGAGCTACCGCCGTGGAACCAATGAAACTTATCGTTATATGGAAGAACTTCCACTGAAGGATGTGTAATATGAGTCAGGATAAAAAAGACCAGGATTTATTGTTGGATCATGATTACGACGGTATCAAGGAGTATGATAATCCGTTGCCGACGTGGTGGTTGATCACATTTTTTGGAACTGTGATTTTTGGATTTTTGTACTGGATTCACTATGAATTCGGTGGTGGAGCAAGTCTTGCTCAGGAACTTGAAGTTGCAATGAAGGATGTGCAAGCGATGCAATCTGCAGCCAAGCAAGCTCCAACGGCTGCTTCTGCTCAAGTTGAAGAAACAGAAGATTCTTTGAAAGCCATCATGGATAAAAAAGATACTCAAGCTCAAGGGAAAGTGGTTTATGCTGCAAAGTGTGCATCTTGCCACGGTCCAGAGCTTCAGGGACTTGTTGGTCCAAACTTGGTGGACAAAGCATGGATTCATGGAAAAGGGACCCGTGTTGATATTATCAAAGTTGTTCGAGAAGGAGTCCTTGATAAAGGGATGCCTGGTTGGGCCAGTATGATGAGTGGTGATGATGTGGTGGCTGTTGTGTCTTACATCGTTTCACAAAAGGGAACAAATCCGGCAAATCCAAAAGCCCCTCAAGGCAATATTGTAGAATAGGTGAACAGATGAATGAACCCAAGCAAGATCAAGAAGGTTTAACAATGCTCAATGAGTTCGGGGATCGCATTGCGATCATCCCTGCCGAGGTGAAAGGATTTTTTCGCCGTCATAGGGATTGGACTCAAATTGTCTTGTTATTGATTTTTGTGATCTTGCCTTGGATCAAGGTCCGCGGGGTGCAAAGCATCCTGCTAGATATTCCCAACCGAAAGTTTGCTATTTTTGGAACAACATTTTGGGCGCATGATGCGCCCTTAATCTTTTTTATTTTGGCTTTTCTAACTTTAACTTTGACCTATGTCACTTCAGTGTGGGGTCGTGTTTGGTGTGGATGGGCATGTCCACAGACGGTATTTATCGATGCAGTTTATCGTCGTATCGAAAGATGGGTGGAAGGAAATTACATTGAAAGACGCCAGTTAGAAAAGGCGCCGAATTCTGCATCTAAAATTTTTAAAAGATCTTTGAAGTGGTTTTTATTTACTTTGGTTTCAAGTATTTTTGCTCATAGCTTTATTGCTTATTTTTCTGGAGCAGATGCTTTGATCGAAATGATTCTTCATTCTCCGGCAGATAATTGGACATATTTTATTATTGTGACATTTGTGACGGCTGTGATTCTTTTTGATTTTGCCTGGTTTCGAGAACAATTCTGTATCATCATGTGTCCCTATGGACGTTTTCAATCTGTCTTGATGGATACGAATTCACTGACTGTGGTCTATGATGAAAAACGTGGCGAACCACGTAAGGGGAAAACGGAAGTTGGACAGCCAGCAGGAGATTGTGTTTCCTGTCAGCGTTGTGTGAATGTTTGTCCAACGGGTATTGATATTCGAAAAGGTATGCAGATGGAGTGCATCACTTGCACTGCCTGCATTGATGCCTGTGATGAGATTATGGATAAAGTTAAAAAGCCTCGGGGCTTGATTCGTTATGATTCTTTATCTGGTCAAAAAATCAATCCCTTTCGTCCCCGATCAATATTGTATCTCATTTTGATTCTATTTTCATTGATCGGTCTGATTTACAATCTAAGTACCCGTGAACCTTTTATGGCCCAAGTATTAAGAGCCAAAGATATTCCTTATCGTATTGAGTCTGATGGTCAGGGGAATGAAATTGTCATCAATCACTTTTATGTTCATCTGCAGAATCAACTTTTTGTACGAGCTCAATTCACGGTTTCGTTGCCTGAAATTTTAGAAAAAGCAGGTGTTCAGCTTTTAATGCCAATGAACAATTTTGAAATGCGAGGAGGAGAAATTCAATCCGTCCATTTCTTTTTAAGAATGCCTCGTTCCTTCACAAAAACAGATGGAAAGGTCACCTCCCAAGTCTTGATTCGAGGAAAATCGCTTGAAGGTGAGCCTGTGGATCGATTGCAAGAAAAGGAAATTCAAATTGTTGGACCTCGCTAAGTTGGGCGAAAGCTCATTTTATTTAACTCTTTCTTGGTCTGCAGCTTTGCTGGGTGCTGCATTTCTGGGAAGCTGGCATTGCATGTCGATGTGTTCTCCGATGGCAAGTCTGGCTCAGATTCGTGGAGGTTTGAGGGGTTACCAATTTGGGCGTGGAATTTCTTATATCTTGATGGGAATGTTATGGGGGTTCTTAGGAAAACAAGTTTCGTCCTATTTGGGCTTTGCTCAAGGAGCAAGTTTATTCGTGATGTTCAGTGCCTTAGCACTGATAGGATTGCAACTGATGGGTCAGCGTTACACCTTAGGAAGCAGTCGTTGGAGCATGAAGTTGATTCAAATGATTTACCCATGGCTACCTAAAAATAGTTGGAGCTTAGGCTTCACAACAGGATTTCTTCCCTGCGCATGGCTCTACACATTTTACTTAGCAGCTTCATCCACAAAATCAGCTTCCGTTGGAGCTTTCGTCATGTTTCTGTTTTGGATGGGAACCGTGCCAGCTTTATCTTTAGCACCTCTTTTTTTACAAAAGTTAAAACATGTTTTGAATCAAAGCCAACAAAAATGGGTTGGCATGTTTTTAGTTGCAGCCAGTGTCTATGCGATTTTTTCCCATTATATGATGAGGTATTTGTGGGAACACTAGTCGGTCAAGGGGACGCATTTTTGGAAATCATTTTGAAGGATCGCTTGGAATTTTTTTCTATTTTTCTGGAAGGATTTGGAAAAGAGTTGGATCGCAAATTGATTGAAATTGAAGGCCGTGTTCAACGCCTGCAAGTCAGTCTTCCGTCCAATACTCAAACGAAATCTGGCTTGCAAGAAGACCTTCAAAAGATGCGTGGGCATATCAATTATCTTAAATACTTAACCGAAAGTTTTTCAGAAGATCGTTATCAAAATATTTTGATTTATGATTATGTTCAGTGGATATCTGCTTTATTAGGAGATCGCTTAACACGATCAGGGATTGCTTTACAAAATGATGTGGATCGAAAATCCCGTTGGAGTGTTCATCTGGGATATTTGACTCAAGTTGTATTGGCTGTATCGATCAATGCCATCGAGGCGATGGAAACAGCAGTTAAAAAAGATTTGGAACATCCTCAAACTTTGATGTTTGTCTCGGGACTGAAAGAAGACAAACCCTTTCTTCGAATATCTGATACAGGTCCAGGGATGAATGCAGAAGTGCTGCAGAGATGTTGGGAAATCGATTTTTCCACCAAGGGGCATCGTGGGACAGGATTAGGTTTGTCTTTGGCCCGTTTTTTGTCGGATCGAATGAAGGTGGATCTTCAAATTCTCAGTGCTCCTCAGATGGGGACAGAGATTGATTTAGTCTTTCCAGTCTAAGGTCTTATTTCGTGTTCTTGGACTTTTGTTCGCAGAATCCCTGCGACAGAATAAAAGCATGTATGCTACCGATTGTCGTTATTTTCAAGGTTACAAACCCTGTGGTCTTTCCAAAGATTGTCATTCCGGATGTCCTTATCGGGATGTTGTTCAGCAACGAATTTTGCTGATTCATCTTGGAGCACTTGGAGCGGTTCTTCGTTCGACAAGTCTCTTACCAGCTATTCGTCGACGATTTCCACGTTCGCATTTAACATGGGTGACAGAGGCTCCAGCCCATCAGATGCTTTTAGGTCATCCTTTGATTGATCGCATTTTAACTTCTTCCTTCAAAGATATTTTAACTCTGCAGGCTCTTCACTTTGATGTGGCCTTGGTTGTAGATAAATCGTTACAGGCGGTGGGGATTCTTAAAAATACAAGTTATGATTCTGTTTTTGGATTCATAGCTGATCCACAGACAGGAGCCATCATTCCTGCCAATGCCCAGGCCCATGAGCTTTATGAATTGGGATTGAATGATGAAAAAAAATTCTTTATCAATGAAAAGCCAGAGACTCAGTTATTGATGGAAGCTTTGAATTTGGGGGAATATCAAAGGGATGAATATCAAGTCTTTTTAACTGCTCAGGAAATGGAAGAGTCTCAACGACGTCGTCATTTGTGGAAAAAGCGACAGGATCAAAATATAATCATTGGATTGAATACAGGCTGCAGTCCTGTGATTCCCTACAAGAAACTGAGTATCCATTATCACCGTGAATTGATTCAAGCACTTCTTCGAAAAGGCTTTCAGAACATTGTTCTGTTAGGAGGCCCCGAGGACACGGAAAGAAATCTGCAGATTGCTGAAAACCTTCCCGTGATTTCTTCATCCACAGAGTCTGGATTAAGAGATGGACTGGTCAGCGTGCAAGCCTGTGATGTGATCGTGACAGGTGATAGTCTTGGTATGCATATGGGAATTGCTCTTAAGAAAATGGTGGTGGCTTGGTTTGGCCCCACCTGTGCTCATGAAATCGATTTGTATGGTCGTGGAGTGAAAATACTGAGTGATTCTGCCTGCAGCCCTTGCTGGAAGAGAGTCTGTCATAAAAGCACAATGTGTTACGATCAGGTTGATATGCAAAAAATCCTTCACGCCATTGAATCCTATTCCTCTGAATCCAGTGCCGGCGGGCCGAAAGTTTTAGTGGACGTCGGTCAATAAAGGTGGAGTTCTTTCAAAATGACTTCCCATTTGTCTTAAGAGTGCAAAGTCAAAATGATAATCCATCGACAAAGTTTTGACCTTTTTTAAAAAAGAATCTTGAAGATTTGGATGAAGATGCTGATCTGAAAACTGAATCAACAAAGCACAGATAAGTTCTAAATCATAATAGTATTCAGAATCTGCAGCCGCTTGACGGTACTCCGTACGCAGAGATTTGTATTCTGAATAACGATGAAAAATGCGTTGATAGATAAATTGAAACATACTCTCTTGGTTCATCGGATCCAGTGTGGATCTTGCTTCCCATAAAAGATGCGAAATCAACATGGATGGAAAATGATAAGGAGTATAGTCCAAATTATCATGGGGAAGTTCTTTGGATATTTTTTCGATGGAACTTGGATAAAAGGACTCAAGTGTTGAGATATCACGAACAGGTCGCTGATCCTTCCAGAAACCTGGAGAAATTTGAGGAGAATTTAAGAAGTGCGCAGCCATAAAGTCAGCAAGGGCTTCATTCAAAACGGGAGTCACGGGTTGGCCGCTGATCCACAGATGAAACAACTCATGAAAAAGCGTCGAGAGATGGTGCTGAATATGTCGAAGAGGCCAAACAATTTTCCAAAATATATTGAAAGTTTTTTCAGTCTTTCTGGAAGATCGATCAACACCATTGTAGGCATAGACATGGGGCACCGTCCGTAGGGGGGAATAGTCGATGTGAAAATGAATTTGTGGAAGTTGAATGTGATGATCTTGAAGAATGTGCAGAGATGTTTGCAGATCTTTTTTGAATTGAGTCATCGCTTCTTGAGGAATTTTACGAGTGGAATGAAGCAGATGTCCTTCAAGCTCCGTATGTTCCACATTTTGAAACCATGGCTTATCAAAAAAAATTTTGAATTGATCCTGCAAAGTCATATTGCTTTGAAAAAACTTATTGTACCAACTCTTTGAAGGAATCCCCGGACCAGTTGGGTGAGCAATCTTCATGGCATCGAAAGTGACCGATTGAATCTTCCCATCTCGATCGATGAAGTCATGGTGGGAGAATTTTTTGGAAGAAGGTCCTAAATAGCGAGCATTGGAGATCAGTCGGTGGTCTTTTGTCATGATATGATAGTAATCCCATTGCTTCAAAGCTATCGATCCAGCAGGAAACAGCGAAGCACAAACCAAGGGTTGTGTTGCAAGATCTTTCGACCAAGCAACACTTAAGTTCAAAAAAACAAAAAGCACCAACCTGATCATCGGCGGTTTGTACTTTCAAAAATTTTATCTGCCGATTGAGCCACGAATCCTTGGTAAAGAACACCCGAGGCCAAAGGATAGCGTTTTGCAAATTCATAGTAACAACCAGGGATTTTAAAATGACCATCGGTAAAAGAAATTTCGACATTTTCAGCCATGGTGGAACTTTGTTCTAAAAATAATTCGGGTGAACCTTTCACGATTCCTCCTGATGTGTTCATAGTGTAACCATGTTGAATCAGAAATTCATTCAGGCGATGAATGTCACTATAGTTTTTTAAGGCATTGATATTGACGGTGAAGTGGTTGGGGCGAAAGCCAATGGCCCCAACCCAACTTGCATATTCACTTTCTTCGGCTAAAGCAAGATAGGTTTTGTGATCCATTTTCCAGGGGCGACCACGGTACATGAAGCTGGGATCTTGAAAATAATTTTTTGGAATTTCTGAAATCATTTTTTGAACACTTTGTTGAACAAAGGTCGACATTTTTGAAAGCTCGAGTTCGCTGATAAAAATTTTGGGTTGTTGAGCGTCCTTATGTTCGTAGTGTTTCGCGTACAATTTTTTTTCTTGAAAGAAATATTCATTTTTTTCAACATAACCCAAAGCTTTAAAATGTTGAGCCATACTTTCGATGCCCAGATCTGGATGTTGAAATGTGCGCAAGGCGATATGATCATTCAAAACAGTTTCTCCCGCTTTGGTCAGCTCTTGAAAAATACGAGCAGCAGCAGGGTTCAATTCACAGTAATCAATCCACATATTGTTCAGCAGATGTTGTAAGTCCATGGGGGCTCCTTCATTGGTTCAAAGTCTTGTTCAAAGCCAGCTATTTTTGCCAGGATTTAGTTGAAAGTCGAGAATCTCTTTTGGATGATGCACACTTAAATCGAGTTTTTATTCTATTTTTATGCGCTGAGGGTTGACTCGATAGGGGAATGGTAGAATTCTGGGGGCGATGACGACCCGCATTCTGCATCTTGTCATAATCGTCGTTTTAGGGATTGTGCTTTTGCCAACAGCAAAGGCACAGGTTGGTTTTTCTCAACAGATGCTCCAACCCCTAACCCCCTTGCCAGGAAGTGAACTGCATGGGTGGTTATTGACCGAATCCATGGGGTATATGTCCCCCTTGGATCCCAAGCAGGATCCTGATTCTCTGAATGCGACCCACCTCTTTCAAGCCTATATTGATCTGCAAAGGCAGTGGGATGATTGGCAGTCCAAGGTTGTTCTTTCCGTAGGACGTTTTACAGAGAGTGATAAATCCCATCTGAGTTTGCAGGATTTTCGTTTGCAGAATGAAAATGGCTATCGACGATCCATTTTAGGAAGATCACGGCAGACGTGGAATCTTTTGGATGATTCAGAACATTTAGGCATGTGGCAACCCTCCTTTGAAGTGGATGCCCTTCGACCAGAATCGGCGGGATTGACGGGCGTTTTTTTTCAAAACACTTCGGGAGAATTTGAAACTTTATTTTTTGCCAGCCCTCTTTTTATTCCCTCGATGGGACCTCCGATTCAAACAAAAAGTGGAAAGTTGGTTTCTGAAAGTCGTTGGTTTTCTTCTCCTCCAGATTCTTGGCCCTTTAAAAATGTGTCCACAGGATTGGTCTATAGTTTAGACGTTCCCGATTTGAAGGATCTGGTTTTTCAACCCTCTGTCGGAATAAGGTCCTCGTGGCGATCGGTGAATGGAAAAAGTTGGTCGAACATGGGCTTTGCCTACAAACCCGTGAATGAATTGGTTCTGAAATACAGAGTCAAGTTGAACACTCCCGAGGTGGATCCCATCACGGGAACAATTGCCATCAAGCCCGCGGTGGCTCACCATGCATTGATCAGTTTTGAACAGGGTTATCTTGTAACCGAGACAGCGCAGTTTTCTTTTCATGCGATGATGGACTCTCCCATCAATACAGCTCCTGAAGAGGGATGGATCAAGCAGCAGCTTGAATCTCAACAAATCATCGGTGCTGCCTATGAGGATCGTTGGAGTATGCCCATTTTCAAAGTTCCATTTCAATTTCGTTGGATCAATTATAAGGTTTTTGGAGGAAAGATTAAAGATGTTGATTCCAAAGGAGTCGACAAAGGATCCATCTTTCCTCAAAGAACAAAATTCAATGAAGTCAGTCATTGGGAAATTTCTCATATCCTTCGATGGAGCCGATCAAAATTAGAAACAAAGTATTCTTTTTTGCGAGAATGGTCTCAAAGGGGAAGCATCAATCAGTTGGAGTTGAATTACTCACCTCATCACTTTTGGACCATCACTGCCGGTGTGGATGTTCTGGGAGTGGATGACGAAAACGACGGTGGATCGGAGTCGGGATTTATCGATAAATTCCGAGCCAATGATCGCGTCTACGGCGGTATTAAATATGTCTTCTAATTATTTTGTTTTGATCCTTATTTCTTTGAGTTTGCTGGGTTGCAATTTGCGACTGAAGGAAGAACCTCCGAAACCAAAGCCTATTTCTTTTAAGGCAGGTCAAAGCGAATGTTTGGCGAATGTTCTTCCTATCGCTCAAAACTTTATGAAGGGAGATGCCTCGAAGCAAGAGGTTGGGGCTGTCTGGGAATGTTTTGCGGGAGCGATTGAACTCTTCGCAGAAAACACTCAAGGAAGTAATGAAAATTTTTATAAGCCACGGGAAGTTGCGAATTTTTTTGAAACTTATTTTCTCGATAAAAACACAAAAATTTCTGCTGATTTTTTGACGGAAATCATGAGATTCAAACAACTCTTTGTGGGTGGAGATTTTGATAAAATTTCGCGCGTGGATCTAGCTCACCTAGCTCAGTTCGCCCGATCGATGAAAAATATCAGTGAAGATCTTGCTCCTTACATGAAGGTCTATGCGATGAAGTGGGGAGTTCAAGGCTATCGCACTTTATCCAATGATGTTCAGTTTTTTGAAAAAGCCAATGAACAAATTCAAATTGCCGCCAAGGATATAGCAACACTGATTGCGGCAAATGGAAAAGGTTATGAGCTGAAATACTTTCCTGCGTTTTTACATCAGTTGGAAATTTTGGATGGAAGTTCATGGGATGTGGTTCCTGAAATTGAAAGATTGATGCCCTTGATCCAAAAGTTGAAACAAACTTTAACGGGAGGGGATCCCGAAGTTGTTGGACCTCAGCAGTGGCGACAGTTTGCTTTGTTAGGATCCAGGGGCTATGTGCAGTACCTTCGTTATTATTATTTTATCAAAACACCACGACGTGGTTTGATTGGTGGGACAAATTTAGTTTATATCGCACGTTCAGTGGATGATTTGTTTTCTTACCTTGCCGACTTAGTTTCAGAAAAACCTGGTCAACATTTCACGCGTTCGGAATTATTGGAAGTCCTTCAATCTTTTTCTCAGTTTTTTCCTTCCGTGAAAGTCCGAGATGAACTTTTGGTGGAAGTGATGAAAATTAAGCGCCTCTTTTTTGGAGGCAGTGTGGAAGAGTGGACTCCGCAAGACTTTGAGTACGCTCGAAGCAAAGTCTCCAACCTACGAGTGATCTTTGAAGGCTTTTTGAATTATGCCAGTGTGTATGGACAAAGTTGGAGACCTGAAGATGAACCTGTCGATCAAAGTTGGAAGTACTTTTACCAGGCTCAGGATCAATTGATTCAGTTTGGTCTTGGGATGGGGAAACTTTTTGACACGGATTATGATTTAGAAAATTTAAGACGTCTGGCCTTTGAAATTCAACAAATCAATCCGGATGAGCCCAGTCGATTCAATGATTGGATCAAAAAATATTTACCTCTGGTCATCGATTTTAAGGTTTTAGTTTTGCACCAAGCAGGAAGTCAGGTTTTGCAAAAAGATTGGCCTGAACTTTTACAAAGATTTGCACAAGTGTACAATGAAGTGCTTCTTTACAATTATTTCATAGCGAATAATTCCATGGCTTCAGGTATTGGGCTGAAGGGTTTGGACGTGCTGACAAGTCAGACCTTAACCTTGCTGGCAGATTTGGTGAAACAAAGTCCCGAGGGACTTTTGAATTTTACCAGCTTAGATCCTCTGATTGGAAATCTTGTGCGATCGGGTTTATTTGTGGGTGGAGTCTCTGTGGATACGGCACAGAAGACATTGCATATTTTTGCACATCGTCTGTGGCAGACTCCTGAACGCAGATTGAAGGGTGGAGTGGTTTTTGGTTTGGATAACACGGGTATACAGTTGATGCGTCAAGAGATTGGATCTTGGTTGCAGAATCAGAAAAAGGCGCAGGATGTATTTACACAGACTCCTTCGATGCCGATTCAGACTCTTATTCAACGATGGAAAACATTTCAGGATCCAGCTCTTTTAGAGATGTTGCAGGTGTGGGATGGGCAGAACCCTTTGATTTTTGATCAAAGCGGAGTTTTATTTCAAAATGATCGACCCATCTCTTACACATGGACATCCTTCAATCAAGCCAATCTGGCGCGAGCGATTCTTCGATTGTTTTTCAAGGCCTATATTTCAGACTTGAATCGAACGTCTTACAGTCAAGGTTTCACCTTGAATGAGGCGAAATTGGCATTTTCAGAACTGCGAATGTTTTTTGTCGAAATGGGAATCTTGGATGTCAATAATCAAACCTTTCCAAGTTCACGTTTTCGTGAAGCAAATCTTTTTACCTCTCGCAGTGATGGCAATGAATTCGTGAGTTTTGCAGAGGGTGTTGATTTGGTGCAAATGATTCTGTCAGGAATCAAACTCCATTCAGATATGCAACCATGGGTTGTGAAAGAGTGTGCTGTTTTAAGAAAAGAATCGACAGGTGAAAAAATGGTTCCTGTCCAGTGCATGATCGACTCCTATCAACGTCACTTGGATTTTTTAATGCGAGGCAACCCATTATTTTTAAAATATATGAACACCTTGTCGGTGGATGATCAAAAAACGATTTTATCCAATATTCTGTTGGCCACGGGTTATGTGCAAAATCCAGCGGCCAGTATTTTGATCAAAGATGCGGCCTTGGCACCCCATGTTTTGCAATATATCGAATCCATCATGCTTCGTTATGATCGAGGTTCAGGTTCCCGATGGATGAATGGAGTCTTGGACACGGAAGAAGCCTTGCAGGCCTTTCCTGTTTACAGAAAAATTCTTCAAGATATTGGTGGAATGACAGATGAAGAGGACTTGCAGGCTCTGTTCACTTACATCATGAAAAATGGTGAACCTCCGAAGAAAAATTTAAAAGGTGCTATTCAATTTTATTGGTGGAAATGGCATCCAAGCTCATGGGATGTGGCAACCTCGCGATCGGATTTGGCTCGGATTTTGGCTTATATTTCAATGGCCATGATCAAAACATCTTCTGTCAAAATTGTGAATCTTCCGCCTGAATCGGAAATCATGCCCTATTTGCAATAGGTGAGATTATCGAAAGCTCTTTGCTAACTCCTGCAATGTACTGGAGGAAGCGGCATGCTCCCATTGAAATCCATGGTCCTTTAAAAGTTTGGGTTGTACCCTTTGGGAAGCCAGAATCAACTCAGATCTTTCTCCTAAAAGAACTTCCAGCACAGTGGATGGGACAGTGGGAAGACAATGGGTTCCTAAACTTTGGCAAAGAGTTTTTGCAAAATCATTTTGTTGAACAGGATCGGGGCTGACAAAATTAACAGGACCATGAATATTTTGATTTTCTAAACAGAACAGAGTGGCTCGTAAAAAATCTTGAAGGTGCAACCAACTCATCCATGGATTGTGATAGCCCAGGGGAGCTCCAACTTTGTACAGGAAGGGTTTGATCATCACAGGAAAGGCTCCACCATGTTGGGCAAGAATGACTCCTAACCGCGCTTGAACCCATCGTGTCTGTTGAAAAAAGGGATCCTTCGAAAAGGACATAGCACTGCTTTCCCATTGTTGACAGACGTCACTCAGAAATCCAGAACCCGCGGCACTTTCTTCCGTTAAAATTTCATTCTTTCGATCTCCATAAAAACCAATGGCCGAGGCGCAAATAAAAACAGAAGGAGCTTTCTTTGCAACTTTCAAGGATTGCAGCAGTCGTTGAGTGGTCAAGGTGCGTGATTCAAGGATGCGTTTTTTGGCCGACGAACTCCATCGCTGGTTGATCGTTTCTCCTGCTAAGTGAATGACAGCATCGACAGGAGTCTGTTGCAGAAATTGAATCCATTTTTCCTGGAAATTTTTTTCTAAATCTGCTGGAATCCATGTGCATGGAAAGGGGAGTTCATTTTTATTGTCAGGAAGACGGCGAACAAGAGCTACCAGCTCATGCCCCTTGGAGAGCAGATATAGCCCCAGTTCTTGACCCAAAAATCCCGTGGCCCCAGTCAGAAGAATACGCATAGGAATCATCCTTGTTAAGAATGATTCCATCTTCAACTGAAAATTAAAATTGTGCAACAGGGGCTTTCATCCATTGCGATGTTTATTTGAAGGGATCGCAATCGTAATTGATTTTCAACTTTGTTCCATAGGGAATGCGTGTTGAAAAATGAATCGTGTTTCCTTGAAGAGTATAATCTTTGCTGGTGACATTGAAGGATCCATCCGCAGAGACAACACTGACATTGGTAGGTTGACTGCATTGCAATTGATGAGGTGGAAGATTGGCCACAACGGAATTTGCAATGTTGCTGATGGTGGCGCTGAAATCACTGGCACAAATGCTATTCACAGATCCACCTGTTGCCGTGGCTCCCTGAATGTAGCTTGTCGCTGGAGTGCCTGTGGCTCCTTGCATTTGGGCGGCTTGTTCGGCTTGGCAAGCAGAATCTCCAGGTTTCACGCCAATCACATGAATCATCAATTTCACATCGGATCCAAAGCTTGATTTGAATTTGGAAATCAAAGTGGAAGGAAGATCTTGATCTTCTAAAGCAATGGCATCGCTGGCTTTAGGATTGTTGGGGTCTTTGGTGACTCCGATGCTACGATTGTCTTCGTCCGTCAAAAGGATGATGTGTTTGGCAGATTCCGTTCCAGATCGGAAAAGACCTGTGTTCACATTGTGATCCAGAGCCATGGATGCCGCCAAAATCCCGCGTTCATCTCCTGAAGGGCAATAGGTATTGTAGTTTTGTAAGGCATAGGTGGAAGTGGACGAAACACCCTGGTCCGCAACACTTTTCAACCAAGCTTCGCAGTCTGTGGTTTCTTTGCGTGCAATTTGTCCCAAAAATAAACTGACGCGGTCACTGTCAGAATTTTTTAAAACAGAAGCTCCATTTCCGTAGGCGATCAGATTTCCATTTTGAAGAGCTCCATTTTGATTGATGCTTCGAGGGACATTGCTGTCGGATTGAATATCCGTTGTTGTCATTCCAACTTGGTAATCCACATAACGACGATCTAAAATAGAAAAGAATTGTGAAAACTTAGCCTGCAAAGAGGCTTGATCCTTCGACATCGATGGAGAGTTATCGTTCACCAAAAGAATGTCCACTTTTCCTCCGCCTGAAATTACAATTTCATCAGGCATATGGACTTTCACGATTTCTCCTGTGCTGGGATCTCGCACGGCTTGACCGCAAACATTGGCCGAACTGCAAAGTCTTACATCATCCATGCGATCAAACTTCACGGGTGCGCAGGAAATCAACATTCCCATTGTCAGATGAGCAATGGCCCACCAGGATGGTTTCCAAGGAAGCAGCTTTTTGGAAGAATGTGTGCGCATAAGTTACCTCGATTCACGGTTAAGTCCTTACCTTTCCTCTTTCAAGGACCGGACCAAATCGAGTCATGCTAAGTACTTGATTTTTCATTGAGGAAAAAGTGTGTGTGAAGGTCGGTACTGTCGATTTTCAAGACAATGGATCAGCAAGAAAACTCTAACATATTGAATTCACAAACAGTCATCACCTTCGAACTCAAAAACAGAAGTGACAATTTTTGCTCACCGAAAAGGGGAGGATTGAGGGCACTCAAGACGGAATAGCGGTGCAGGTTTTGTTGTCGCCTGGAGGATCTAGAGGCAGCTCCTAGGGATATTTATGGTTGAGGTAAAGTCGAGTTGGAATCCGTTGCTGGGGATGGTCCTTTTTTCTGAAGACTCTTCATGATGGACTTACCAAACATAGCAACGGCTTGAGTATGGACTTCTTGAGAGTTCTCGCGGAAGTTGGCTAATTTTCGTTGAGATTCCAATTGAAATTCTTTTTGATCCGAAGGGAATGTGATGTTGGAAGCCGTGGAATCTTTGCCTCCACCTAAAGTTGTGTTCTGATCGATCATGGCCAAGGATTTGTACAAATTCAATTTGCGAGAAGTTTTTGTCTTCATAGATAATGAAGCCAAGTTATCACCTGTGGATAAAATATATTTTTTTATATCTTCAGGCTTGCTGTATTTTTTGTGGGCCTTGATTAAAACCGCGGCTCCTGTCACGAAGGCTGTCGCTTGGGAAGTTCCAGTCATTGGGCCATACTGATTTCCAGGTAATGTGGAAAGGATGTTTTGTCCAGGAGCCGCCAGGTCGACAGTTTCTGTGCCATAGTTGCTGCTGGATAAAACTTCTGTGCGAGGATCAATGGCTGTGACAGAGATAATATTGCTGAGTCCGTAATCGGCAGGATAGTATTTGAATTTGTCGCTGTTGGATCTTTCATTTCCAGCGGCTGCAACAAAAAGGATTCCTTGTTTGCGAGCTTCTTCAATCGCATTTTTTTCATCTTGGCTGAACTCGGTGCCACCACCAGAATAGTTAATAATGTCGGCTTTCATACGGATGGCATAACGAATGGCATTGATCGTATTACGAAGATTATCTGTGTTGGGAACTTTGGGATCATAGTATTTTAAAGTCATCATGGAAACGCGTGGAGCAACTCCGGCAATGCCTTTACCATTTCCAGCAGCAGCTCCAATGATTCCTTCGATATGGGTACCATGGCCGTGATTGTCGGTAAGATCTTTGGTGTTGGAAACAAAGTTCCAACCATGGACGTCATCAACAAAGCCATTGCCATCATCGTCAATGCCATTGTTAGCTTTATCACGTCCTTGAGCATCCAGACCCGTTTCACCAGGGTTGGTCCAAAGATTGGAAGCAAGATCTTCATGGCGAACATCGACGCCAGTATCAATCACAGCAACAACAATGCGGCGATCTCCGGTGCTCAGCTCCCACGCTTTTTGTGCATTGGATTTCGATAATCCCCAAGCTTGAGAAATAGAGGGGTCGTTCAGGATCACTTTGTCTTCTTTTTCTGGGCGAGCAGAGACTTCCACTTTTCCAAGCACTGTTTCACGTTGATTTTTTGCAGCTGTTTTTTCTTTGACTTGGATTTTGTTTTTTTGTTGAGGTGCTGACGAATTTTCTAAAAACGAAGAGAAGGAAGAGACTGTCTCAACTTGAGACACTTCTTCAGAGGTGCTTAGTAGAAGATAAGAAACTCCACCAAGGACAGCAACTGTGAACAGACTTCCTAGAATGTATATTTGTAGTTTCATCTTTTTCATAGCCACACCTCTTACCATCTATAAGAGCAAGGAGCGGGCCAGTCTTAAGCTGGGAAATCACGCCATAACCTATTGAAAACACTTGATTTCATCCTGATACAAACCCTCTGGTGTCGATCAATTTCTAGTGATCTGTCAAAAGCCTAGACGGTGATAAATCACCGGAATTTTTTCTATCAAAATGAGAAACTCAGGAGTTGGAAAGATGGAAATAATTCATCAACTTCTACAAATTCGGACAAAAGTATCCTTTTCCAGAATTTAACACATTTTTTAAGTCCATCGACCTTCCTGATTTTGATTTTGCACAATTGATAAAATCTATTGTTTTTTCATAGGTTTATGTGGACTTATGAAACAGTTGATGTGCAAAGAAAATCAACACAAACAACGGCACAGTCATTGCAGAGTCATTTTGGAAAAATGAATTGAATGAGAGTCCATCAGATTTTGAAAAATTCGATACAGAAGGTCTGGCAAAGTTGAAATTAAAAGGAAATGAGTACGATGAAAGCAAAACTAACAACTATGAATCTTCTGGAAAGAGCAAATTTTGTTAATAAATTTACTTTATTTAGATCTGTAAGTCTGGGCGTTCTTGTCGTAATGAATTTTGCTTGTCAAAAAGATATTGAGCTTGCAGACAGATCAAAACGAGTAGAGTACTTTCCATGGGGAATATCTTCATGGAGTATTGTGAATGAGGATGGGATTCGAGCTCAATTGTTTCAAGTCGAAGTCACTCGAATTGCAGACCCAAATCATCGAAGGATTTCTTTGCATCTTGAAAACACCATCGGTAGTAAATGCACCTCTCAAAATCTTGAAATTGATGAAAAGTCCCCAACGACTACAGATGAAGATAAAAACGAATGGGTTATAGCAGACTTTAGTGGTAATTCAGAAAAATGCTATTTGAAGAAAGAGAATGGAATTTCAATCGATAGGGACATTGCTGAGGGAAAAAAAACATATCCATCACAAGCGCATACAGATAATTATTTGTCTAGATCGCTTGTTCTGAATGCAACTCAGAATCGAATCAACGGTCCAATAAACTTTGGTTCAAAACACGCAATGGTATTAGGTCCATTTTGGCGAACTGGATTGCTCTTAAATATAACTAAAGGAAAAGCTATAGGATTTGCTCTTCCAAAGAATATTATTGATGATAAAGCTTCCGATTATTCATATAAGTTGGATAAGAGTGATTTTGCGTCTGGTCTTTCAAGAGTATTTCGAAATGAAATTGATCAGTGTTATAAGAAGCAAAATTTAATTTTTCTTCTTGATTACATAGTTCAAGAGAGCAGATACATTCAACAGGCAAGTTTTCAGAGTAAACCAATCGATCAAAATATTGTTAATCAGTTTTATGCAAAAGCATTTGATAGAATCAAAATTGAGACTGCATACCCTTGCGAGACAGGTGGGGATTTATGAAATCTTTTAATCGCCTGTATTTAAAATTTAAACATAAGTCTATATCTTCTCTATTTTTTTACATCTCATCTTTTATTTGCTCAAATATCAGTTCAAACAAAAGTATCAGGATCAGGGGAGAGCCGACGAATTGCCACCCAGAAACCTTTGTGGTTTCCTCAGGATTTGGTCAAACAGCAGAAGAGGCTGCAAGAGTTGCCTCTGTCGAAGTTAGGTCCTATGGCGTCGATCCAAGTAAATTCAAACTTTCAATTGAGCCCATTCAGATCGATGGTTCTAAAGTTCTGGATTTTCGGGATCCTAAAACGCGCGATTTTTTTAATAATAGGATTGACTTAAATATGTTAATTGTTAACCGACGTGAAAACTTAAGCTACAATCTGCCGAATATGTTAGGTCACTCTGCGCATAGTAATGGAATAGAAAGTATAATTTTGAAGTCTGTGCCTGATAAGGAATTTAATTCGGGTTATAATTTTCACACATTAGGAATTTATGGAAACTAAATATTATTTGCAATTTCTTGATCAGAATCAAAGAACAATAGATTCATCCAATTTATATTCCGTCTTATTGAACTCGATACACTTAAGTCTATGTGTTCGTGGTGACTTGATTCATGGCTTTAAATCGGAATTTACATCTGTTGGTTCTATAGATAGCATGCTTATTGATTTTTTTAGAATTTGGTCTAAGTTTCCTCGCTTAGGTGTTCCAGATGATCGATACATGAATATCATTGAAAAAATTTTGGAGTACACGCAGATGATTATTGATCAGAAGGGTGTGGATTATCAAACACTTCCAGGAATGAAAGAATTTGTGGAACTTGTAGATCAACAATTTGAAGAGATTGTTTCAAAGGATCCAAAGCTCGATGCTCTACGAAAAGATCCTTATGGGCTTTAATTTTGAATTCATCGGGTCATTACCCAAATGAACTCCTATTGTTGAAAAAGGCTCTTCAGATCCTCAGCGAAAACAATCATCTCTAGTCAAAATCTGTTCACTCACCATCAATGGAAGTACCAACAGCAAGCAAATCTTACATTTCAGGCCATGTTTCTTTGCCTTTACCAGTCGACTTGTTTATAAATGGGCACGCTTATCCGTTGGAGGGAATGAGTGATCCGAGTGCCAAGCTTCATATTATTTATGATCTCTGTTTTTACCATCGGCGCATCGGCGGGTTTTATTTCAAAAACATTGGATTTTGTCGACCATGCAGGGGCAGGTCTTCCGGCGGCTGGTTTGATTTACAAGGGCAAGGTGCTGACATCCAGTGAAGCTCAACAACTGGAACAGGAACAACAGATCGATCTTTCGCAGTTAGACCCCCAAGACGATGTCTTTTGGAGCCAATCTCTAGCCCATTCCAAAGAACAACAAATGCCGACACCCTCTTCCCATTTTCCTTCCATGGATGACCCCCAGGGACTGAAGGTTTTAGCGACTCAACCGAAGCAGGATTTTCTTTCATCGAATGATTTGTTTTTAAGATTTCGTGCCCAGGATTCCAAGGGAAGGTATTTCCAGGTGGGGGTTAGTCGTATCACACCGACGATCATGTTGAATTATGGATTGATGCGACAGTTGGGTTACCGCGTTCCATTGCATAAATATTTTCCTCGGATGAAGTTGCAGTTTGCATCCGCGACTCATATGGAAAATTTTCTTTCTTACATTCAACAAAAACAGGGCCTCGATCTTTCCAAGTGGACACAAAAAATATCTGACGACACTGTGATTGTTTCAGGATTATTTGTCACAGAAATCCCTGATTACAAAATGGGATTGACCGAAGGCCAAGTTCCTCCCGCGCTGACGGAAGATGGAAGACAGGCCCTTGTTCCTTTACAAATTCTAAGAAGTTATCGGGCTCTGATTGCGGTTCTGTCTTTGGTGTACATTCCAGAAAGTGTGAATCGATTTCAGCCAGAGATGATATCCAACCGTCTTGGTTATTTAAGTCTGTCCCATCCCATGGCTGATTCCTTTCGTACAACCACCTACGAAGATGTACGTTGGATTTTTCGTCGTATTTTAAAGTTGACTCCCCAGCAGTGGAAAATAATTCTGACGGAAGCTCCCTTCCCGGAAGAGATTCAAGAAATCATCTCTCGAGTGATTCCGTGGAGGATTGCAGGAGCGGCCCAGCTCTTGGATTTGCAAAAGTTTTCCCCATCACAATTGCCAAGTTTGGATTGGACAAGTGCTGACGAAGGAGTTCAGCAAGGGCGTGTCACCAAGGCATCATGGAGTGGATTTCCATTTATCTACAAGCACGAAGAGGTTGAATCTTTATTTCAAACTGAAAATATTTTGCGATTCATTGGGATTGAAACTCAAAATCAAGCTTTGCAGTTTTTATCCGATCGTCTGGTTCAAGAACTTCAGTACGGCACACCGACAACCGTGATTCAGCAGCAAGCTCAGGATTGGCAGAAGGCCATTGAAACCCATGTGCAAGAACATCCTGATCAACCCCTTTACAAAAGGGTTGCTCATTTCGAAGGAAATATCGGAGGTTTGCTGGGGTCTGTTTCGCGTCGCCTTTCGACGGGTGCTTATTACGGAAGTGATGCCCCTTTGCAGTTGGTGGATCAAATGAGTTACGGGATTTCCCTGGGAAAATTTTTATCCTGGGATGGAATCACTCAATATTTTCCATCGATCCGCGCGGATATGTATTTGGTGCGTGAATATGTTCATGTTCGTGCCGTGGCCAGTGTGGAACAGGCTTGGGATACCAAACTTTCTTCCGTGTGGATTCCTGGATGGATCAAAGAGGTCAGTCAATCCATTCCTAGGGATGCTCAGCAAGTTTTAGATGGAGTTCCATCTTCGCAGCAGGGCTTGTCTGGGCTGCTGAAGGAAATGAAAAATGGGGATACGTTGATCATCACGGATTCTGTGGGGATGGGTGGAGCTTGGCAAATCACCTCCAGTCTTGAACAGCTTTTGCAGTTAGAGCCTCAGAAGCAAATGAAGAGTTTAAACTTTTCTATGCAAATTTCTAAAGTTTCCTTGGGGCAGATTTCTTTGATTCGAACAGAGAAAGGTTTTCAAGTTTATTCTCGAAGTATCAGCAGTGGACAATTGGGGACACAATTCACAGCCAATTATTATATTGATCTGATTCAGAATCTTTGGAATCGACAAGATCAAGATGTGAAGACGCGGGTGTACTTCTGTGAATTTCAGGACTGGTCATCTTCGAAAGATAAAAATCTGCAAATTTGTGAAAAAGGAATTCAACAGGTTTTGATGGATCAATCTGACTTCTGGCTGAACCAGAACCTAGCCAAATACCGATTGCAACATCAGGTTGTGAAAAATGAAACGACATGGAGAATTCCACTCTTAAGTTTTTTAAATCAAACTCAGCATCATGAAATGCGCTTGGATTTTCCAGAACCTTCACCCTTTCAAGAAGATCACGTTCAGCTCGTGCGGGATGAAGTGGGAAGCCTGGTTGGCTTTGAACCTTTGAGGTTCATTTATGATGTGGTGAATGCTTTTCTGAAGACTCCTTACTTTCGTTTGCAATTCACAAGCTCGCCCAATCCCGCATGGACTCCATGGGGTCGGTCCCATTGGGGATGGATGTCGATGGCTTCAGATAAAAATCCAAAATCTTCTCTTCCCTCCACTTGGTCGATCAGTGAAGTTTATTCTGGATGGCAGGAGTCTCATGAAGGTTTTATTCGGGTTTTGGAAAAATTGCGACAGAAATATGCGGATCTGTATCCTGAAAAACTTCGTCAGCAATGGTTGCTGCCAGAAAATTTTCGAACAACTCAACGTTTAGAATTTTATAAAATCACAGCTAGCACCATGGTGAAACCTTCGGGGTTTTCCAAACTGCAAAGACTTCTGTCCATGGATCTTCCAGAATTATACAAGACCATCACGACGGCAGATCCAGAATATATTCATAGGTGTTTGGCCCGCCATCAAAACCCCAATGAGTCCTCTGTTCCATCAAGTTATTTGTACAATTGGAAACCCTATCCTTGTTTGCATTCAGATATGCGACAACTTTTCGCCGCCGTTGAGCAATGGAAAACATCCTCCTCCAACGATATTGTTCAAAGAAATGAAATTTATTTGCAAGCGGCAAAAGCCTTGATCGAAGTGATGGGAGATGTTGGTTTTCAAAAATTTCTGGGATCAGAGAATTTGATTTTTTTCGTGTACGTTCAAGGTTTTCGTCAAGGGGATGAGGAAAGAAAATCCACCGCATTTTCTTTCCCATTGGGACAGAAGGATCCAGATTTTCAAAAGTACGAGGGTCTTTTTCAGCTTCTGGCGAAGAAAACAAAAATATCCACGACGGAAATTCTGCAAGGTCAGGGGGGATTTTAAATGAAACAAGGAAGCCTTCTATGGATGAAATTCATCTTTATTCCTGCAATTGTTTTTTCCATGATTTTTGTTTTTACAGAATCTTCCTTTTCCCAAAAAGCGGGTTCTTCCATCAGGGGGATGGGCTTTCCTGAATCTAAGGATTTTTGGGCTTTCAAAAACATTGGTTTGCCTCAGCGTTTGAATTTAAGTGGAAGCATTCCATACTTTGTGCAGGCGACGGCTGGGCAGGATTTGCATTTGCCGGCAACGATGATTTCTAAGGATTCCCTGAAGCCTGTGATTGTGGCGATTCTTGATTCTGGATTGGATGTGCAACATCCTTGGATTCGCAATTCATTGGCAAAAAAAGGACAGGACTGTTCTCAAAATCCAGATCAAGACTTGGACCAGAATCAATATCCAGGTGATTGCTTTGGTTGGAATCTTGTGAAATCCATTTTGCAAAAAAATGCTGTATTCGGAGATGGGGATGTGAAAGATCCCCATGGTCATGGCACTCATGTGGCTTCACAGGTGATCATGATCACTGAAAAAATTTTTGGCGCAGAGAAAAATCCGATTCGAATTTTACCCGTCAGAGTTCTTGATGAAAAATTTCAAGGCCTTTTGATTCCAAATTCGATGATGGATTCCCAGATAGATTCCGAAATGAATCAGTTGCTGAGTCCCAAGGAAAATGCAGAAAAAGGAATGATCACAAGCTTAGGTGATTCCATCGCCAGATCCTTGATTTATGCTTATCGCCAGGGAGCCCAAGTCATCAATATGTCCTTTTCCTGGCCCCCAACTCGAGATTCCTCTTTCTTGCGAAAAGTGATTCAGTACCTGACGGGGAAGGGCGTTTTAATTGTCAGTTCCGCAGGGAACGATGAAAGTTCGCGATTGCCAGGACCCTGTTTCTACCCCGAAGTCTTGTGTGTGGGGTCCATGGGGCCAGATGGTGCTTTGTCTTTTTTTTCCAATTATGGAAGCGTGGATGTTGCAGCACCTGGTTTGCAAATCTTAGGATCTTTTCCTATGTATATTCGCAGTAGTTTTTACAAAAAGTCCAATGGCTTTGAAATTTTAGATGGAACCTCTCAATCGACTCCCATGGTGGCCGCCTTAGCCGCAACTTTGTTGTCGATCGGAGAAAAGCCAGAACAAGTTTTTCAAAGGATCAAGATAACAAGTCGTTCCTTAGTAACTGAAAGTACCATTTTGAATTCAGACATGAGTCCTTTGCGTCGTTTAACAACGCAGAAAGTTCAGTGGGGTGCCATTGATTTTGATCAAGCCATCCATCATTGGTCCAAAGAACTGCAGGATCAACGAAAGAATGTTTGGGAGCCTGCAGTCAAAGAAAATATTGTCGCAAAAATTTCTGACAGGACAGTCCAGTTAGAAATTCCTTTTATTTCCTGGGGATTTTTATCGCAGCCACCTCAGTCCATTCAGGTTTTAAGTCCGGAGCAGGCTTTTAAAGTGCTTCATCAAGCTTGGAAATTTCAGTCTGGAAATCGATGGGTGCTGCAGATGAAAATCCAAGTGAACGAATCCAGCCTTGCAGAAACTTGGATTCAACTTCATGTCCATGAAAAAAACTTTGAAAAAACTTACCGCATTCCTCTGGATCTAACACGGGTCGTATCACAGCAGTCAGACGCCTTATCGCAAAGTATTCCCTTGGAACATTCTTTGACTCAAGAACAGTTGAAGAATTCACTGTATCTTTCGACTCTTTGGTCCTCTGTTCCTCAGGATCAGCCAGAATATTTTGTCACAAGATTTGAGCCGACGGGAATTCAATTGGGTTTGATCACTTCAGCCATGTCGGAGAATTCGTTTTCTTATCAATATCGAAAATGGCCCTTCATTTCCTTCGAAAATATCGGAGCGATGCCTGGTCCAAGATTGAATATCCGATCGAAATCCTATGATCATGGAAAACCATTTTATCTGTTTGGAATTGTGGCAGATGTTCGTCAACAAACTTCCGGCGGGCAACAAGCTTATTTTTTAGAAGTCGATGAAAATGGGAAAATTGATTCTGAAAAAAAGTGGTTCAGTGAACAGGTATTTTTGAATGATGATTTGCATTGGATTCAGGTTCAAGGAAGATCCAGACCCTTATGGATTGCTTTAGCTGATCGACAAAGATCCACTGACAGCAAAGCTTCCTGGTTAGATACCAAGGAACAGAATGAAGATTTTCGTCGCCATCTTTTTTTCTTAGATCGAGACTGGAACTTAAAGATGGTGGAAGATCTTCCTGGTTTTGAATTTCTTCAGATTTTTTCGTCCAATGTCTCTTCTAAAAAAATGATTCTGGCTAGGGCTTACCCTAGGGACGAGGATGCTTTGTCGGCCACCTATGCTTGGTTCCAGTATCAAGATGGACTTGTTATTTCTAAGCCTGTTGGTACTTTTTTAGCTCCAGCCAATGTGATTCAGCAGAATTTTGTGGTGCAAGACCAAGAGGAAGTTATTTATTTTCAATCTGAAAAGGGGCGGATGATCTTAACAGGACTCAAGATTCCTTTTTCTGCAAGTTCTGATGAGTTTTTTCAGGCCCAACAGCAGAATTCTCTTTTTCCAGCTCCGGTATGGCAAAAAAGTTTTCAACATCCGGATGAACCTCGTCATGGATTGAAATGGCTTTCTGCAGTTCGTGGTCAAAAGGATGAGAGGCAATTTTTATTTTTGTCCCATGCGGAAGTTGTTGGATTATCCATGGGGCCAGGATTTCAGAATTATTCGGCGGTCAATCTGGATCGATTTTCCATGTTGCCATCTCAGAGTATGTTGAGTGTCATGTTTCCTTTTTTCGTCTCCGATATCCGGACAGGGCAAAAAAATTTGGCGCTGTATGTACCGCAACGTCAAAGTGTTTTTCCAGGCCTTCGCGTGCTGAGTTTTCAGCAAGTAGGGTCTGTTCAGAAGCTGCAGGTGCCTTGGAGGTATCATTGGCAGGTGGAACAACCTTGTCTTCCCTTGTCAGACGGCGCTGTTCTTTCTGGACAAGGGCAAAAATTTGTTTTTGACTCTATCTGCGGAAACACCATAAGACGGCATGTGTTTGAAGATGGTGTTCAGTTGAAAAGAGACCATTGATTTAAAAAAACAATGACACAAAAACACAAGGGGGGATTTATGTTCAATCTGAAAAAAACAATCACATTATTTCAGTGGACGGCCTTAGCTGCCATTTCTGTTTTCAATTTGATAGCCTGTCACAGAGGGGCACCAGCTCCAGCTGTCTACTATCCTTACGCAAATGTCTACGGTGGCGTGTGCGCAACGATGGAAGTGACTCCTGGCTGTACTTTTTTGGAGTCCACAGGCCAGCGCGTGACGGTGGTTCGTGATTCATCTTACAATACCTATGGGCATGGATCTTCAGATATGTCTTTCGTCAAATTTGATTATCTTGGAAATGCCGCTGTCTACGATAAGTATGGTTACTATCGTGGAAGTATGCGAGCTCGTGACTTTGCTGGATGGCAAGGCGGAAGTTTTATTGGCGTAGGAAATTCTGGGGCCTTTTGGGAAAATGTATCAGGTGGAACCTACTGGTATGGAGCAACAGGAGTTCTTTACAGCGCCAACAGTTATGCAGGAAATTACGGAGAGGCCATCAATACCCATACTTCTGAAGTCACTGAAGATGATTTTGGAACGTTGAACACTGTTGAAAATCAGAAGTTGGTGGAAAAAGCAGCGAAGAGTTTGGAAAATCGCTATGGTATGAAGCTTGAAAAGGCGACAGCCTTGGCTTCGGCACTGAATACCTGGGGAGTGATGGCAGCAGAACAGGGCTATACAACAGCGAAGGACATCGATCGAACGATGGAGGCCTTTGGTGTTTCCTACAGTGATGCGGTTCAAGCAGCGATGGATTTATCTCAAAATAAAACGGAACGTATGAAAGCTGTGACGGCCCAAACAGCCAATCATCTGGGAATTCAGCCAGGTCAGGCTGAAAAGTTAATTAAGGATTCTTACGGACCCGCATTGTCTTCCATGGGTTATGATGTGAATCAGATCAAATGGTAGTTCTTTTGATTCCAGTGACTGGATAAAAAAAATCCCCTGAGTTATTACCAGGGGATTTTTTTTAGTTATCCATATCTTCTTCTTGTTCTGGATCGAAAGGAACAAGTCCGTATTCTCTTTCTTTACGGTACAAAGTGCGACGGTTGATTCCTAAAATTTGAGACGCCTTTTCTTTTTTTCCACCGGTTTTTGCCAAGATCAGTTGAATGTAACGTCTTTCCAATTGTTCTAAAGTGGGATTGTCTGCCGTTGCATGACCAAAGAAATGTTCAACAGGTTGGCTTTCATAGACAGGCAGATCTGATTCTTGAATGACGGAATGGGCACTCAAGACAACCATGCGTTCGACCATATTTTCAAGTTCGCGAACGTTACCCTCCCAGCGCATGGTCATTAATTGATGGACAGCTGCGGGACTAAAACCTGTGACTCGATTTCCATTCATGCTGGAATATTTTTTTAAAAAATGTTCTGCCAACAAAGGGATGTCTTCAGGTCGATGGCGTAAAGGAGGAACAACAATGGGAATCACACTCAGGCGGTAGTAAAGATCTTCGCGAAACTGGCCGTTCAGGATAGATTTTTTTAAATCTTTATGAGTGGCCGCAATAACACGGACATCGATATCTTTGGGTTGGGTATCACCAACAGCTTTGATTTTACGCTCTTGAAGGACACGCAAAAGTTTTGCTTGAAGGCTGACATCCATATCTCCGATTTCATCCAGAAACAGAGTTCCACCTTCGGCTTCTTCAAATAGACCTTTTTTTCTTTGTATCGCTCCTGTGAATGATCCCTTGGCATGACCAAACAGTTCGCTTTCTAAAAGAGTTTCTGGAATGGCTGTGCAGTTGATGGCAATGAAAGGTTTGTTGGATCTGGGGCTGCGTTGATGAATACCACGAGCAATGACTTCTTTTCCTGTTCCAGATTCTCCGCTGATCAAAATATTCGAAGTGGCAGGAGCCACCCGTTCGATCAGATCAAAAATGGCCTTCATAGGAGTACTTTTGCCGACGATTTCCCCCATGCTCCATGTACGACGAACTTCCGCAGAAAGGGATTTGTTGGTCGTTTGTAAGCGACCGAATTCGATGGCTCTTTGGACTGTCAAAGTCAGCTCGTCCAACTTAAAGGGCTTCGTTAGGTAATCAAAGGCACCTTGTCGAAGTCCATCAATGGCACTTTCAACACTGGCAAAGGCCGTCATGATGATCACCGGAAGATAGGGTCTGGAAATTTTAACCTGACGCAAAACATCAATGCCGTCGATGTGCGGCATTTTTAAATCAGTCAGAACAAGTTCCACAGCTAAACTTTCTGGAGAATTGGATTTCAAAAATTCAACACCTGCCATGCTGCTTGCAAACTCTCGAACCTCAAAACCCTCTAGCATCAAGTGATCTGTGACCAGAGAGCGCATTTCATTGTCATCATCGATCACAACAATAAAACCTAAATTTTCTTTTTTCACAGGAACTCCTTCAAGGCTTGTTTTTATAGGGGGCCTTTTGTCTCTCTGCAACAGTATTCTGATTCCCCTTGACCCAAATTTTATCTGAGACAAAATGTCTCGTATCCATGAATGAAGAATTAAGAGAACTCCAAGATCAGAAATTTGCATTGGATCAAGCAGCTATTGTTGCGATGACGGATGCCTATGGCAAGATTCTTTCTGCAAACGAACAGTTTTGTAAAATCTCAGGCTATTCTGAAAAAGAATTGTTAGGGAAAGATCATCGACTGATCAACTCGGGTGTTCATTCCAAAGAATTTTTTCAAGCCATGTGGAAGACCATTCAATCAGGTCAGGTTTGGCGTGGTGAAATTTGCAATCGTTCGAAGGAAGGCCGTTTGTATTGGGTTTCCACAACCATCGTGCCTTTACTGAATGCTCAGGGCGTTCCCGCTAAGTATTTAGCGATTCGACAAGATATTACAGAATTAAAATTGGCTCAGAAAACAATTTTGGACCAACAAGAAAAGTTGATTGCAACCTCCAAACTTTCTGCTTTAGGTGAAATGGCAGCAGCCATCACCCATGAGATTAACAATCCCTTAGGAGTCATCTTAGGCCGTGTCGAGATGATGAAAAAACTTTTGCAGTCCAAAGATTTGAATGAATCGATGTTGGAAAGGATTGCGGATACAATCGATATCACAGGCCGACGGATTGAAAAAATTGTTCGAAGTATGCGTGTTTTAGCCCATCATGGATATGATAATGAGCCCTTTACAGCTTGTCGTTTAAGCGAAATTCTTCAAGACTCCATGGACCTTTGCAGTCAGAGATTTCGTAACCATGGGATCAATATCAGTTTGCCACGCATTGATGAGTCTATTTTCATTGAGGCAAGAAGTTATCAAATCGTTCAAGTTCTTGTGAATCTCTTGAATAATGCTCATGATGCTATTCAAAACCAAAAGGAAAAATGGATTCGTGTGGAGATGATGGATCTTGGAAATTGCATCGAACTTGCTGTGACAGATAGTGGTCCAGGGATTCCAGAAAAAATTCGCGAAAAAATGTTCCAACCCTTTTTTACAACTAAAGATGTGAAGTATGGGACGGGATTGGGCTTAAGTATTTCTATGGGAATCATTCATCAACACCATGGAAACCTAGTTTATGATGAAGAGAACGCCTTTACCCGATTTTTACTTAGATTGCCAAAGAAACAATCGTCTCCTCTAGAAAAAAGATCAGATAACTTCTGCTAATAAGAGAAATTCAAAAAAATTCAAAAAAAAATCTTGATAAGCCAGAATCATGGTCCCATGCTTTTCAGAGGGGGGGATTCATGATTAAAAAATCACAAAAGTTCCAATGGATCAGTGGCTTTGTTGCCGCGAGTTTGTTGACGGTGGTCTTACCATCAGAAGCAAAGCGTTTTATCGTTATGGTGGGAGATAAAGAAACATTTGAACAAACTCATCAGCAGGTGAAGGGATATTCCAATGTTTTCTTAAACGGCGTGGTTGTTCGTAAAGATGGACAACAATCCGTGAAGCCTTTCTCAAAATCCAAAGTTAAAGTCGAAGACAGTTTAGAAAATTTAAGCTCTTTAGTTGTGAACGTGGACGAAGACAGTGAAGGGGCTCTTCTTGCATTGAAGGCAAACCCTGCAGTGACAATTGTGGAAGAGGAAATATTTCATCCACTTCCTAAACCAGTTCGTGGTCAAGTTTTTCCAAAGGCCTTTGCGGATGTGACGGCGGCATCCGTTCTGACTTCAGCCACACCATGGGGAATCCTTGCTGTGAAAGCTCCACAAGCATGGAGAGTGACTCAAGGGCAAGGGGCTCGCACTTTGATCTTGGATACGGGTGTGGATAAAGATCATCCAGCTTTGGCTGCGAACTTTGAAAGTGGAAAAGACTTTGTGGGTGACAATATCAGTCCCTACCCATTCTTTGATCAATTAGGACATGGATCCCATGTGGCAGGAACCATTGCAGGAGCTGCTTTACCAAGTGGTTTTGTGGGAGTCGCACCTCAGTCAAAATTTTTGATGGGTCGCGTGTGTGCAAAAGAAGGATGTAGCAGCATTGCCATTGCTCAAGGGATCAACTGGGGAATTTCGCAAAGAGTGGATTTGATTTCCATGTCTTTGGGGGGACCGATTGGAACTGCCGTTGAACGTCGTGCTGTCGAAGCTGCGGATAAAGCAGGAATCACCGTGGTTGCAGCATCAGGAAATGATAGCTCAGCGACAGTCAGCTATCCCGCAAAATTTCCAAGTGTGATCGCCGTCGGAGCTTTGGATAGCAAAATGCAAAAGGCATCTTTTTCTCAATACGGCCCCGAATTATCGATTGCAGCACCGGGTGTCAGTGTCACGTCCTCTGTTCCGCAGGGAACTGGTCGTGATTCTCAAGTGACACTCAGTGGGTTGGGTTCGGATCGTGTCGTTGCTTCGACAAGCTTCATTGGTTCTCCAGATTTGCCTCAAGGAGCAGTGGGGCAGTTGGTTCTTTCAGGATTGGGAAAACCTGAAGACTTTAAAACTGTGAATGTGCGTGGGAAATTTGCTTTGATTCAGCGAGGTGAGATTGCATTCACAGATAAAGTTCAAAATGCTATCAATGCTGGGGCTTCGGGTGTTGTGATCTACAATAACCAAGCTGGATTGGTTCAAGGAGCTTTATCAAAAGATGGAACTTTATTGCCAATCCCTGTGGCGATGATTGAACAAACATCTGGAGAAGAAGTGAAGCGAGCCTTAGCTGCAGGAAGAGCTGTCTCTGCGAAAGTAGCCACTGTTCCGACAGATTATGCCAGCATGGATGGAACAAGTATGGCGACTCCCCATGTCGCAGGAGTTGTTGCCTTGATGAAGTCTGCAAATAAAAATTTGCGACCATCGGTGGTCAAGCAATTGATTCGTTCAACGGCTGTTCCATTAGCTCCGAATGATCAAAATCAATTGGGTGCAGGGCTTATCGATGCGGAAAAAGCCGTCGGCGCGGCATTGAATGCACGATAGTTTGCTTTCATAAACATTTCTTGACCAAAATCCAAAAACCTCTTCATCATCAGTGAAGAGGTTTTTTTATGAAAAAAATAAGTTTGATTCTTTTGATGTTGGTCGGTGCAGGTATGGTACTTTTTTCCATCGGGGGTGGAGGAATCCCTTTGAAAAGATTCGCTGCAACGGGGCCAGAAAGAATTTACGAAGAACTTCGCAAAGAAGCTCATTCCAATAAAGAATTAAATCAGATTCTTATCTCTTCGAAATCTTGGAATTGGGAAAGTACACAGCCATCCCTTGACTGTTGGAAGGATCAGCTGCAGAAGTTAAGTTCTGGAACTGGAGAACTGAAAACAACAGCAACGTTGATGGCAACCATGGATCAAGGACATCCTTTGTTGATCGTGCAGATGGCACAGTTTGATCAAAAAGGAAATTTGAAAATGGAAGTTGATCGAAGCTTTGCATTGAAGATGGGCCCCATGGATCAGTGGTTAGGCAATTGCCACGCCAATCAACTTGCACAGGCTTTAACCTCAGTGGAAAAAGCGGGAGAATAAAAAATGAAAAAAATTATCAAAGAAAATATGTCCAAACACCTGATCACCATTAAATATGATTACAGTTTGGATGCAGCCTACAATCAAATGCAGGCCAATCATATTCGCCACCTTCCAGTGTTGGATGAATCTGATGCTGTCGTTGGCATTCTTTCGGATCGTGATTTATCACGAGCGATGCGTTCTAAGTTAGAGGGTGCATGGGGAATGAAAGTGGAATCTTTGGATTTTGATCCCCAGGCTCGAGTTTCTGATTATATGACTTGGCCCGTAAAAGTCGTGGATGTGAATGCCTCTTTAAAATCGGTCACAGCCAAAATGATCCAAGAAAAGCTGTCTTGTTTTTTAATTGCCGACAAAGAACAAATTGTTGGCATCGTGACCAGCGAAGATTTGCTTCGCGCACTGTATCATCTTTTGTCTGAGGATGAAGGTAAATCTAGCAAGTTAGATTTAGGTATTTTAATGGAGCCTGGCTTTCAAAAGTTGACACAGATGATCAGTGATACAGGCTTGTAAAACACTCTAAAACAAAGCCTTTCATGATCGATGATCTGCATTATTATTGATCCACCCAGAATGAAATCATTCTGGGTTTTTATGAGAAAAAACTGAAAAACTTATTTCCACCGCCAGTGTCAAATTTCACTGAGTTTTCAACAATTTCTTGATTTTCCTATCAATCGGACTTATCTAACTTCGTTTTTGAAATCCATATTCTGGAATTCTTGGGGGATTCTATGTTGTCTCGGTTTTTGAGTTTTAGTTTTATTCTTTTATCTTCATTTTTGACTCAGAGTTATGCTGTAGAGTTAAAATTTTCTACAGCTCAGTGTGATCTCATCTTTTCAAAGAGTTTGTCTACTTACCGTCAGCCAACTTTAGAGTCTCTTCATAAGGCTTCGACGGAAGCGCAACTCAAGTCAGGATGGAAAGCTCCAACATTTGTAACTCCAGCTCAGGAAATGGAGTTATATAAAACAAGGCAGGGGATTGTTGGTCCAACTTTTGTGCAAAATTCACTCGTGCCGGGTGACAAACTTATTCCAAGCGCTTTGATTGATCCAAGTGAACCTGGTGTTGTGAAAACCAGAGATGGAATTATGGTGCATATTCAAGGGAATATTCGTGGCAAAAGCTTTGTCATGGGTGTCAGCAATTATTCCCTTGCCGCAAATGAAACTCGTACAAAGAAATACTATGTCAGTGATGACTCACGCAATGTGATTATTTGGGTTCACGGAGGCGGTACAGGAACGACAGGGCATCATACTGCAGCGAATTTGATGGCCTACTTTCGATCTTATAAAGTCGATGTTATCTCCGTGGATATGTCTTGGCATGCTCACGGAACGCGTGAAGACTTTAGTAGTGCAAAAGAAGTTTTAGATTTCCTTGCGGATTTCCGACATAAGTATATCCCAGAGGGAACCAATGCTTGGCTTGCGGGACATAGTATGGGTGGGGCAATCTCCCTTCTGAATCAACAAAAATATGGTGATCGTAAAGATGTATTTGCTGGAATCATGGCATTGTCTCCTGTCATCGACGTGCTGCCTGGTGGGAGTATCGTTCAAAAGAACCAAGAATTTGAACGATTAGATGCCATCAATCGCACAAACAAAGAAATGCCCGTGGGGGATCGTATTTTAGGAGAAATGCTAGCGCGACAGGGGAAAATTTCTCCAGTTTGTGGTCTATTCTGCGATCTTTTAATTTATTCCTTAGATGCTCAAGAGGCGATGAAACCTGAAAAAAATATTCCAACGATGATCTTGATTGGAAAAGGGGATGGTTTATATCAAGGCTCTGAAAAACACTTTGATAGTCTTGCTCGTCATCCTGGTGGAAATATTCAGCTTCATGTTCTTGGTCAGCGACGAAGTATGAAGGATAAAGAAGGCGGTAAGCTTGAAAATGTTGGACATATGGTTTTCGATAATAAGCCCATCATCCATCTTGATCAAGATTTAAGCCAAGCAGCATTAGACTGGCTGGAATATATTCCTGCTCAATCTGAGGCAGCGATCAAAGCAGCTAAGGATTACAGGAAGAAATTTCAAGAAGGCAAAATAACAAGACCCATTCTTTCTCGGGAATTTAAGAAGCAGATTGTGAATGGTCGAGTCACGCATGAGTATTTAAATGTTTTAAAAGATCAAGGGCTGATTTCATGGGATCCCAAGTATACAGCTGAAGATCTTTCTGAGATTGAAACTTTTGTGTTGATGAGAAAATTTATTTCTCAGGTGTCAGGGCAAGACTTAGTGAAGCATATTAAAACCAGTGGTCCTGATTCAACTCTTCATGTTCGTTACAATTTTATCAATAACTTGGTATTTAGACAGTTTGCCGAGAGCTATATTTATACCCATGAACGTAACTCTGAGTTGAAAACGAGTTTGGGTAAAAACAAAGAAGTGATCAAACGTTTTCAAACAAGTTTACGTGATGATTTGAATGGAAGTCGTAAAGTTTCAGAAGCGGATATGCTCCCCTTTACGCACGTTTTTGTTGATAATGTTCTGGATCTTTCGCTTGTTAAAAAAAGCATCGATCAATCTCAAATAAGTAAAAAAGAATCTTGGATTCAGCAATGGGATCGATGGATTGCCCAGTTAACAGATGCCATGCAAAATCCGAACACTCAAACATTGCTTCAGAACTTTGATCTTTTACGGAAGATGCAAGATTTGAAACAATGGGTGGATCAAAATAAAGGATCTCTAGGAACGTCTGTCGTGGGAGACGAGTTACAGAGACAGTTGACTCAAATTCTACAAACAACTCAATTCAGTCAGCAGATGGATCGTCAAAAAGTGATTCAATTTCTGATTGAAGGTATTACCGCCTATTCGATGAAAGTGGAAACTATTCTCAAAGGCCTTGATATTCCTCAGGATGAAACGGGTCCAAAAGTTGCGGAGCTATTGAAGCAAATTGAAAACTTGAGAAAAGATTTGCGCGACCAGCGTAAGATTCGTTCGGATTTAAAGCTTAAAATTAGACAGGAATCAGAGAAGAAAAAGCAAATTGCATCGATGCTGCTTTCCTTAGGTGATTGGGTTCGTTCTGATCTTCTGAAGGATTTGTACAATCAAAATGAAGAAGCTTATCAAAAAATGAATGCAACAGAGCTTAGGATTCGTGAAAAGAATACGAAGTTACTTTCTTCAAGATACAATGGGCAGGAGTTTGTGGGTGGAACCTTTGGATCCTTACCCGCTGATTTGGTTGCGGACTATGAACTTTATGCAAATCAGAAGCAAGAATACCGAAGAATTTCAGCTGAGTACGAACAAACTCTTTTGTCAGAGTTTGAACTAGGTCATGCAAAATTGAAGAGTTTGCAAGGTCCTAATTTTGGAAAGTTCTTAAATTCCATTCATCGTGGGATTGTGATGTTGTTGATTGATGGTTTGAATAAAGAAAATGGATCGAACTTCACAAACAGGATGGGGCTACAAATTCATGCTTCGTATAGTGAAGAGGGATTGAAGTCTGGAGAAGAAATCTTAGTACCAAAGGACGAGGAAGTTAGACAAAAGATTCGTAGCTACCTTGAGCATATTATTCATCAACTAGGTCAGGATTTACACAGTAATGGCGTCTTACTTCATGCATTGACGGATGAAGCAAGGGTTATGGATAATAATTTAGCTCAGCTTCAAACCGATATCTTTCATTTAGACAATGAAATTTATCAATTGCGTGGTCAAAAGTACTTTACTTACGAGTACTACACATTCATGTCTCTTCTGAATATGCCACTTGAGTGGTATGCAGTTCCTGAAAATAGAGCAGAAATTAATAATCTCTTCCAAAAAATTTGGAAAGAATGGCAGGAAATGTGGGGAGATCGTCAGGGTGAATCCAACGAATCTCTTTACTAGATGAAATCTAATTTTATAAAAAGGGTCCTTATTTTATGGGCCCTTTTTTTTCAGATCAACTTACTGTCTTTGAGTTCCTTTGCAGATGATCCTTTTTTGGATATTCAAAAAATTTCTGAACAGGAAAAACTCAATGACCAAACTCTACCTACGAAGGACTTGGTCAAGTTTTGGATTGTGGATTTCTGGGCCAGTTGGTGTGGTCCTTGCCAAGAAAGTTTTCCCTACTACGAAAAGCTTCAGCAAAAGTATCAAAAAAACGGAATTCAATTTGTGGGCCTGAGTGCTGATGAATCCATTCAAGATGCAAAAGACTTTTTAAAGGGGAAGCCGACTGTTTTTCCTATGTTTTACGACCGCCTAAAGTGGAATGATTCTTGGAAGATATCGACGCTTCCTCGTCTTCTTATATTTGATAAGAATGGAAAGTGGATGAAAACAATTCGTGGTTTTCATCAGAAAAGCAAAAAAGAATTGAGCGATGAGTTAGAAAAATTATCGATTCAATAGCCCTTCAGACATTCTCCACAAGCTTTATCATATACAGCCTTTGATATCTAATTCTCTGGATGATTTATGTATCAAAATAACTAAGCTACAGAACGATTGTTGCTTAACCTATGATCAGAAGGAACTTGAGAAAACTGAGTTTCAGAATCTTTTTCAGGGTTAGAATCTGCGTTGGATTCTTTCTTAGAATTTCTCATATAGGGAAGTTCGACAATAAAGCACGTATGGGGGCTTTTTTCATCTACAAGGACCCTTCCTTGATGATCCTGGACAATTCTTGCAATCAAGGACAGACCTAATCCCGTGCCTTTCCCTGCCTCTTTAGTTGTGAAAAACGGTTGCATGATCTTATCGCGAATTTTTTGTGGAATTCCATGACCCGAATCAATCACTCGTATTTCCAGATGATCTGGAAGGGCCTGAACCTTGAGCTTCACCCACTTTTCGGGAAGGTCTTGAATTGCATCAAAGGCATTGTTCAGTAAGTTAATAACAATTTGCGAGATTTGAACAGATCGGCATTCAAAAAGAATTTCTTGATCGGGAATTTCCAAATCCAAAGGAATATTCACTTTTGAAAATCGAAAGCGACTGACTTCTAAAGTTTCATCTAAAATTTTTTGTAAACTTTCTTTTTCAAAAGGTAAATTGCTTCCGTCTCTGGCTGCTGCCTTCAGCCCTCGGATAATTTTGTCGATCTTATCCACCATAGAGATAATGCGATCAACTCCGTCCTTAATTTTGACAGGATTAGTGTCACCTTTGTCTAAGGTATACAGGATGTTTTGGCTTTTTCCACCAATGACGGCCAAAGGGTTATTGATCTCATGAGCGATGCTTGCCATCATTTCTCCAACAGCAGAAAGTCGCGCAGTTGTTTCAATGATCTTATCTTTTCTTTCGATTTCTTCTTGCAGCTCTAAATTTTTTTCCAAGTCCTCTTGATTCCATTCGAAAAGTCGACGACCTAAAATGATCAATAAGAGCACGCTCAGAAAGCCGTAGATCCAATAACTGGATTGAGTCATCATTTTTGTTTTATCTTGAATCAAAGCAATTTGTTCCTGGGTGTGCAGTTTGATATTTCGTTCTTTTTCAGAAAGGATCGAGGACATGCCGATGGCTTTTTGAATCTGGGTTTTAGAAGTTACAGAATCGATATTTTTTCCATTTGTCATTAAGTTGTCGACAATATTACGATAAGAAATATAGACGTCGAAAGCATCCATGATCTCTTGTGACATTTGAATGGTCAGATTGTTGGCGGCATTATCTGTTGCGGCTAAACTTTTCTGTATTTCTTGAATGCCCTCATCTTTCTGTCCTGCCAAGAGTAAGAGAAGTCCAAGATCCACTTCTTTTTGTGTTTTTACAAACTCGTGGAAGGTTTGCTGATCCTTTTCTAGATTTCTAATTTTATTATTTTCATCAACAATGAAAAATGAAATCAAATACCCTAAAATAATCACCATCATAACCACGGACAATGTCCATAGAGTTCGAAATAAAGAGGTGGAGTATTTCCTGGTTAACTGCATAATGGTCTATCGGTTGGTCGAGCAATAGTTTACAGTCTGAAGTTCATTCGTGAAGAAAATTTTATGATATTTCTGGCATTCCTACAGAAAGCTTTAAGGTAGGTGTCTTAAAAAGAGACTCAATTTTATGGAAAAGCCAAGGTGACTTTATTGTAAAAATAGTGTTTGATCATCCACTTTCGAGTGAGGTTAGCAGATGATAGCAGTCAGTCAGGTCACAAAACAATACGGATCAAAAATTCTGTATAAAAATGGAAGTTTTCAAATCAATCCCGGTGAAAAGATTGGATTGGTAGGTCCTAATGGGGCTGGGAAAACCACTATCTTCCGTATTCTAACTCGGGAAGAAAATGTGGATGCGGGGACTGTGACCATTCCTGAAAAATTAGTTGTCGGTTATTTTTCTCAAAATATTGAAGATTTAAAAGGTCGTTCTGCCATCGAAGAGGTGAAAGCGGGTGCAGGGCGTGTTTCGATTGTTGGTCGAGAACTTCTTGAAATCGAACAGAAGCTTCAGCAGCCCATGGAAGAAGATGAAATGATGCGCGTACTGGATGTTTATGGACGCCTTCAGGGAGAATTTGAACAGTTGGGTGGCTATGATCTTGATGCCAGGGCAGCAGAAATTCTCACCGGTTTGGGGATTGGGCCAGAGGACTATCATCGTCCTGTTGAAAGCTTCAGTGGTGGTTGGAAGATGCGTATTGAGCTTGCCAAAATTCTGGCTCAGAAGCCAGACGTTCTTTTGATGGATGAGCCTACCAATCATTTAGATTTAGAATCGATTATGTGGCTTGAACAGTGGTTACAGCAGTATCCTGGTGCTTTGTTGATGACAAGCCATGATCGTGAATTCATGAATCGTATTTGCACAAAGATTATTGAGGTGGCTCATCAAAACTTGACCGTCTATTCGGGAAATTATGATTTCTACAATCGCGAAAAAGACTTACGCAAAGAACAATTGATTGCCGCAGCCAAACGTCAGGAAGACATGTTGGCAAAAGAGGAAGAATTCATTGCCCGATTTGCAGCAAGGGCTTCCCATGCGGCTCAAGTGCAATCTCGAGTGAAGAAGATTGAAAAAATTGATCGCATTGAAATTCCCACCGAAGAAGAGTCGATTCAATTTCAATGGCCAGAGCCTCCACGAGGAGGGGATGAGGTTGTTCGATTTGAAAATCTTGGAAAAATTTGGACGAAGGAAAATGGCAAAGAACATCTTGTTTTTAAAAATGCATCTGGCCTTGTGAAGCGAATGGATCGTGTGGCGGTTGTCGGTGTCAATGGTGCCGGAAAGTCCACAATGTTGAAAATCATGACAGGAGTTGTGGAGCCTAGTTTTGGAAAGGCGCAAATTGGGGCTAGTATTGTTCCAGGGTATTTTAGTCAAAACTCCTTGGATGTCCTGAGTCCACAGTTGACCATTTTAGAGGAACTTCAGTCACGCTTACCGAACGCAAATTTAGGATATTTGCGGAGTCTTTTAGGGGCCTTTAAATTTTCCAAAGATGAAGTGGATAAAAAGATATCCATTCTTTCCGGGGGAGAGAAAAGTCGTGTTGTCTTGGCGACAATTCTTGCTCAGCCTCGCAATCTCTTGGTTTTGGATGAGCCAACAAATCACTTAGATATTCAATCTAGAGAAGTGCTCTTAGATGCTATTAAAAGCTTTCCAGGAACTGTGATTATGGTCAGCCATGATCGATTCTTTTTGAAGGAATTGGCAACCAGGGTTTTTGAATTAGATAAGAATCAACTTCATATTTATGATGAAAACTTTCACGAATATCTTCGTCGTAAATCTGAATCTCAATAGAGAATTCCCGAGTGTTGGAACTTTCAACAGTCGTTGTCCCAAAAATGTCATCCCATGTTTAAAGGGGGGGGGCGGCTAGTCTCAAAGCGATTATATGCGATTTGGATTGGCCTTGACCTTGCAGAACCTAGGTGTGTGTGGAGGTTCTTATGAAAGTATTAAATACAAAAAGTATCGGTTTTCAATTTATCACTCGTTTAAGCATCAGCTTATTATCTATGTCCTTGATCGTGGCCTGCGGGAAAAAAGATGACTCTCCCGCCCCAGCTGCTGCAGCTCCTGCAACCGTGAATACTGCGGGCGCAGATGTTGTTCAATACCTCAGGGGTCTATCCAATCAGCAAAGTGGAATCGTTCCGCAAAGTACTGTAGGAATTGATCTCAATTCAAAGTACGGTTATCTCTTTGATAATGGATCTGGTCCTGAAAATGCGCCTGCTTATCAGCAATTTCAGGCTCGCTTGCAGTCATGGTTTTCCGTCTCGGGAGCTGCCCCTGGAACTTTGGTGCCAGTGAATCCAACTCTTGGTGCTCGTGTTTTGCCTTTTCGCTTGTCGGTACCTTTAGCCAGCAATATTGCGACTCAACCAGGAGTGCCTGTGCCAGCAGGAACTGTGGCTCAAGTTCAACTAACTCAAGGTGGGATCCTGCTTTGGGTTCTGAATCAAGATCAGAGTGGGAATGGATTTAATTCAGAATACCGACTTGAGACGGTCACTTTTCAAGGAACTCATGTTGTGATTCAAGCATTGTCAACGGATTCACGCCAACGAATCACATTGGATGGAGTCATGAATGGCTACGAATTTCGAGGTCGTTTGAACTTCCAAAACCTTCAAGTGAACAATCAATCAGGTTTCTTGGCAGAGTTTGCCATCCCAACTTGCGCGGTGTTCACATGTAATCTATAAAATCTACTTGCTCTTTGTTGAAAATGTTTTTTCAATGAAGCATGCCAAGAAGATACTACTTTGACCCAGATGTTTTACACAGCGTCGCCGGAGGACGGTCGGCGCTGGATATCCAAAGGCTTCATTTAAAAACCTTCGATGAAGCCGAAGCTTTTATCAAGGTCTATGGTTTTAACCTGAACATCATTTCTGATGTTGAAAAACTTTGGTACTATTACCGTCGCGCCTTGGTTTTTCTTCAAGACAAATTAGGGTATTCCTTAGCTCAAATTCCAGAAATATTTCATGATCGAAAAAACCTGAAGGATCTTCGTTTGCTCTTATTATGGTCTTCCGAATCTCAAACAAGTCCTCAACAAAAATGGGCTTGCGCTTTATTAAGAGTTATTCATGTGTTTGTTCATTCTGAGAATGATTTGTTCTCATCCTTTGCACATGAGATTCAACAGCAAATCTTGGAACCATTTCAAAAATATGTTGTTCATGATGCAAAAAAAGGAATTTATTTAAAAGGGAATCTTCGCGATGAAGAAATTCCTTTAGCTAAGTTTGAGATTAAGCCCTTCAAAACATCATCCAGCACCGTGGTTAAATTATTAGCAAAGCCGGATGCATTAGCCATGAAGGTCTTTGATAAAGTTGGAGTTCGTATTATCACGCATCACGTCTTTGATGCTTTTCGTGTGATTCGGTTTTTGGCAGAAGAAAACATCGTCAGTCTTCCTCATATAATGCCAGACCAGTCTTCGAATAATATTTTTCCTGTGGAGTTATTTCTTCGAGCTTTGCAGGATGCGAAGAACTTGAACGAAAAATGGAGTGTGGAGCAAATTGATGATTATTTGTTGAAAAGATTTGCAGCAACAACAGATAAAGAAATGCTTCGAAAGGAAAATAAATTTTCTGCTGATTCCTACCGATTTATCAAATTTATTGGTCGTCAGCTGATTCGTGTGCATCCAGAAAACTCACGACATAAGGAAAGTTTTTCTTTTTTCTATCCATTTGAAGTTCAAATTTTAGATATTTCTTCCTATGAGAAAAACCAAAAAGGAGCCAGTCAACATAATGCCTATAAGGAACGACAAATCCAGGGTGCACGACGAAGGGTTTTTCAGGATGGATCTGATGATGCTTAAAGAAAAAAAAATCATTTATCTTATCCGTGGTTTGCTTGGGATATCCATTTTTGGGTTCGTCACTGTCCTTTGTAGCTGTATTATGATGAGCAGCCGTTTTTTATCAAGATTGTATTCTAAAGAAGAACGGGCTTTTCAAAATGGAATTATTCGCTTTTGGGCAAATTTAGCTCTGTCCCTTTTTAGTATTCAATTGCATGTTGAAGGCTTAGAAAATGTCCCGAAGGGATCCTGTCTTTTTCTTTTCAATCATATGAGCTTTTACGATATTTTTTCCATGCTGGCGGCTTTGGATGATTTTCGTTTTGGTGCAAAAATTGAGTTGTACCGAATTCCTTTTTTTGCAGGAGCTATGAAGCATGCTGGAGTTTTGCCAATTGCTCGGGATGATCGTGAAAAGGTGATCGAGGTTTACCATCAAGCAAGAGAACGAGTTCGACGTGGAGAAAGATTCGCCCTAGCTCCCGAGGGGTCTAGGCAGGATCAATATGAATTAGGCCCTTTCAAATCAGGTCCATTTATTTTTGCCTTAGAAACGCAAATCCCCATTGTTCCTGTGATCATTACAGGTGCCTTTGAAGTGATGAAGTCAGGTCAATGGATACCCAATTTAGATGCACCACAGGGAAACATAAGAATTCACGTGCTTCCTGCAATTTCAGTTCAAGGATATTCATTCAACCAGCGTCATGAGCTGATGACTCATGTGCAGAATTTAATGAGTCAGGCTTTGCAAAATCAGAAAAGTTCTGTTTTTCAGAAGACTGTGTCTGTCCAAGGCTAGATGTTGATCCAGTTTTCAACTCGATCGATGTCTGTATTTCAATAAGACCTCTAGGTTCATTTGCGGTTTTCATCCATTCTTCGGTAAGATAAGAAGAGGCTACCTCAAGGATGCGGAGGCTATTTATGTCAAGTGTGACAGCGACAGATCGTAATCGAGCGGACGAAACTATTCGTCGCAATCGAGAAGAATATCAAAATCGAGAAAATCAATTGATCAAACGCCACAAGCAAGAAGTCAAGCATTTGACCGAAGAGAATCAAAAAGAAATTGAAGAGCTCAAAGGCGATTACTCCGAGCAGCTAGATGAAATGCGCGATAAAATGCGAGAGACCTTAACGAATAAGGATCAGCAAAACTTAAAAAAAATCGATGATATGAGACAAGCTTATCTTGATTCATTACGCAATAAGATTGCAGATAATGATGAAAAAAGAAATGAGCTCAAAGAAAGTTATTCTGCAGAACGCGCTAAAGATAAAGAAATCAATGAGCAGCAAAAACATATTTTGAAAAATAACTTTGATGCTGAACTTCAGGTCAGAGAGAAAGCTTTTCAAGACTATTCCAAACAGGCTCAAGGAGAAGTGAAGGAAACGATTGAAAATCGTACTCGGAAATTGAATGAAAAACATGGTACAGAACTTCAGGCCATGAGGGAAGATAGAGACCATTCCGTGGCTCAAGTTCAGAAAACGCTTTCAGACACGGAAACAGCTTATCGAATTAAGTTGCAAGATACTCAACGAATGAAAGAGCAAGAGACAGGACGCTTGCGAGATAATTTTGAAAATATAGTTCAAAATGAACAAAGAGAGCGTCAAAATCTTCTGTCGACTTTGAATGATGTTCAAAAAAGTGAACGTCAGCAAATGAGAAGAAATTTTAATCAAACATTGGATCAAAAAATCTCTGATCTGGAAGATGCTCATCAAAAATTGAAGGATCAAGCTAAAGATCGTCTGTCCAGGGAAGTCAGAGATTCTGAAAATCGCTTGCGAAACTTGAAGTATGATCAAACGATGAAAGAAATTGCCACTCAACGGCAGAGCAATATTGAGCGTAAAAACTTAGTGGCGCAATATGAAGATAAGTTAGGATCATTGAGAAATGAGAAAGATGCTATGTTGGATACGGCAAATGAAATGGCTCATAACCGAGTCAATGCAGCCGTAACACAAAATGAAAAACTGATTCAAGAGACAAATCGAAATGCCAAATCTAAAATGAATATGATTGATCTTCGAGCAAAAGAGGATCATAACCAAATGGAATTTAATTTTCAAAATCAAATTCAACATGAGAAAAATCAAGCCGATGAACGTGTGAGAAAAAACATGGACATGACTTCGAAGGAACAGAATAAAATGTCTCGCTATCATCAGGAAAATATTGATCAGCTGAAAACAAATTATGCTGATAATCTAGCGGCTCAAAGAGAAACAAGTTTGGAACAACTTCAGAAAACTTACTTGCGCATGGAAGAACGTCTTCGAGGTTCAGAAGAAAATGTTGCTAAAAAATTGGATGTCCAAGCCAAAACTTATGAAGAACAAATGGATAAAATGGAAGATGAACATAAGAAGGAGCTTAAACGTCAGGAGCAGGCATTTGCTCTGCGTATGAATGGACGTGAAAAGTCTCATAAGCTGGAAGTTGAAACAATGCAGCTGAAATATGAGGGAAAATTAGCTCAAATTGAAGATTCTCATAAAGAAGAAATAGATCGTTTGAACCGTCGTCATATGGAACAAATGAAGGATCTGACAAATCGTATGAGTTATGCCAATAAGAAAGGTTAATTATCGTGTTAGCAAAGCGCCGAGTGAAAATCGTAGCAACGATTGGACCATCAACGAAAGAAAGACATCAATTAGAAAAAGCAATCCGAGCCGGCATGAATGTGGCCCGTTTAAATTTTAGTCATGGAACTCATGAAGATCATGCTTTGGTTATACAACATGTGCGCGATTTGTCGAAAGAGCTTCAGGCTCCTGTAACGATTTTGCAGGACCTTCAGGGACCTAAAGTTCGCGTTGGAAAATTTAAAGATGGAAAGATTGAGCTGAAGCCTCATCAGAAAGTCATCATCACGATGAGGAAGGTACTCGGTGAAGATGGGCTTATACCAAGTGATTTTGCAGAGCTTGCAAAATCTGTGAAGCCAGGACATCGTATTTTATTGGATGATGGTCTTTTGGAATTAAAAGTTTTAAGTGTTCAGAATGAAGATGTTCATTGTGAAGTTTTATATGGTGGAATTTTAAAAGATCGCAAGGGAATGAATGTTCCTGGCGTGAATTTACAAGTGGATTGTTTGACTGAAAAAGATTTGAAAGACTTAGAATTTGGTCTTTCTCAGAATGTAGATTACGTTGCTTTGAGCTTTGTTCGGTTTGGAAAAGATATTCGGGCTTTACGTGAATTGATCGATCAGAAAAATCCAACAACAAAGATTTGTGCAAAAATAGAAATGTTGGAAGCTCTTGAAAATTTGGAAGAGATTGTTCGGTTAAGTGATGCAGTGATGGTGGCGCGAGGTGATTTGGCTGTTGAAACAGGACAGACTCGATTGCCGGCTGAGCAGAAGAGAATTATACATCTTTGTAATCAGTTGAATAAGCCGGTCATTACGGCGACACAGATGTTGGACAGTATGGTGGAGAATCCTCGCCCAACACGTGCTGAAATAACGGATGTTGCGAATGCTGTATTAGATGGTTCTGACGCTTTAATGTTGTCTGCGGAATCTGCCAGCGGGAAGTATCCCTTTCGTTGTATTCGAACCATGCATGAAATTATTTTGGAAGTCGAACAGTCTCAAGAGAAATATTATAAAATTAATTTGGAGCATGAATTTTTAAGTGCACCAGCTTCTATTGCAGCCAGCGCAAGCTTAAGTGCATTGAAATTGGATGCTCAAGTGATTGTTTGCTTAACGACATCAGGGAAAACTGCAAATATTATTTCTGGTTTCCGCCCTCGTGCGCGAATTATCGCTGTGACAGATCAAATGGAAACATTGAATCGTTTGGAGTTAACCTGGGGATTGCAAACTTTGCCGATAGGTCCTTATCAGAATTTGAATGATATTATTTCTCAAGTTGAACGCATGTTGATTCAGTTTGGTTTGGCAAAAACAGGGGATCAAGTCGTGATGACCTATGGTCAACCTATTGAGGATGCTGCAAAAACAAATACGATTTATATTTTTCGCTTAGGCGGGGAATCCCATACTCGATTGACAGAGACCGAGATCCCATTACGTTGTCGTGAAAATGAATATATTGAAGAATAAGAATTAGCGCGATAGTTTTTTCAGTGAGTACAAAATTTCCCAAAAAGGGGCCATTTTTTCAATATCTTCAAGGCGAACTGTGGAAAAAACTCCGGCCTCTTCCATCAGCTTATCACCCATCAGCTTTTTTTCGATCAAAGGGTTGACATCATCAATTTTGATCACCCAACCAAGATCTTTCATGGAATTGTTCTGCACATCTGTTAGATTCAATTTAATCTCACCCTTGGGTGTTGGTGGTGTTTCCTTGGCATATTGAGCGATGCCCTTCAGAATTTTAAGCTCGGGTTCTGTGATGGTGATACGGTCTTTTTCTGATTTAAATAGCCAATCATTATGCCATTCGACAAATGCAAACATTAATTCCGGTTGATAGATCACAACTTTTTGTCGACCCTCTCCAATATCTTCGACTTTCATAAAATTAATTTCACTGAGAACACCCATAAGTTTTTGCATTTTATGGGTTGCCTCTTGAAAAATTTGAATCGTGTAGTTTCGAAGAACTGTAGGTGGAATTAATAAGCCTTCTTCGCTTTGTTTTCCATATTTGTAACCCACCAAATTTAAAATCGACATCAATTTGTTGATCGTATGTGGTGGAAATAGATCCTTATCATCATTTCGTTCCAAAGATTTGATCCGTTGATTTGCGTCGCGAAGATGATCATTCACTGTGCGCATAATGGCTTTACACCACTCTGGAAACTGTTGGAATTGAGCATGCAAAGATTTGTAGGGTAGAGCAATGAGTTCACTGTCTTTTGCCGCTTTGACATTGGCTGATCGAGGTTTATTATCAAAGAAGGCCATTTCGCCAACCATCGCACCAGGGCCAATTTCAGCCAGCGTGACCTCTCCACCGGACTGTTTGGATTTAGTCACTGCGATTTTTCCTGATTTCACAACATACATTGCATCAGGTGGATCACCTTCACGAAATAGATACTCATCCTTAGCCAATTTACGAATTGCCGCCATACTCCAAAGTATAGGCGGCAATAAATTCCATGTCTATTTTCAGCCTTCGCTTTTCAGGAACTTGGACGAAGGTGTGATCATGATACATAATTCTTCTTAAACAGGAATGGAAAGACTAAGCCGTGTGTTCCACGATCAAAGCAATACCTTCGCCGCCACCAATACAAAGAGTTGCCAATCCGTAGCGTTGCTTTCTGTTTTTTAAAGCAAATAAGAGTGTCGTTAAAATGCGCGTTCCGCTGGCTCCAATGGGATGTCCTATGGCAACAGCTCCACCGTTGACGTTCACTTTGTCAGCAGGAATTTCTAACTCTTTCATGGCAGCCATCGTCACATTCGAAAAGGCTTCGTTGATTTCCCACAAGCCGATATCACCAACACCAAGTCCTGCTTTTTGTAAAGCCTTACGAATGGCACCCACAGGCGCTGTTGTGAACATATCTGGTTCTTGAGCAAAACTTGCAGCAGCAACAATACGAGCCAGAGGTTTTAATTTTTTTTCTGCAGCTTTTTCTGCACTCATCAAAACAACAGCGACAGCACCATCATTGATTTTGCTGGCATTAGCAGCTGTGATCGTACCTGTTTTTTCAAAGGCTGGTCGAAGTGCTGCCATCTTGTCAAATTTTGCCAAGCCTGGTTCATCATCGACGGAAATTGTTTGAGTTCCCTTTTTTCCCTCAATCACAACAGGGACAATTTCCTCTTGAAAACGACCTTCAGCTTGCGCAGCTTGGGCTTTCTTGTAAGACTCCATAGCAAATTGATCTTGTTGTTCGCGAGTGAAAGAAAATTTTTGGGAACAAATTTCTGCGATATTTCCCATGTGGGTATTTTTGTAAGGATCCCAAAGTCCATCTTTAATCATGGAATCTGCAATGGGAGCAGAACCCATGCGATATCCAACACGCGAATTCTCAAGAAGATGGGGAGCTAAGCTCATGCTCTCTTGGCCTCCGGCAACGACGATATCCGCTTCGCCTGTGCGAATAAGATCCCAAGCCAAGGCTACAGATTTTAATCCTGATCCACAAACTTTATTCACAGTCGTGCAAGCTGTTGAATTGCTCAATCCAGCTCCAAGAGCTGCTTGGCGAGCAGGGGCTTGTCCAACGCCTGCAGTTAAAACTTCACCCATGATGCACTCTTGAACTTCATTGGTTGAAATTTGCGCGCGAGATACAGCTTCGCGAATGGCGATGGCTCCCAATTGAGGGGCAGGAAGTGAACTTAGGGAACCTTGAAAGGCACCGACGGGTGTGCGAGCTGCGGAAACAATCACGACATCACGCAAAGACTTTGGACTCATGGGCGAACTCCTTTTGACATTTGTTGAAACTCTTTGTCGAATAGTAAGTGCTAGTAAAGAAAATATCACTTGTCAGGAGTTTTCAAGGTGCAACATCATGCTTTTTTTATTCTGCTGCAGTGCTGGGTATTGACGGGTTGGGCTCAGAGCCTTGTCGAACGTGTTGTCATTCAAGCTCAAGATGGTCTTGTGCAAGTTCAAGCGGGAAAAGAAACCACCGTGGGGGCCGAGTGGCTTGTTGAACAGCATGGCAAAGAAATGATTTTGATCCCTCGTGAAAAATCGAAAAAATTTGTGGGAAAAATATCGATCAAAGAAAAAAACCTTGAGGTTCATGGTCGCGACCTTCAGTTTCAGATGCAAAATTGGGCAGGGGATCTTTTGTATGAATCGCAAAAGGGAAAACTTTTGTTTCAAAAGTCGAATGTGCAGGGAAAGATTTTTTTGCAAAAGGGTGAAATTCTTTTCAATGAAACATCAGGTAAATGGACTGTGGAGTCCTTCTTGTCCAAGGTGACAGTGAAGGATCATCAAGGAGATCTGGATCTGCGTAATTTTGGTGGCGAGGTTGTTTTAGATAGCGTCAGGGGGATTCAAAATATGGTGACTCTTCAAGGAGCCATCAAATCCCAAAAGGGTTCCGGTGAAATTGGGGTGGATACATTGAAGGGATCTGTTCATCTTTCGCAGTGGTCTGGGCGTGCTGATGTGACGAATCAAGAGGGGAATGTTTATTTTCAAGGAACCGGAGAGTCAGAACTGCACGGCCGATCGCAGACAGGCCGTTGGACATTGCAAGTTCAACCAGGGGCTTTGGTGAATGTGGCCATGCAAGATGGGGAGCTGGCAGTGCCTCCTCCTTTGAAGATTCAAAAAGATGGTGCTGCAAAATATTTTCGCGGCCGCTGGGCCGGGGCGGAATCAAAAAGCACGATACGCATTCGAGCTCAAGAAGGCGTGATCAGTCTTCGCTAAATTCCATATTGACAGTTGCTTTCAAATGGTGAAATGTTCTTTACTTCCCAGTCAGGATTTGAGGTAAGAATTCATGAAGCATAATGCGAAGCACAATGTGAAACACAAAAAACATGATGCAAAAAAATCAGGTGGAAAACCTGATCAAGGTAAACTTGGAAATAAATTAAAAGAGTTGATGAAAAAATCAGCAAAACCAGTTGAGGACAAATCGAAAAAGAAGCCTCATGGGAAGGATTTTTCCAAAAAACCAGCTCATGGTGGCAAGCATGAATCTGCTTCTGCGGGAAAAAAGCCTGCTCAGCAAGTTTTTTCTAAAAAGCCTGATATGAAAAAGCCGATGGATATCAAATCTGCGGTGAAGGGATTGAAATTCGATCCTAAGAAAGTCGAAGTCAAAAAGGCAGATGGAAAAAAAGAAGACGCTAAAAAAGTCATTCCTGTGAAATTATCGGCAAAAGATGTCATCAAGGGTTTGAAAAACAGTGAGTCTGTTAAAAACTTGAAGTCAAAATCTGCCGTGAAGGAAGACGCTGCTAAAAGCAAAAAAGTGAAAAAAAATGAGGAGGTCGACGATCTCGATACGGATCTTTTGGATGATGATGAGGTTTTGGGAAGTGAAGAAATTCCTGATCTTGCAGAATTCGAAGATGTGGAAGAGGTTGAAGAGGAAATGGAAGTCAAATCTTGGACTTCTGAAGAAAAACCCTCAGCTAAAGATGATGATGAGATTGTTCTGACAGATGCGGAAGGTCGCCGTTATTGCCGAGTGAAAGATTGTGATCAAATCGCGACGGTGGATGCCTATTGCCGCTATCATTATTTGCTATTTTGGAAAAAGATCCAAGTTCGTAAGAAAATTTTGGCGGATGGAAAACTTGAGCGCTATGTGGAAGAGTTGACCAGTCGTTATCCAGATAAATTCTTAGAAATGATTCGTAAAGATTTGCGCTCCGAGAAGGACTTTTTGGCTGCGATTGCTGAGTTGGAGATTGATGATTCAGGATCGGATTCTGAATTTGAAGACGAAGCACAAAGCTACATTGATGAAGTTCGTGGATTGTCGACCAGCACCGGTGAATCCATTGAAGAGGACGATTACTAGATCGATTCCTTTTTCAGTTTCGACGAAAGTCTTGTTTTAAGTCAAAGAAACTGAATTTCTAGTCCAAAGATTGGCCCATGGCTCATGATAAGATCATGGGTCATGCAAAGGCTGACAAAAATAAATCCAAATTAAGTTTAAAAGATTGGCAGCATCCATGTTTGAAGTGCGGTGCTTGCTGTTCCTATTTTCGCGTGGCCTTTTATTGGCGAGAATCCGAGCCTGAGGGGGAGTATCAAGTTCCAAAGGATTTGACCGTCGATTTAGATAGTTTTCATCGTGCGATGAAGGGGACAGAGGTGAAACATCAACCTCGTTGTATAGCGCTGAGGGGGAGCATCGGTGAAAAAGCTTGGTGTGGTATCTATGAAAATAGGCCAACACCTTGTCGCCAATTTAAGGCTTCCTATGAAGATGGATATTCTCATTCCCGCTGCGACCAAGCCCGATCCAAGCACGGTCTTTCAGCCCTGAACAAGTCTGACTGGCCTCGTCCCCCAAGAAAAAAAGAAGACGCTGAGGTTTAGCTGGCGTTTTCTGCTGATGGGTCATTTTGCAGTTTAGATGAAAGATCATCATTCACTTGTAAAACAGTGAGAGAGTTACTTTGTTTGTGCATCATTCTTTGTTTAGATATGTTGTATAGAATTTTTGCAATGGGTGCAAACCATCGATAAATCGTGAGTCTCAAAGCGGTGAGTCCCTGATTTTCCATATGCCCATATTGATCAAGATAAGTGACGGCATCAGCCCATACTATGTTCCAAGTGATAGGATCAGTTACACGTCCTTCAAGTCCATCGAGTACTTTTCCTATGATAACAGAATGTTCAATACCGCCAAGTTTTGCATGTGTATATTTAATTTCACTTTTTGTGAATCCAAGTCTTTTATAGAGGGGCCACATATCAGGTGCCGCACCAGTCACTACGTACTCTCTTTTTGATTGAGCAACAGCAACTGCCATAAATTTAAAAAATGAGATGAGAAGATCCGATTTTCTAAAATCAGGTGATGTGCATAAGCGAGTAATCTCAACAACCTGATCTCGTCTTGGAAATTCAGGTGGAAGCTGTAAGTATTGTTCTAACTCCATATAGTCATCAGGATTGCTGAAAATGAGTCGTGCACTTACCACAACACGCCCTTTGAATTTACCGATAACAATTCGAGATCGTGCATCGAAACTGTCAGCCATATCTTCCCATGTTAAATGAGAAGGAATTTTATTCGCCTT
>JACCDG011657713.1_pt1 | contig 50241 bp, 31 predicted proteins | sample 7442471 | NCBI WGS metagenome assembly JACCDG01 (sample SAMN15323444, study PRJNA562643) | freshwater metagenome | isolation source: river surface water | place: USA:Blue River Watershed | collected 2017-08-17 | reverse complement strand
TTCCCCATGAGTCATGCCGCAGGCACTGTCGATACAAAAGCCCTGGCACAAGAATTTGTGCAATTTGCCGTGGACGCTGGCGTGCTGCGCTTTGGTCAATTCAAGACCAAAGCCGGCCGCATGAGCCCCTACTTCTTCAACGCAGGCCTGTTTGACGATGGCGCCAAGCTCAGCCGCTTGGCCCAATTTTATGCACAGGCCCTGATCGCCAGCGGCATCGAATTCGACATGATCTTTGGCCCCGCCTACAAGGGCATTCCGCTGGGCGCCGCCGTCGCGGTGGAGCTGGCCCGCCTGGGCAAGAACGTGCCCTTTGCCTACAACCGCAAGGAAGCCAAGGACCACGGCGAAGGCGGCTCGCTGGTCGGCGCACCGCTCAAGGGCCGCGTGCTGATCGTTGACGATGTGATGAGCGCCGGCACCGCCGCTCGCGAATCGATTGCCCTGATTCAAGCTGCTGGCGCCACCGCACATGCGGTCACCATTGCGCTGGACCGCCAGGAAATGGCCACCGAAAAGCAGGCCGATGGCTCCACCAAAGACGTTCCCCACAGCGCCGTGCAATATGTGCAAAACACCTTGGGCCTGCAGGTGTGCGCCATCGCCAAACTCGAAGACCTGCTGGCCTACCTGGGTGCACAAGCCGGCAACGAACTGGGCCAACACCTGAGCGCCGTGCAGGCTTACCGCGACCGCTACGGTGTCTGAGCCATGCTGAAATACCTCACCATCCCGGTCACCGCCTTTCAACAAAACTGCTCGCTGGTCTGGGACGACCAGAGCCTGCAGGCTGCCGTGATCGACCCCGGTGGTGACCTGAACCTGATTCTCGACGCAGTGGCCAAACTGGGCCTCAAGCTGGAACAAGTCTGGATCACCCACGGTCACCTGGACCACTGCAGCGGCGCTGCCGATTTGTCGGAACAACTGGGCCTGCCCATCATGGGTCCGCACAAAGGCGACTTGTTCTGGATTGAAGGCCTGCCCGAAGCTGCCATGAACTATGGCTTTCCTCCCGCGCGACCGTTTACGCCCACGCGCTGGCTGCAAGACGGCGACACCGTCACGCTCGGTGCGCACACGCTCAATGTGCGCCACTGCCCGGGCCACACACCGGGCCATGTGGTGTTTCATTCGCCGGAAATTTCCCGCGCCTTTGTGGGCGACGTGCTGTTTGCCGGCAGCATTGGCCGCACCGATTTTCCGCAGGGCGACTTTGACACCCTGATCGACAGCATTCGCACACGCCTGTGGCCCATGGGCAACGACACCGTGTTCATTCCCGGCCACGGCCCGGAAAGCACCTTTGGACGCGAGCGTCGCAGCAACCCCTACGTGCGCGACCTCTGATCAGCCTTGCTGGCGCGCCCGCTCGTACAAGGTCTGCACCTTGGGCAGGTTCGACTGCAGCTCTTCAATGCGGTTGGAGCCACTGGGATGGGTCGATAAAAACTGCGGCCCGCCATTGCCGTTGGCCGCCAGCATTTTTTGCCACAGCTGCACGCTGGCCTCGGGCTTGTAACCACCGCGCGCAGCAATTTCCAGGCCGACCAGATCAGCCTCGCTCTCATCATCACGGCTGTATTTGAGCGTCAACAGTTGCGTGCCCAAGTCGGCCGCCACGTTGCCCAGCTGCCCCAACCCCAACAGCTGCGAAGCCAGCGACAAACCGATGTTGGTCACCTGACTTTTGGCCAGCCGCTCGCGGGCATGCTCGCGCAGGGCGTGAGCCATTTCGTGGCCCATGATCATGGCGATCTCATCGTCCGTTAGCTTGAGCTGGTCAATGATGCCGGTGTAGAACGCAATCTTGCCGCCCGGCATGCACCAGGCATTGAGCTGCTTGCTGCCAATCAGGTTGACTTCCCACTTCCAGTCCCGGGCACGCGGGTTCCACTGTCCGGTAAACGGAATCAGGCGCGATGCAATTTGCCGAATGCGCACCAGCTGCGGGTACGTGTCCGGCGCCAAAGCGCGCTGCGCGCGAGCCTCACTCAGGGTCTGGCTGTATTGCTGGCGGGCCGAGTTCTCCAGCGTCTCGGCAGGCACCAGGTTGCGCACCTGCGAGGACGAGCCCACATTCACCTGCGCCAGCGCTGCGTCCGCCCCGACGGCACCGGTGGCCAACAAAAAACCACGCCGCGCATCCCACACGCGCGAAGGTGTGGAAGAAGAAGTTTTGAGATCACAAAGCCAACACATGATGCGCGAATAATAAACTTAAAGTTGTCACCCGATGACGGTACCGATAATGCTGGCATGAACACCCCATCCCCCACCCCCGAACGCTCCTGGCTGGCCGCCTTTGCGCTGTATCTGCAGCCCGCCAGTTTGCGCATGTTGCTGTTGGGCTTCTCGGCTGGACTGCCCCTGCTGCTGGTGCTGGGCACGCTGAGTTTTCGCTTGCGCGAAGCAGGCATTGACCGCAGCACCATTGGCTACCTCAGCTGGGTGGGGCTGGCCTACGGCTTCAAGTGGGTCTGGGCCCCGCTGGTGGACCGCCTGCCCCTGCCGGGCCTGACGCGCCGTCTGGGCCGTCGCCGCAGCTGGTTGCTGCTGTCGCAAGTGAGCATTGCTGCAGGCCTGCTGGGCATGGCCAGCTACGACCCCACCCAGGCCCTGGCGCCGCTGGTGTGGTGCGCTGTGGCTGTCGCGTTTGGCTCGGCCACACAAGACATTGCGCTGGACGCTTACCGCATCGAGTCTGCACAAGCCGACGAACAAGCCGTGCTGGCCGCCAGTTACCAGACGGGTTACCGCCTGGCCATGATCTGGTCGGGCGCTGGCGTGCTGTGGCTGGCCGCCTATGCCCAGGGCGCAGACACCGGCTACGCGCAAAGCGCCTGGCAATGGGCCTACACCATCATGGCGGCCAGCATGCTGCCGGGCATGCTGACAGTGCTCACCTCACCCGAACCTGCGCCCGCCCCTCTCAAGCCCGCACGCACTATTGGTGAATGGCTCCACGGCGCCCTGATCGAACCTTTCGCCGACTTCTGGCACCGCTACCGCTGGCAAGCGGTGTTGGTGCTGTCCCTCATTGCGGTGTACCGCATCAGCGACGTGGTCATGGGCATCATGGCCAACCCGTTTTATGTGGACATGGGCTTCACCAAGGACGAGGTAGCCGCCGTCACCAAAGTGTTCGGCGTGATCATGACGCTGGTCGGCGCCTTTGTGGGCGGCGTGTTGTCGGCTCGCCTGGGCGTGATGCGCATTTTGTTTTTGGGCGCCTTGCTCAGCGCCGCCAGCAACCTGCTGTATGCCTGGCTCAGCCATGTGGGGCACGACCTCAACGCCCTCATCTGGGTGATCTCGGCCGACAACCTGTCCAGCGGCATGGCCTCTGCTGCCTTCATTGCCTACCTGTCTTCACTGACCAACATCCGCTACTCGGCCACGCAGTACGCGCTGCTGTCGTCCATGATGCTGCTCCTGCCCAAATTCATTGCCGGCTTCAGTGGCGACTACGTCAACACCTACGGCTACGCCGACTTCTTTACGGCCACGGCCTGGCTGGGCGTACCGGTGTTACTGCTGGTGGCACTGGCGGCGCGCGTGCACGCGAAAGCTTAAAGAAAATCCTGCAAATTCAAAATCAGATCTTGAATATGCAGGACTGATGTAAACTCAAGTGCATGATTCCACGTCATATTCAACCGCTGTTTGTGCGGAAGGCTTCGCAATATCCGGTCGTTACCGTGATCGGGCCACGTCAAAGCGGGAAAACCACTTTGGCCAAAGCCTCTTTCCCCGACAAGCCTTATGTGTCGCTGGAAGACCCGGATGTGCGGCGCTTTGCGCTGGAAGACCCCCGAGGCTTTCTTGCCGGCTACAGCTCAGGCGCCATCCTTGATGAAATACAGCGCGCCCCAGAGCTGCCCTCCTATTTGCAAAGTCTGGTCGACCGCAACGACAAGCCCGGTCAATTCATATTGACGGGCAGTCAACAATTTGAGCTGATGACGCAGGTCACCCAATCGCTGGCAGGCCGCACCGCCTTGTTGCGACTGCTGCCATTGACATTGGCCGAAGTTTCGAGCACCGAACGCACACACAAAAGCCTCGCTTCGACCCTGCTTCATGGCTTTTACCCACGTATCCACGACAAGGACCTGGATCCATCCCAAGCCATGGGCGATTATTTTTCGACGTACGTCGAACGAGACCTTCGCCAACTGGCTGCCGTTCAGGATCTGCGCCAATTTGAGCGCTTCGTGCGCTTGTGTGCCGGTCGCACAGGTCAACTGCTGAACTTGAGTAGCCTGGCCAATGACGCCGGCATCTCACAACCCACCGCCCGCGCCTGGATCAATCTTTTGCAAACGAGCTTCATTGTTCATTTGCTGCCCCCCTGGCACACCAACGCAGGCAAACGCCTGATCAAGGCGCCCAAGCTTTATTTCCATGACACCGCACTCGCTTGTTGGTTGCTGGGCTTGCGCACACCTGAACAGGTTCAGCGCGATCCTTTGTGGGGCGCACTGTTCGAAAATTTTGTAGTCATCGAAGCCCTCAAGGACCGGCTCAACGCAGGCGAAAGTGCCGAGTTGTATTTTTATCGCGACTCCGAAGGCAACGAAGTAGACCTGTTCATCCCCGTCGGTCGACAATTCCATGCTGTGGAAATCAAGGCCGGCGCCACCATCAACCCAGACTACTTCAAAGGACTCAACCGCTTTGACAGCCACTTCCCTGGCGTTTTGCACGGCGGCTGCGTGGTCTATGGCGGCGAACAAGGCCAGAATCGAACGCACTGGCCCGTTCACCCCTGGCAACGGTTGCGCCACAAACCCCAGTAAGCCACCATCTCGTACGCACGGTTTACCCAACTTTACGCAGCAGACAACCCCACTTAGAGGCACCCGAGCATCATGGCACGCATGCAATCCATCCTCATGATCGAAGACGATGCCCGCCTGGCCAGCATGGTCTCGGACTACCTGCAGGCCAACGGCTACACCGTCACCCACGCGCCCGATGCGCAAAGCGGCCTGAACCAGCTCACCAACAACACGGTGGACCTGGTCATCCTGGATCTGATGCTGCCCGACATGGACGGCCTGCAGGTCTGCCAACGCATCCGCGCCCTGCCGGGTGCCACGGGCCAGACGCCCGTCCTCATGCTGACCGCCAAAGGCGACCCGATGGACCGCATCATTGGTCTGGAAATGGGCGCTGATGATTACCTGCCCAAACCTTTTGAGCCCCGCGAGTTGCTGGCACGCATTCGCGCTGTGTTGCGCCGCAAAGTCATGGATGCCGAAAGCGCGCACCACATCATGCAGTTTGGCAGCCTTGAAATTGACCGCGATGCACGTCGCGTCAGCGTCCGCGGCCAGGAATGCGAACTCACCTCTTACCAGTTTGACCTGCTGGTGGCCCTGGCCGAGCGCGCCGGACGCGTGCTCAGCCGCGACCAGATCATGGAAGCCGTGCGCGGCCGCGAGCTCGAAGCTTTTGACCGCTCCATTGACGTGCACATGGGCCGCATTCGCGCCGCCATCGAAGACGACGCCAAAAACCCCCAGCGCATTCTGACTGTGCGTGGCGTCGGCTACGTGTTTGCACGCCAACAAGACTGAGCCTGCATGAAAACACCCTCCCGGCATTTGTACCTGCGCGTGTGGCTGGCCGCTGTGCTGGCTCTGGCGCTGGTGATGGTCCTGGCGGGCATCGCCTGGCACATCCAGCAACGCGACCGGGACCGCGAACGCAGCAGCGGCCCCATCATGTCGCGCATGCTGATCGTGCGCAACACCGATGGCGACGTGCTCGCCGTTGCGCCCCAATTGCCGCGCCGCGGGCAAGGCTACGAATTCCAGGTGGTCATGCCCAACGGGCAAGAGTTTTACCTGCAGGTGCCGCGCACCACACCCGGTGGCCCGCCGCCATCGCGCGCCCTGCCGCCCTGGTGGGCACGTTCGCCCTATGGTTTTTTGTGGACCCTGCTGCTGGTCGGCATGGTCGTAGCTTTGGCTTTGTACCCGGTCATTCGCCGCCTGACCGTGCAGCTCGAACGTTTGCAAAACGGCGTGCAGCGCTGGGGCGAGGGCGACCTGAACGTGCGCTTTCCGGTGCAAGGCCAGGACGAAGTGGCCGACCTCTCGCGCCGCTTCAACGAAGCCGCCGATCGCATCCAGAACCTGATGAGTTCGCAAAAGTCCTTGCTGGCCAATGCCTCGCACGAGTTGCGCTCGCCGCTGGCGCGCATCCGCATGGCGATGGAACTCATGGAGTCGCCGCAGCTGCACGATGACGTGCGCCAACGCACCCGTGCCGAAGTGCTGCGCAACATGGCCGAGCTGGACCAGCTCATTGACGAAATTTTGCTGGCCAGCCGCCTGGACGCCAAAGAGGCCGACATGGGCACCATCGAGCCGGTGGAGCTGGTGGGCCTGTGCGCCGAAGAGTGCGCCCGCGTGGGCGCCAGCCTGGATGTGCCCGAGGGCCAGTTCCACTTTGAGGTGCAAGGCGTGAGCAAACTGCTGCGTCGCCTGGTGCGCAACCTGCTGGAAAACGCCAAACGCTATGGCGCCACGGCTGCACGCGGCGAGGAGTCCGACATTGAATTGTCGCTGCGCAGCGAAAACGGCCGCACCGTGCTGCGCGTCAGCGACCGTGGGCCTGGCGTGCCTGCCGAGCTGCGCGAACGCATCTTCGAGCCCTTCTACCGCCTGCCAGGCGCCAGCGAGCGCGTGGGTGGCGTAGGCCTGGGCCTGTCGCTGGTCAAATCGATTGCCGAGCGCCACGGGGGCAGCATTCGCTGCGAAGACCGCGAAGGCGGTGGCGCCCGTTTTGTCGTGACGCTGTAAACCGCCAGCTTTCAGGCACACTTGGCGTCATGGCCAAAGACAAGACGACTTACAGCTGCACCGAATGCGGTGCCAGCAGCCCACGCTGGATGGGCAAATGCCCCGGCTGCGGCGCCTGGAACACCCTGATCGAATCCGTTGCCGACACTGGCGCCGCGGGCAAAAACCGCTTTGGCAGCGCGCTGGCGCAAGGCCTGGCACCCGCCTCCGAAGTCACACCGCTGTCGCAAATCGAAGCGGTCGATGTGCAACGCCACCCCACCGGCCAGGAAGAACTCGACCGCGTGCTCGGCGGCGGCATGGTTGAAGGCGGCGTGGTGCTCATTGGTGGTGACCCCGGCATTGGCAAATCGACCCTGCTGTTGCAAGCGGTTGATGCGCTGCAACGCGCCGGCATGGACACGCTCTACGTCACCGGCGAAGAAAGCGGCGCACAGGTCGCGCTGCGCTCGCACCGCCTGGGCTTGCTCGATTCACAGGTACCGGTGCTCGCCGAAATCCAGCTCGAAAAGATCCTGGCTACCTTGCATGCTCGCCAACCCAAAGTGGCCATCATCGACTCCATTCAGACTGTTTATTCGGACCAACTCACCAGCGCGCCCGGCTCGGTGGCGCAAGTGCGCGAATGCGCCGCGCACTTGACCCGCGCCGCCAAGGCCAGCGGCACCGCCATCGTGCTGGTCGGCCACGTCACCAAGGAAGGTGCGTTGGCCGGCCCGCGCGTGCTCGAACACATGGTTGACACCGTGCTCTACTTTGAAGGCGACACGCACAGCAGCTTTCGTCTGATCCGCGCCATCAAAAACCGCTTTGGCGCCGTCAACGAAATTGGCGTGTTCGCCATGACCGAAAAAGGCCTCAAGGGCGTCACCAACCCCAGCGCCATCTTCCTGAGCCAGCACAGCGAGCCGGTACCCGGCAGCTGCGTCATGGTCACGCTTGAAGGCACGCGCCCCATGCTGGTGGAAATCCAGGCCCTGGTGGACAACGGCGGCCCCAGCCCACGGCGCTTGAGCGTGGGCCTGGAGCGCGACCGCCTGGCCATGCTGCTGGCCGTGCTGCACCGCCACGCGGGCGTCGCCTGCATGGACCAGGACGTGTTTGTCAATGCAGTGGGCGGTGTGCGCATCAGCGAGCCCGCAGCCGACTTGGCCGTCATGCTGTCCATCACTTCCAGCCTGCGCGGCAAAGCACTGCCCAAAGGCTTCATTGCGTTTGGCGAAGTCGGCCTGGCCGGCGAGGTCCGCCCCGCACCACGCGGTCAGGAGCGATTGAAAGAGGCCGCCAAACTCGGCTTCTCAGTGGCCATCGTGCCCAAAGCCAATCTGCCCAAAAAGACAGATCCCGCCCTCAAAGGCTTGCAGGTGCATGGCGTCGAGCGCATCGAAGAAGCCATGCAGATCGTGCGCGGTCTGGACTGACGTCAAGCCGCGAGCTTTGCACTCACCAGTCGATTGAGACTGACCTGCTGCTCATGCGCGTCCATCGCCAGCTTGCGGTGAAGTGCGGGGGGAATACGCACCCGAAACTCACCACTGTAGTTGCGCTCTGCGAGCGGCTCTGGAACAGGCTCACCGCTTGCGAGCAAATCGCTCACGACCTCTGCAACGACAGCCCGGATACCCGACAACGCAGCCTCAGGCGTATCTGCCAACCACGACAAGGACGGCATTTCGGCACACAAGCCCACGTGCTCGCCGTCCTCAGCTGACCAAGTCACTCGGTAGGTGTAATGCTCAATGTTCACTGCTTTGTCCTTTCAGCCTGTCGATTGCCGCCATCACTTGGCGCACTTGATAGGCTTTTGCCTTGCCCTTGTCGTTTTGAATATTGACGCGCGGGTCACCCAACCACGGCATCTTGAAGACAGCGTGGCTTGTTCCACTTTGTCTTGCTTGTCCAAAGAAATGCTCGCAAACCTTCTTCAGATCTTCAAACCTCACGCCCGAGGGCTGTTCGCTCATTCTTTGCAAAATCTTTTCAAGATTTGCCATGTCTCCCCCTGACCCTATTTTTCCAAAATGGTACCATTATTGGAACCATCTATCAACACACGAACATTTCAGGTTAGTGCGCCTGCACTGTGGTGATGCTCTGGCACCGCCCGATAAAATCGCTCCATGCAACTCAACGCCTCCCACACCCTGCACATGGCGCGCGAAGCGCTGGACATTGAAGCCAGCGCCCTGCTGGCCATGAAAGCCCGGCTGGACGACCGCTTTGTGCAAGCGGCCGCGCTCATCCTGGGCGCCAGCGGGCGGGTGGTCGTCACAGGCATGGGCAAAAGCGGCCATGTGGGCACCAAGATTGCCGCCACCCTGGCCTCTACCGGTACGCCGGCCATGTTCATGCACCCCGGCGAAGCCAGCCATGGCGACCTGGGCATGATCCAGGCTGGCGACGTGGTGCTGGGCCTGTCCAACAGCGGCGAGAGCGACGAGCTCGTCGCCATCCTGCCCGTCATCAAACGACTGGGCGTGCCGCTCATTGCCATGACGGGTGGTCTGCAATCCTCGCTGGCACGCCACGCCAACGTCGTGCTCGACACCAGCGTCGCCAAGGAAGCCTGCCCGCTGAACCTGGCCCCCACCGCCAGCACCACCGCGCAAATGGCCATGGGTGACGCGCTGGCAGTGGCCTTGCTTGATGCGCGCGGCTTCAAGCCCGAAGACTTTGCCCGTTCGCACCCCGGCGGCTCGCTGGGTCGGCGCTTGCTCACGCACGTGAGCGACATCATGCGCAAGGGCGACGATGTTCCCCGCGTCATGCCCGAGGCCAGCTTCAGCGAACTCATGCAAGAGATGAGCCGCAAAGGCCTGGGCGCCACCTCGGTGGTCAACGCACAAGGTCAAGTGCTGGGCGTCTTCACCGACGGCGACTTGCGCCGCCTGATTGAAAAAGGTCTGGACCTGCGCCAGCTCAAGGCCAGCGACGTCATGCACGCCAACCCTCGCACCCTGCGCGACGACGCCCTCGCCGCCGAAGCCGCAGACCTGATGGAAGCGCACCGCATCACCAGCGTACTCGTGGTCAACGCGCAAGGCGAACTGGTCGGCGCCATCAACACCAACGACCTGATGCGTGCAAAGGTCATCTAAACCATGAGCACCCTGCGCCCCCTCGAGCCCGCCCTGCACTTTGCGCCTGAGCTGCTACTCAAGGCCCAAGGCATCCGCATCGTGTTTTTTGACGTGGATGGCGTTATGACCGATGGCGGTCTGTACTTCTCCGAACACGGCGAATCGCTCAAGCGCTTCAGCGTGCTCGACGGCCAAGGCCTCAAGCTCTTGCAACAAGCAGGCATCACACCCGCCGTCATCACCGGGCGCGACTCCGCCCCCCTGCGCCTGCGCCTGAAAGCGCTGGGCATCACCCACGTGCGCTTTGGCACCGAAGACAAACAGCCCGCCGCCGCCGCCATGTTGCAGGAGCTGGGCCTGGACTGGTCGCAAGCCGCCGCCATGGGTGACGACTGGCCCGACCTGCCCGTCCTGCAACGCGTGGCCTTTGCCTGCGCTCCCGCGCAAGCCCACGCGCAGGCCAAGGCCCTGGCCGACCACATCACCACCGCACGCGGTGGTGAAGGCGCCGTGCGCGAGCTGTGCGACCTGTTGCTCGTGGCCAGCGGCCGCTATGTGCAGCTGCTCGACAACGTCGGCACCGACCGCGCCCAAAAAGGCGCCTCTGCATGAAGCTGCCTGCGCCCCTGGCCCGCACGCTGGACCGCCTGAGCTTGTACACCCCCGTGATCGTCATGGGCGTGCTGGCGCTGGCCAGCTGGTGGCTGGTGCGCAGCCTGCCCGACCTGAACGGCCCGCAGTTGCCCAAAGTGGTCCGCTCCGACCCTGACTACAGCCTGCGCAACTTCTCAGTCCAGGCCTTTCGAGCGGACGGCACGCTGTACCGCGAAGTGCTCGGCACACAAGGCCACCACTACCCCAACACCGACGAGCTCCACATCGAACAAGTGCAATTTCGCGGACGGGCTGACAACGGCGCACGCATGAACGCGCAAGCCCAACTCGGCATGGCCAGCAGCGATGGCGAACGCGTCACCCTGCAAGGCAACGCCGTGGCCGTGCGCGAAGCGCTGGGCACTTCGCAGGCCATGACCCTCAAAGGCCAGCAACTGGTGGCCTGGCCCAAAAAAGAGGAACTCAAGTCCTCGCAACCCGTGCGCATCGAACGCGCCAAAGACGTGTTCACCGGCAACACCCTCGACTTCAACGCCAAAACAGGCGAGTACCAATTGCAAGGTGAGGTGCGGGCGCAATTGGCCCCACGCAAACCCTGATTTGCGTCGCCCTTGCCGACGCACGGCCCTGCTACGATAGGGCAATGAATTCCCTTGAGCTGACCCTGCTGTACCTGCTGGCCGCCGTGCTGGGCGTGGTCGCGTGTCGCTCGCTCAAACTGCCGCCCATGCTCGGCTATCTGGCCGTGGGCGTCGTCATTGGCCCCAACGCCCTGTCCCTGGCGCAAAACACCACCGGCATCCAACACCTGGCCGAGTTTGGCGTGGTCTTTTTGATGTTCGTCATCGGGCTGGAATTCAACCTGCAAAAGCTGCGCGCCATGCGCAAACACGTGTTCGGGCTGGGGCTCATGCAAGTGGTTTTGACCATTGCCGTGGTCACCATCGGCTCTGCATTCCTGGCCGCCATGGCTCCCACCTGGTGGTTGCTGGACTGGAAAACCTCGCTGGCCCTGTCGGGTGCCATGGCCATGAGCAGCACCGCCATCGTCATCAAACTCATGGCCGACCGGCTGGAGCTGGAAACCGAACACGGCAAACGCGTGGTTGGCGTATTGCTGTTCCAGGACTTGGCCGTGGTGCCCCTGCTGGTGCTCATCCCCGCACTGGGCGCACCGCCCGAAGAACTGGCCTGGGAACTGGGCAAAGCCGGCATCAAGGCCACGCTGTTGATCACCCTGCTGCTCACCGGCGGCCAGCGCATCATGCGCTGGTGGCTCACCCTGGTGGCCCGCCGCAAAAGCGAAGAACTGTTTGTACTCAACCTGCTGCTGGTCACCCTCGGCCTGGCCTGGCTGACCGAACTGGCCGGCCTGAGCCTGGCGCTAGGCGCCTTCATTGCTGGCATGCTCATTTCCGAGACCGAATACAAACACCAGGTGGAAACCGACATCCGCCCCTTCCACGACGTACTGCTGGGCCTGTTCTTCATCACCATCGGCATGATGCTCGACTGGCGGCTTGTGCTCGAACGCTGGCCCCTGGTGCTGCTGCTGGTCACACTGCCGGTGCTGTTCAAGCTGGGGTTGATCACAGCCATCGCCCGCCTGACAGGTGCCAGCACCGGCCTGGCTCTGCGCACCGGCCTGTACCTGGCGCAAGCGGGCGAATTCGGTTTTGTGCTGCTGACCCTGAGCAACAGCAACGAACTCGTGCCACCCACACTCATGAACCCCGTGCTCGCCAGCATGGTGCTGTCCATGTTGGCCACGCCCTTCATCATCATGCGGGCCAACGACATCGTCATGAAACTGGTCGCCAGCGAATGGCTGCAGCAATCGCTGCAAATGACCACCATTGCGCGCAAGTCCATCAACACCAGCGCCCACGTCATCATCTGCGGCTACGGCCGCTGCGGCCAGAACCTGGCCCGCATGCTGGAGCAGGAAAACATCCCCTACATGGCGCTTGACCTGGACCCCGACCGCGTGCGCCAGGCCGCCGCCGCGGGCGACTCGGTCGTCTTTGGCGACGCCAGCCGCCTGCAAAGCCTGGCCGCCGCAGGCCTGGCCCGCGCCAGCGCAGTGGTCATCACCTACCTCGACACTGCCAGCGCCCTCAAAGTCCTTGGCCACACTCACAGCCACGCCCCGCAAGTGCCCGTGATTGTGCGCACCAAAGACGACACCAACCTCGACAAACTGCAAGCCGCAGGCGCCGCCGAAGTCGTGCCCGACGCGCTGGAAGGCTCACTCATGCTCGCCAGCCACGCGCTGGCCCTGGTCGGTGTGCCCGTGCGCCGCGTGTTCCGAATGGTGCAAGACCAACGCGAAGCCCGCTACAGCATGCTGCGCGGCTACTTTCATGGTGCCGACGACAGCAGCTTTGACGAACTCGAACACGAACGCTTTGCCACCGTCAGCCTGCCGCTGGACTGCCCCTGGCTGGCCAAACCCCTAAGCGCGCTGGCCCTGCACGCCGTCGGCGTACGCGTGGTCAGCCTGCGCCGCATCAACGGCACCACCGAAGCCCTGACAGATGACAGTGAACTGCGCTTTGGCGACACCCTGGTGCTGTCCGGCAAACCTGCCGCGCTGGCGCTGGCTGAACAAAAGTTTTTGAGGGGCTGACGTGAAGAAAGTGATCATCATTGCGGGGCCCAACGGCGCGGGGAAAACGACTTTTGCCAGAGACTTCTTGCCTGCTGAAGCTCACACACTCAAATTCATCAATGCCGATTTGATCGCTGCCGGCTTTGCCCCATTCAACCCGGAATCAGCCGCCATCAAAGCAGGTCGATTGATGCTTGAAGAAATTGATGAGTGCGTGCTTGCTGGACAAAGTTTCGCTTTTGAAACCACGCTCTCCGGTATCGGTTATGTGCGGAAAATCAAACTTTGGCGACAACTGGGCTATCAGGTCAAGCTCTGGTTTCTTGCACTGCCTTCAGCTGAAGTTGCCATTTCCAGAGTGGCCGTTCGTGTAGCACAAGGCGGACACAACATCCCTGAATCCGTTATTCGTCGCAGGTTTACCTCTGGACTTGAAAATTTCCACAGAGCGTACAAGGATGTCGTTGATTCTTGGGCGCTATACGACAGTTATATTCATCCACCGAAACTTGTTGACTGGAGCGAAAAATGAATACAACCGACATTCGAACATCCTCCGACCCCGATCTTGCTGGCTCCTATGCCGCCATGTTGCGTGCTGCGCGTGCAGCAGAAGATCTGGCCATCAAAACCGATACAGCCCTGATCGTCTCAGAAGGTGGACGGGATGTCCGGCTGACGGCACAAGAGCTCCTGCAGCGTCGCCAGAACCCATCCAACGAGCAATCTTGCGCCAACTGAACCAGCATGCACCAACAAAGCGTTCACGACTACCTTAAAAGCCACATCCGCACCGTGCCCGACTGGCCGGCGCCGGGGGTGCAGTTTCGCGACATCACGCCGCTGCTGCAAAACCCGCGCGTGTTTCGCGTGCTGATTGACGCCTTTGTCCACCGCTACATGGACCCCGCCCTGCGCCCCGACATCGTGGCCGGACTGGACGCACGCGGCTTCATACTGGGCTCTGTCGTTGCTTACGAATTGGGGCTCGGTTTTGTGCCCATCCGCAAAAAAGGCAAACTGCCCTTCACCACCGTTGAAGAAACCTACGAGCTCGAATACGGCAGCGCCACTGTCGAGCTACACACCGACGCCATCCAGCCCGGCCAACGCGTGCTGCTCATTGACGACCTGATCGCCACCGGCGGCACCATGATGGCCGGCAAACGCCTGATCGAGCGCTTGGGCGGCAGCATCTGCGAAGGCGCCGCCATTGTGGACCTGCCCGAGCTCGGCGGCAGCCAACGCCTGCGCGACGAAGGGCTCCAGCTCTTCACCCTGCTCAGCTTCGAAGGCCACTGAAAGCGGACACCATGTTTGCCTTTCTGGACGTCAGCACCGCCTACTTCATTGCAGGGTTGATGTACTTCATCATGCCCCTGATCGTCTGGGGCAGCTTGCGTAACACCCGACACCCCAGCGTCACGCACTGGTTCATTGGCGGCGAATTTTTTGCCCTCGGCATCCTGCTGCTTGCCGTTCGTCCACAAGTGCCCGAATGGGCCAGCTACGACCTGGCCAACAGCCTGCTGGCCCTGGGCTCCCTCCTGCGCCTCAAAGGCCTGCTGCAACTCCAGGACAAACACCAACACAACGTGGCCCTCATCATCCTGGGGGTGGCGCACAGCGGCGGCTACATCCTCGCGCGCCAACTGCTGCCGGACACCCCGCTGTTCTTCGTCTGGTCTCTGCTGTGCATCGCGCTGGAGCTGGGCCTGCTGTCCTGGCACGCCCACCGCATCGCCCAAGACCAGTGCCTGCCCAGCATGCGCTGGCTCGCGGGCATCTACACACCCCTCGTGCTCCTGCTGCTGGTGCGCGCCACTACCGCTGTGCTTTGGGGGAATGAACCCCCCAACATCCTCACCAACAACGCCGTCAGCGTCTGGATCGCGATGTTCGGCGTGGTCGCTGCCGTCGTCAGCAACACCAGCTTCCTGGCCATGTTTGTGGAACGCGCCGCCAAAGAACGCGAGGCCCAGCTCGCCCTGACCGCCCAGCGCCAGGCCACCGACATTCTGGCCAGCAAAATTGCCGAACTCGACCGCCAGCGCAGCGCCTACACCATGGCCTCCACCCTCAGCCACGAGCTCAGCCAACCGCTGACCAGCATCCAGCTGTACCTCGACCTCTGGCGCGCCAACCCGCAACACACCGAACTGCAAACCATCCTCCAAGGCGTGGACGAAAGCACCCAACTGGCCACCGGCATCCTGCAGCGCATGCGCGACTACGGCAACAGCCAACGCATCCAGCTGCAAACCGTCGACCTGCTCAAAATTCACCAACAAGTCATGGCCCTGCTGCACAACTGGCTCAAGGCCGAAAACATCAGCACCCAACTGCACACCAACACCCCCGCCGCCCTGATTGAAGGCGACGCACTGCAACTGTCGCAAGTGCTCATCAACCTCTACCGCAACGCCGCCCAAGCCAGCGCCCAGCAAGCCAGGCCGCAGCTGCACATACACATCAGCAGCAGCCCCAGCCACGTCACCCTGCAAGTACGCGACAATGGCCCCGGCTTCTCGCCAGACGCACTCGCCCAGGGTGGCCGCGTCAACTTCACTTCCACCAAAGAACAAGGCATGGGCATCGGCCTGTCCATCGTGCGCAACATCGTCGAGCAACACAACGCCGACATCACCCTGAGCAACGCCCCCGAAGGCGGGGCGCTGGTGCAAATTACGTTTCCCGCAACAAAGTAGGAGCGGCCTTGGGCCGCCAAATCAACTCTCTGGCTCAACTACCGCTTTCGCCTCACCCAGAAAGCTCATGGTGGGCAACGTACATGTACCGTTGAGCATGCGCGCTGAAGTCGCGGCCAGTTGTTCGCGGGCGATACCGTACAACAGCGTCAAGCCGTATTCCAGCACCATGTCCTGAACACTCCGATCCCGGAACGACTCGGGCATCGCCATCAATACCCCTGAGACCACCAACTCAAAACGGTATTTTTGAAAATGCTTCTCAGGCGGCGTTCTCAACCCCAAAGTCACACGAAACGTTCGATCCTTCAAGGATGCTGGCTCAGGCTCTTCATGCCAGAACTCGGGAAATGGTCGAATCTCTTTGAAGACCTGGAAATCCAGGTTGGCGAGCATGCTCTGATCCTTCGCGTCATCGCGAACGCGCTCGACGAAAATTTTTTCGATGCCTGATTCCAGCAACTGAATGGGACTGAGCCTCATGCCGCCTCCAACAAGCGTTCTTCACCGAACGGTGTAGTCACCGCCTGCAAACCTTGACGCCATTCTTGGGTGATCGCGGCAGAATTCTGCGCCTCTGTGGCGTGCGATTTTTGTTGGGCATGCACGATGGCAAACACTTTGCCGTTCATCGCCTCACGCGACAAATGCACCGTCTCGTAGGCACCAAAAGCCGGTGGCATCGAATTGACGGCCACATCACCCAGCGTCACACCAGCCAGTTTGGCCAAATACCGCATCACAACCGGGAATTGCAACGCCACCTTGATCAGCAAAGCTGCAGGCGTGCTCATATTGCTCTGACCCGATTCCCACTTGCCGAATGAACTGGGGCCAGCTCCAAACAAGAGCGACGCCGTTTTTTGAGACAGGTCCCATTGCTCACGCAAAGCACGCAAGGAAGACAAAGGCACAAGACCTTTCACCTGCGCCTGCGCCATCTCCATCAAATCCACATTGGCATCGTGCAGATCACCAGGCACAGATTCGCTGCCACACGCGGTGCACACGCACTTCTTCAAGCCTTGCACCAACACACTTTTTCGGCCAACCTTCACCACCTCGGAAAAAGACACTTCCTCGGTCTTGCCCACCTCACAAAAAGGGCAAACATGAACCTTGCTCATGCGATCTCCTGTGCGCCCTCAGCGCGTTGAAGCATGCAAAGAGAAAACCAACACCTTGCCTGCGTTTTCACGAACACCGAACTTGATGTAAATGTGTGGCTCAAAACGCGGGTTCTCTTGCATCTTTGTCCTGTTGAAACCCATCAAATAAGCATCCGCCGGCAAAGGCTCGAACCGGTTGCCATGGGCAGGCGGCAAACACCACTGCGAATTCTTGTAGTGCCGCTTCTCCAGACACCCTAAAAAATGAAGCACATCGGCCATGCGCCAACCCAGCTTGCTGGCATCCAAAGTGGCGGCACTTGTCAATTCGACAAAAAGCGATCCAGCAAGCACCGCCTGCTGAATCGCCACCAAATCCCAACACTTACGCTCTATCAACCGCTCCTCATCCGTGCTGGCCGAATTCACCGGCAACACCGGTTTAGGCGGGGTCCATAGCGCAAAGGTCACGATGATACTACCTTAAAGGTATTTTTTCAACTCCTGCTGTGCTTACGACAAATGCACGTTGCTTTGGGCGATGTGCTGATCAATCAGCACCTGCAGGCTCGCATCTCCCGAGTACTGGTAGACGTTGAAGGTCTGGCCGTTTTGGGTGACCTGGCCTTGGGCAGCCCATTGGCCTTCGGTGTGGCCGTCGGCGAAGAGCTGGCTGAGCTGGACCACGTCGGTGGCGTCGCCATGGACTTGGAGGATGTGGAGGCCATCATCGCGGCCAGAGGCCGCTCCTACCAACACGTCGCTCACATTGAGCTGCAGGATCTGGGCGGTGCCGTCGGTCATGTCTGCCACCCCGTCGGAGCGGTCTCTGGCCGCGATCACGGCGTCGAGGTTGAGCACCGCCGGTTGCTGCACATTCAGCCAGGCGTCGGTCATCTGCGTGGTGCTGCCGTCGGTGTGCTGCACCGTGGCCATGCCGTCCAGAATGTTGCCGTTCTGCGCGGTCTGGCTGGCGTCGCGCTGCAGGCTGATGCTCTGGATGCCCGCATCGGCCAGCGTGCGCAGCTCGCCGGCGTCGGTGGTGCCGTCGGTGTCGGCGTCCACCCACACGCGCAGCTGGTTGAAGACCGCGTCGCTCAGGTCAATCTGGCCGTCGGCGTTCGCATCAAACTGCGCCAGGGCCTGCCAGCCGTCGCGGGCCAGCGTGCCATCGGCCAGACGGGTGCTGCTGCCCAACAGCTCGGCGCCGCTGTTGACCACGCTATCGCCGTTCAGGTCGATGGCCAGCAAACCGTCGTGGCGGTCCACCCAGGCTGTGGCCTGAGCGCTGCCGGTGGCCAGCAGGTCAAACAACACGCCGTCGGCCAGCGTGGTGGTCTGCACGCCATCGCCGTCAAGGTCCAGCATCAGCGGCGAGGCGGACAAAGACACCGAGGTCACCGCGCTGGAAATCAGCACCTGCGCACCGGTGGTGCTGTGGGTGTAGACGTTGTAGGTGCCCGCGCCCGTGCCCGAAACGGTCACGGTGCTGGCCTCTTTGGTCCACATGCCAGCCAGGCCGGTGTTTCCGCCCGCGCCGTCGGACAACAGGTTCTGCAGCGACACCTGGTCGGTGCTGGTGCCCTTGATCATCAACTGCACCTTGGTGCTGGCCGTGCCAAAGGCATTGGTCTGCCCCAGGCTCAGCACATCGTTGGCCGACAACGTGAGCGTACTCGAACCCTGCAACTCGAAGATTTCGACCTGGTCAATGCCTCGGACGGTCTGTGTGCTGGTCACAGCAGTCAAGTCAAGCGTCGTGCCGGTGGCCAGCTTCAGCGTGTCTAGCCCGTCACCACCCTTGATGCGGTTGCCCGCCGTGCCCAACATTGTCTGGATGTTGGTGGACGCGCTCAAAACATCATCCCCAGCCAACATATCGATGACGCCGCCGCTGTAGCTGATCGGTGCACCGCCGTTGACACCGGAGACGCCGTCGACACCACTGGTGAACGGCACCGTACCGCCGCCCACCAGACTGCCATCAGCAGCCAGCGCAGTGGGTGCGAACTTGAGGTTGTCCAGGTTGAAGTCCACCTGGTTTGAGGAAGTGAACTTCAGACTGATCGTGCCCGTTGTCGCAGCCGTGAACGTCCCTTCAACATAGCCCATGCTCATATACGCGGAGTTTTGATCGTCCGTGGTGTAGGTCACAAAATTCACATACGAGGTACCCAGATACAAGCGCAGATCACCGCCACTCCAGCTGGAGTGGTCGAAACTGAACTTGTAGGTTTGCCCTGCAACCACATTCACATCTTGTGAAAGAACAGTGGTCTCCCCACTGGTGCCGCCGTTGTTGTTGTAGCTGAAAACGTAGCCCGTGAACTTGCCGTCTGGGTTGCCTGGGTTCAGGTTGTCTTCGTAATTGATCAGCGAAATCGTGCCTGAGCCGGAATTCGCGCCGCTGCTCTTGTTTTGTGGTGCGATGTTTGCTACGCCCGGCGCGATGGTCCGGTTATCACGCGTCACGCCATAGGCAGAGGCTGGCATATAGCCTGCGTGGGTTTCGGTGTTGTTGAAGAAAGATGTATAGCTGGTTGTGGAATACAAGGTCGGGAACGTGGTCCAACCCGTCAGGCCATTGTCAAAATCGCCGTTGGTCAGCACGTCCGCTGCCGCTGACACCGTCCACAGGTTGGACAACACACTGGCGTTGCCCAGACCATCGATCATGCGGGCGCTGAAGGTGTTGGATCCAGCACCCACCGCCCCATTGGTCGCCAAACCGCTGATGGACCAAGTGCCGTCTGCGGCCACGGTGGTGGTGCCCACCAGATTGGTGCCGCTGTTGTCGTACAGGTAAATCGTGTCGCCAGCCACACCCGTACCGCTGACAGTGCTCAGGGTGTTGCTGGTGCTGCCGTTGTGGGCCACGCTGGTGCTGGCTGAATCGGTCACAACCGTGATGACGGGTGCGGCCTCGGTCAGGTCGGTCGTGACCACTTGCGTGGCGGAACCAATCACAGTGCCACCGCTGATCACATCTGCGCGGTAAACCCAGTTGGCGTTGTAGCCGTTGGTGTCTGTCACCACCCATGTCAAACCGTCCGCTGAGAAACTGATTGCGCTGGCGGGCAGTTCATTGCCATTGGCGTAAACCTTGAGAGTTTGACCACCCGTCAATGCCGTTTCCAATGTGCCCGAAACCAAGCGCCCCGCACTGCCGTCTGCGGTGAACCAGTCGCTGGTTGATGTGCCCAGGCTGCTGTCCTTGGTCATGCTGCTGAAGGACACCACGGCCGATTCGGTACTGGCCGTCAGGTTGGTCAGCACCTGTGCCTGTGTGGTGCTGTGGTTGTAGACCTTGTAAGTCACGCCATTGATTTGCGACGTGGTGGTGCCCATGTACACCCACTCGCCGGCCAGACCGGTGTTGCCCACCACGCCGTTGGTGGTAACGCCGTCCAGTGCCAGGGGGTTGAGGTTCAAGGCATCGGTGGTCGTCCCATTGATCACCATCTGCACCTTGCCGGTGCTGGTGGCCGAGGCTGCGCCGCCTGTGGTTCCACTGAAGGTGTAGGTGCTCATGGTGCTGGCGTTGCTGCCGCCCAGGCTCAGCACATCGTTGGCCGAGAGGGTAAGCGAGCTGCCCCCCTGCATGGTGAACACCTCGACCTGCTCGATTGACTTCACCGTCTGGTTGTTGGTGATCGCCGTCAAGTCCAGCGTGGTGCCCACGGCCAGCTTGAGCGTGTCCACACCCGCGCCGCCGCTGATGACATTGCCCGAAGTGGACAGCAGAGTCTGGGCATTGCTGCCGATGTTGAGCACATCGTTGCCCGCCAGCATGTCGGCTGCGCCACCAGTGAAGGTGATCGCGGTTGAGGCACCATCCACGTTTGCCGTAAATGGTGCCGTACCGCCCGCAGTCAAACTGCCATCTGCAGCAACGGTGTTTGTGGTGAAAACGATGTTGTCAATCTTGGCGTCACCATTGCTCGCCCCCGAATCCGCATTGCCGATGTTGTTGGCATACAGCGACAAAGTGATGGTCTTGGTTTCTGTGGCGGTATAGGTGGCTTTGAAATGACCGGTCTCAAACCAGCCGCCGGTAAAGCTGATGTTAGTGCCATCCACGATGGCAGTAAGGGGAGTATTCCCCCAAGAATTGGTCTGGTAGTCAAACTCAAAGGTGTACGTCTGGCCAGCGACCACACTCATGTTCTCTTGCCAGAACGTTCCGCCCGTGCCCAGGTTGATCTCCAGGACATTGCCGCTCATTTTTCCGTTTGGATTACCAGCGTAAAGCGTCGGGTTGTTCAGATAAGTCGGGTTGTATGTGGAAGTGACGTTGTAGTCCGTAGTCCACTTCAGATTCGGGTTACTGGTCGTGACTTCAGCGCGTTGCGTTCCCAGAACAGCTGTTCCTGTGGGTACATTCGTTGTAATGGCGTACAGGTTGGCAGTCGTGACGTGGTTCATGCTCGTCGTATAAGCCACATCCACCGTCGTGAAACCGGTGTTGCCGGCACTGAAATCACCATTCACGACAGCGTTGGCGCTGCCTGCCGATGTCACTGTCCAAAGATTCGACAACACGCTGGAATTGCCGGCAGCATCCACCTGGCGTGCGGCAAAGGCGTTGCTGCCAGAGCCCACTGCGGCATTCGCAGCCAAGCCCGAAATCAACCAAGTGCCATCGCCGGCGACCGTGGTGGTGCCCACCAGGTTGGTGCCGGTGTTGTCATAAAGGTAAATCTTGTTACCCGCCACACCTGAGCCGCTCACCGTGCTGAGCGTTGTGGTGGTGGTGCCATTGTCGGCAATGCTCGCGCTGGCCGAGTCCACGACCGCGGTGATGACTGGAGGCGCTTCGCTGTTGTCCAGCATCACCGTCTGCGTCGTTATCGCGCCGCCTTCTTGGGTACTGGTGTTGTACACCTGCACGGTGTACAGCCAGTTGCTGTCGTACCCATTCAGGTCTGTCACAGCCCATGCGGTACCCTCCACCTGAACCGGTCCCAGCAGATTGCCGTTGGCGTAGACACGCACCACTTCATTCGCGCCCAGAGGAGCACTCAAGGTACCGGACACCAGGCGTCCTGCGCTGGCATCGTTGGTCTGCCAATCAGCATGGGCCGTGCCCGTGCTGCTGTCCTTGGTCATGCTGCTGAGGCTGGCCGTGGTGGTGATGCTTGCATGGTCATCGATCACCACACTCATGGCGTTGTCCACCAGTACCTGCGCCTGGGTTTCGCTGTGGTCGTACACCTTGTAAGTGTGCGAATGCCCGTCCACGCCGGTGAGCGTAACGGTGCCTTTGCTTTCCCACACACCAGACAGCCCGGTGTTGCCCACCACGCCGTTGGTGGTCACGCCGTCGAGCTTGAGGTCGTTGAGCACCAGCGCATCGCTGGCCGTACCCTGCACCACAAACTGCACCTTGCCCGTGCTGGAGGTCGTCACCGCGCCACCCGAGCTGAAGGTGTAGGCCGACATGGTGCTGGCGTTGCTTCCCCCCAGGCTGAGCACATCGTTGGCCGACAAAGCCAACATGCTGCCGCCCTGCATCTGCACCACTTCAACTTGCTGGATGGGCTTGACCGTCTGGTTGGTGGTCAAGCCCTCCAGGTTCAGTGCAGTGCCTGTGGCCAGCTTGAGCGTATCCACGCCCGCGCCGCCGTTAATCAGGTTGCCCGATGTGGACAACAGCGTTTGTGCATTGGTGCCTATGTTGAGCACATCGTTTCCAGCCAGCATGTCGGCTGGACCACCGGTGTAGGCGAGTGCTGTCGAGACGCCATCCACAACCGATGTGAAGGGCGGCGTGCCGCCAGCAACCAGGGAGTTATCGGCCGGAATCACCGGTGAAAGCGAAAGGTTATCCAGCGCATAGTTGCCCTGCGCAGTACCCGTCCCGTTGCCTTGACCTTGAATGGCCAAAGTTAGTGGACCGGTCGTGCTGGCCGTGAATGTTGCAGTGAAATGGCCGCCTTCGTGAGCTGTGGTCGTTTGATAGAAGGGTATGACCACTCCACCAATCGAGGCTTCCAGGCGTGCCGCGATATCCCAATAGTCAAATTTGAAGGTATAGGTCTTTCCTGCTTCGACACTGATCGACTCGCTCCAGATCACCTGGTGCGGCGTTGTGGTGACCAGGCCGCCGTACAAAACGTTGCCGGTCATGGTGCCATCCGGGTTGGTCAGCGCAGCACCTGTGACGTATTTGGTTGACCAAGTAATGCCACTGACCGTACCACCCACAGTAGTCGTTGTCGCTGCAACCGTGTCGTAACTTGTGAAGCTGCTGCTGACGTTGTAATCCGGCGTCGCATTGTCGTAAAGACCGCCTGTCACGGCAGATGTGCCGGTAGGCAGGTAATTACCTGACGACGTGAAGCCGGTATTGCCCCCAGAGAAATCACCGTTATTAACGTAGTTGACACCGGAGGGCGCATTAACCGTCCACAAATTGGAGAGCAAACTCACATTGCCAACAACATCCATCTGGCGCGCGCTGAAGGTATTGCTACCTTCACTCACTCCTGTATTGGAAGCAAGACCCGAGATCGACCACGTGCCATTACTGGCCACCGTAGTCGTGCCTACAAGGTTGGTGCCGGTGTTGTCGTACAGGTAAATGGTTTCCCCTGCAGCACCCGTGCCGGACACGGTGCTGAGCGTGGTATCCGTCGTCCCGTTATTGACAATGTCTGCGCCATCCGAATCGGTGACCGCAAGAATCACCGGTGCGGAAGCCCATTTATCAAGAACGACCCAGCGGACCCCAACCAATCCACCCACATTGGTCGTTGTATTGACAACCTGTGCGGTGTAGATCCAGTTACCACTGTAGCCTTGGGTATCCGTGAATTCCCAAGCAGTTCGATCGGCGTTCAGCGTGGCATAACCCACGGCGGTACCGTTGGCAAAGACTTGAACTTCCTCATCAGCAGCAAGTGCACTGCTGACCGAGCCAGAGACCAAGCGACCTGCGCTGCCGTCGTTGGTGGCCCAGTCAGAATTGCTGGCGCTGATGCCACTGTCCTTGGTCATGCTGCTGAAAGCCACCGTCTTCGTCACAGATGTCTCATCTGCCAGGATGACATTGACCGCCTGATCCACCAGCACCTGTGCACCTGTGGTGCTTTGGTTGTAGACCTTGTAAGTGGCCCCATTGGCGGTGGTGGTGCCCATGTAGTCCCACTGGCCAGCCAGACCGGTGTTGCCCACGATACCGTTGGTGGTGACACCGTCGGTCATCAGGTTGTCCAGCACCAGGGTATCGCTGCTGGTGCCGTGAACGACCATTTGCACCTTGCCGGTGCTGCCGGTTGAGGCTGTACCACCCGTCGTGGTGCTGAAGCTGTAGGCCGACATGGTGGATGCGTTGGCACCGCCCAGGCTCAGCACGTCATTCGCAGACATGCGAAGTGCAGTGCTGCCCTGCATGGTGAAGACTTCGACCTGTTCAATCGTTCTGACAGTCTGGTTGGTCGTCAACCCTGGCAAGTTGAGCAAACAACCTGCAGCAAGGATCAGGTTGTCCACGCCACCGGCACCGTTGATGAAACCACCGCCACTCAGTTGGCTTTGAATCGTGGTCGAGCTGGCGGTGATGGTGTCATTGCCATCGAGGGCATCCAGCGCCCCACCTGCATATCGCAGCGATGCATCGGCGTTGGCTGTAGCGGGCGGCGTACCGCCAGCGACCAGCGAGCCATCGGCCGCGATGGCCGATGCGCCAAACGCAAAGTTGTCGAATACATAGTTGCCATCGCCGCCGGTGGACAAGCCCTTGCCGTAGAGCTTAAGGTCCAGCGGCCCGGTGATCAGCGCGGTGAATGTCACCGTTAAATGACCTGCCTCACTGGTGGTGGTGGCCGCGGTGGAATTTGAAGTGGTGAACTGGAATTTTTGCGAGCCAATGCCCAAGTTCAACCAGGCGCTGTCGTTCCAGTAGTCCAGCTTGAAGGTGTAGGTTTTTCCTGCCACCACACTGACAGTGTCGCGCCAGATTTCTTGCTCGGTGGTGCCCTTCACACCTCCATAGAGCGCATTGCCAACAAAGGCACCGTCCGGGTTGGGCAAGGTGGCGGTGTTGGTGGTGGTGGCGTACTTGGTAGACCAGTTGATGATGCTGGTTTGCGTCGTGGCCGTCGCAGTGCCCGATGCCGTGAGCGTGGTGGCCAGCGCGGCGTCATAAGACTCGTATTGGTTGCCCACGCTGTAGCCGGTGTCTCCTGTCCAGAATGCCGAGTTGAACGCTGAGGCACCGGTTGCATCGTAAGGCACTGTGCCTGTGGTGAAGCCGGTATTACCACTGCTCAGGTCGCCATTGGGCAACACATTGTTCACGGCCGTGGTCGTGACGGTAAAAAGGTTGGACAAGACACTGGAGTTGCCCAGCGCATCCACCTGCCGCGCGCTGAAGGTGTTGCTGCCCGCGCCCACGCCAGCGTTGCTGGCCAAGCCACTGATCGTCCAGGTACCGTTGCTGGCCACCGTGGTGGTGCCCACCAGGTTGGTGCCCGTGTTGTCGTACAGGTAAACGGTGTCACCCGCGTTGCCTGTACCGCTCACGGTGTTCAGCGCATTGGCGGTGGTGCCGTTGAGTGTGACGCTGGTGTTGGCCGAATCGATGACCGTTTTGATCTCCGGTGCGGCTTCGGTGAAGTCGGTGTTGACCACTTGTGTGGTGACCGGGCCGGCGTTGTTGGCGCTGTCCACCACCTTGGCGGTGTAAGTCCAGTTGGCGGTGTAGCCGGTGGTGTCGGTAATTTCCCAGGCAGTACCGGCAGCGTTGACGGTAGCCACTCCGTTTGCACCCCCGATGCGAACACCGTTGCTGTACACCACAACCGATTGACCGGATTGCAGCTGAGCATCCAGCGTACCGGACACCAGTCGCCCGGCGCTACCATCGTTGGTGAGCCAGTCGTGGTTGTTGGTGGTGCTGGTGGGTATGCCACTGTCTTTGGTCATGCTGCTGAAGGTCACCGTCTGCGTCGGCTGGGCCAGGTAGTCGATACTGACTTTGTTGTCTGCTTGAACAACTTTGCTGGCGCCTGTGTCGTTGCTGTCGTAAGTGTCCAGGTTTTCATTGCCAGCAACGTCGCTGGCGACGTGGCTCAGAACGCCAATCACAGCCGTCCCCGAGCCCGAGCCGGGAACAAATGTGGCGGTGTAGGTCGTGCCGGATCCGCTGAAATTGATCAGTGTGCCGCCGGTGACGTTGATGTCACCCGTCTGGCTGGACTCATCCCACATGAAGTCAGTAACTGGCTCCGAGAAAGTAAAGGTCACGGTGGCCGACTGACCAGCTGACAGCGTGCCTGTACCAGTGCGCGCCACGATCACCGTAGGGGGCGCGGTATCAATGACCAGGGGGTGCGTGTCGGTACCCAAGCTGCCAAATGTGGCATGGGGCGTGGCCACCGTGCTGCTGCCAACCGTCGAACCTGTGGTGCCGTTGGCGATGATGGTCGAGCGAATGGTGTAAGTGCCATCGTTCAATGCCGTGGCCGCCGTCTGGTCAAACTCCCACGTGTGGTTGGTGGTGTCAACAGTCGCTGCGCCTGCCTGAACAATGTTGCCATTGCTGGCGATGATTTCGACCCAAACGTCGTGCAAGGCATCGTCGTATTCGACCGGCATCGTTCCCGTGTAAGCGAGGGTTTTGTCGCTGGTCACAAAATCCCCCGTCAACCCCGTATCGAGCGAAGTTGTGCCGTTGTCGATCGACACGATTTCGATAGGGCTGATGGTGTTGACCACAATGGGCAAGTCCACCAAAACCTGAGCTTGGGTGGTGCTGTGGTCATAGACCTTGTAGGTGTCCAGGCCGACTTGCACTGTGCCTTTGTACATCCAGGTGCCAGACAGACCGGAGTTGCCAGAAACGCCGGTAGCCGACGTGGTGCCGTCTGTGGCCAACACATCCAGCTTCAGCAAATCATTGGCAGTACCTTTGATAACCATTTGCACTTTGCCTGTGCTGCTGGTGCTGCCGCTAGCCTCCGTTGTTACGCCACCAGCCGTGTCGTCGACCTGCTGCGTGCTTGCAAAGCTGAATGGCGCCATGGTGCTGGCGTTGGCGCCGCCCAACGACAAGACGTCGTTGGCAGACATTTGCAGGGTGGTGTAGCCCTGAAGTTCGAAAATTTCGACTTCCTGGATGTTCTTGACCGTCTGGTTGCCCGTCAAGGTTTCGAGGTTGATGGAAATGGGCGAACCACTGGTGCCTGCGGCGACCTTGATGGTATCTATGCCAGCGCCGCCGTCTATGAAGCCCCCTGCAGCCAGTTGGGTTTGCAGACTGCTGGTCACGGTGATGACGTCATCACCCCCCATGGCGTTCAGGGTGGTTCCGCTATAAGCCGCAGTTGCTGCGCTGTCGGCGCCATCCTGGGCAGTACTGGCCACAGCGGTGACGGTCACGCTGCGGTTAGCGGCAGTGCCCATATTGCCGGCTGCATCAACCACACGGGCGGAATACGTCCAGTTGCCGGTGTAGGCCTTGGTGTCGGTGAATTCCCAGGCGGTACCCGATGCGTTGACCTGTGCCACGCCCAGGTCAACCGTGCCCGAGCCGGTATCCGCATAAACGTGCAGGGATTCACCATAAGCCAGCGCACCGCCCGACATGAAGCCAGAGACCAGACGACCGGCGCTGGTGTCCGCGGTGGTCCAATTGACCGTTGTGCCATCGCCAGAGCTTGCGCTTGCTAGCGTGCTGTCTTTGGTCATGCTGCCAAAGGTCACGGTCTGGGTGGGTGCCTTGGTGTCGACCGTCAGCGAAGTGATGTTGTTCAGATCTTCTGCAGTGCTACCAAGGTACGTATCAGCGTTGAAGTTGCCGGCTGCATCGCTGAACTTGGCGCTACCAATGGCAATGCTACCGACGCCGTCAAAGTTGGCGGTGGGCGTGAAGGTGGCTGTGTAGCGGGTGTAGCCCGTGGTTGCGTTGCCACTGGTCGGATCGGGCGCCAGCGTGGTGGTGCCGTTACTGTCTAGCGTGCCACCGTTGAGCACGATGTCTGCCGTGGTGAAGTCCAGGACTTTTTCACTGAAGGTGAAAGTCACCGTGGTCGTGTCACCTGCAGCCAACACATGCCCGTTGGGGTTGTCGGTTGTGATGGCCACGGTTGGCTTGACTGTGTCGTAGCTGATGGGCAGGTGGTTGTCGACATCGCCGCCGTCTTTGTTGAAGTTGCCAGCAGGGTCCTTGAAGGTGTCGCTGGCGATGTTGATGGTAGCGATGCCGGTGGCAGCATTGGCTCCAGTCGGCGGGGTGTAGGTGGCGGTGTAGACCTTGGGGTCAGTCGCGCTTTGCGTGATGGCGCCCAAGGTGCCGCCGCCGGTGACGACGATGTCGCCGGTGGTCCCGTCCCACACGAAATCGGCACTGGCCTCGCTCAGGGTGAAGGTGATGGTGACAGGGCCGTTGACTGCGCCGCTGGGGCCGGTGATGGCCACGGTGGGCGGGGTGACGTCGGTGTTGTAGGTGAAGTCGGTTTTGTTATTGGCTTCAACCGTATGGCCGCTGACGCTGTCGGCGCTGGCGTCGTAGGTGTCCTTGTTGCTCAGGCCCGCCGCGTCGGCGAACTTGCCTGCGGCCACGCCAATGGTCACGCTGCCGCTGCTGTTGGCCGTGGGCGTGAAGGTGGCGGTGTAGACGGTGCTGCTGACGGCGGTCCAGTTGCTCAAGCTGCCGGAGCCGGGGGTGAGGTACACGTCGGCGGCGGTGAAATCGGTGCTGGCTTCGCTCAGGGTGAACGTCACGTCAACTGCTCCGGTGACCGGGCTGGTGATTTGCTCGATGGCAATGGTCGGCGGCGTGACGTCGGTGTTGACGTTCATGGTCTGGAGGTTGTCTTCCTCCATGTCGGTACCTGGGACAAAAGGCTCGTAGGTGTCTTTGTTGAGTTTGCCTACCGCGGCGTCACTGAAGGTACCTGCCTTGACGCCTACGCTGGCGGTGCCCACCTTGTTGGCGGTGGGGATGAAGGTGGCGGTGTAGACCGTGCTGCTCACGGCTTGCCATGTGCTGCTGTCGAGCGTGCCATCGCCGGTGACCGTCACATCCTCAAACGCAAAGTCGGTGCTGGCCTTGCTCAGGGTGAAGGTGATGGTTTCATTGCCGGTCATGTCGCCACTGCCGCTGCGCGTGACGGCGACGGTGGGTGGTTTTTCATCGACCAGAGCGTAGTTCTGCACAGCGGTGGCGGTGGTGCCGCCGGTTCCGGTGACGGTGCCGTCCACGGTGGTGTCGGCGTCGGCAGCAAGGTCGCTATAGGCCACATCAACGCTAAAGGTGCCGTCGTTGGCGACAGCGGCGCTGGTGTAGGTCTGGCCGTTGATGGTCAGGCGCACGGTGTCGGTGCCCGCCTCGAATTTGCCAGACACTTTGCCAGTGATGGTGATGTTATTGCTGCCGTCTTTTTCCGAAGAAAGCACCACGTTGTCTGCGGTGATGGGGTCGATGGCGAGCGCGGTTTTCGTGGGCGCGGAGGGCGCGGCGCTGTCGAGCACATAGCTCTGCGCTGCCGTGGCGTACTGGCCGCCGTTGCCGCCGGTGACGCTGCCTTCGATTTTGGTGTCGGTGTCGGCAGTCAGGTCGCTGGTGAGCACGCTGACGCTGTAGCTGCCGTCGGCGGCTGCGGTGGCGGTGTAGCTGTGGCCGTTGAGGACCAGGGTGACGGTGTCGCCTTCGGCGAAGGTACCGGTGACTTTGCCACTGATGGTGGTGTTGGTGGTGCCTTGTTCCGTGCCGTCGAGCAGGTTGTCGCCGGTCACCGGGTTGATGCTGAGCGCGGTTTTGACGCTGGGGGTGACAGCGTCGCTGATCACGATTTTGAAGATGTCGCTAGCGGTAGCGTCCTCGCTGTCGGTGTCGGTGACCTTGACGTAGTACGTGCCCGCAACGTTGGACGTGGAACCAGTAAAGGTGCGGGTGGCGGCGTCAAACGTCAGCCAGCTGGGCAAGGTGCCGCCGTTGACCAGGTTGCCGCTGGCGTCAACCAGCTGGGCGGTGTAGGTTTTGGTGTCGGCGGTGTCGACGTCGGCAAAGGTGCCACTGTCGAAGGTGTAGCTCATTGCCGTACCGGTGGTGCCGGTTTGGTCGGCCAGCAGGTTGGGGACTACTGTAGGCGCGTCGTTGGTGCCGTTGATGGTGACGGTGAGGTTGGCCGTTTTGCTGGTGGTGCCGTCGGTGGCGGTGTAGGTGAAAACTTCGGTCAGCGAGCCGCCGACTTGCAGGGCGTTGACGGTGGCGTTGCTGTTGTTGACGGTGTAGGTGTAGCTGCCGTCGGCGCCCATGACGAGCGTGCCGTACAGGCCCACGACGCTGGCTGGCGCTGTCGCTCCGGTGCTGGCGCTGGTGGAGCCAGCGGTGACGGCGGTGTTGCTGCCGCCAGACAAGGCAATTTGCGTGACGCTGGTGGCAGCGGTGTCGTTGGACATGACGTTGCCGGACGGATTTGTCCCTGCAACAGCGCTGCTGACGCCGCCGGTGACGCTTACGCCCGACTCTACAGCGGGGGTGGCGGTGTCGTTGAGCAGCGTGAGGCTGCTGGCCACGGTGGTGTTCACCGTCAGGGTGACTTTGTTGTTGTCGTTTTCTGCGTTGTTGTTGGCGCCGCCGGTCAAATCGTAGTCATCAACGTTGGCGTTGGGAGTGCTGGCCGTGTCGGTGAACTTGCCTGCATGAACGCCAATGGTGGCCGTGGTGCTGGTGCTTGCAGCCGGGGTGTAGGTGGCGGTGTAGCGAGTGTAGCCGTTGGTGGCGTCGCCGCTGCTGGCGTCCGGGGCCAGGGTGGTGGTGCCGTTGAGTTCGAGCGTGCCGCTGCTCACGTAGATGTCACCGGCCTCAAAACCGAGCACCGCTTCACTGAAGGTGAAAGTGATGGTGGCGGTTTGGCCGCTGCTCAAGCTGGCCTGGTTGCTGCTGATGGCCACGGTGGGTGGCGTGGTGTCGGCGCCTGCAGCCATGTGAATGATGAAGTCATCGCTGGTGGACAGACCCAGGCTGTCGGTGGCGGTGACTTTGACTGTGATGTCGCTCAGGCTGGTGCCCACCGGCGGTGTGCCGCTGAAGGTGCGCGTGGTGGCGTTGAAGCTGAGCCAGGCTGGCAGGCTGCTGCCGTCAGACAGGGTGGCGCTATAGGCGAGCAAGGACTGGTGTCCGGTGTCCACGTCCTTGAAGGTATCGCTTGTTGTGTTGGCGTTGCCGGTAAAGGTGTAGCTGAAGGCGCTACCAGTGGTGGCCGTGGTGTCGACCAGGGCGACTTGCACTTGCGGCGCGTCGTTGGCGCCGGTGATGCTCACGGTGAGCGTGGCCTGGTGGGTGGCGCCTGCAGCGTCCTTGACGGTGTAGGTGAAGGTGTCGGTGAGCGCGGTGCTAGTGGGCAGCAGGGCCTGCACCGTGGTGTTGGTGTTGTCGACGGTGTAGGTGTAGCTGCCGTCGGCGTTGATGCTCAGGCTGCCGTAGGTGCCCGCTTTGGACGTGGCTGTGCCTGCGGCCACGGCGCTGTCGCCTGCTGTGCCGGTGGCGCTGCCAGCGTGGATGGCGCTGACGGTTTTGGTGTCGCCGGTGTCCACGTCGGTGTCGTTGGTCAGCACATTGCCCGCGGGGTTGGTGCCTGCGGTGGCGCCGCCAGTGCTGCTGTAGGCGCCGCCCGCTTCGGTGGCGCTGTCTGTGTCGGCCACGGCGACGGGGGCGTCGTTGGTGCCGGTGATGGTGATGGTGAGGTTGGCGGTACCTGGGGTTGGCGTGCTGGCACCATCGCTAGCGGTGTAACTGAAGACTTCGGTGACTTGCTGACCGGCCTTGAGCGCTTGCACAGCGGGCTTGGTGTTGTCGATGGTGTAGGTGTAGGTGCCGACGGCGTTCAGAACCAGTTTGCCGTATTGACCCAACAGCTCACTACCCAGCGTACCGCTGGTGCTGCCCTGGCTGACGCTGGTGACGCTGGCAACCAGGCTGTCGTTGGTTTTGACGTTACCAGTGATGGCGCTTCCGTCTTCGGCCACGGTGTTGGTGTCGTTGTTGACGCTGAAGGTGGCGCCCAGGGTGTTGTAGGCGATGTCGACTTTGTTGTTGTCTTCAACGACTTTGCCGGAGAAGGTATCGGCATTGTCGAAGGTGTCCTTGTTGATGTTGCCACCCAGGTCATTGAAGGTGCCAGCCTTGACGCCAATGGTGGCGGTGCCGCTGTTGTTGGGCGTGGGGGTGAAGGTGGCGGTGTAGACGGTGTCGCTGGTTTGGGTCCAGTTGCTCAGCGTGCCACCGGTGACGCTGACGTCGCTCTGGGTGAAGTCGGCACTGGCATCACTGAGGGTGAAGGTGATGGTGCTGGTCTGGCTGATGCCCAGCGTGGTGCCTGTGGCTGTGCTGCTGGTGACCGCGATGGTGGGAGCGGTGGTGTCGGTGTCCCAGGCCAGGGTGAGCTGGTTGTTGGCTTCGACCACGTGGCCGCTGACGGTGTCGGCGGTGTCGCTGTAGGTGTCTTTGTTGGCGTTGGGGGTGCTGGCCGTGTCGGTGAAGGCTCCGGCCTTGACGCCGAAGGTGACGCTGCCCACGCTGCCTGCAGGGGCGGTGTAGGTGACGATGTATTGGGTGTTGCCCGAGCCGGCCACAGCCGTCAGGCCGCTCAGGCCGGTGGCGGCGCTGCCGGTGCTGGTGTCAACGATGTCGGTCAGGGCAAAGCCAGTGACTGGTTCGCTGAAGGTGAAGACCAGCGTTTCGGTGCCGGTGACTGTGCCCGTGCCTGCGCGGCTGATGGCCACGGTGGGCGGCGTGGTGTCGGCGGGCGTCGCGTTGGTGTTGTAGGCGATGCTGACCTGGTTGTTGGCCTCGTAGTTGGTGGTGTTGGGGTCGAAGGTGTCGTCGTTGAGGTTACCCGTCGCATCAGAAAACTTGCCCGCGGCCACGCCAATGGTGGCGGTGCCGGTGCTGGCCGCCGTGGGGGTGAAGGTGGCGGTGTATTGGGTGTTGCCCGAGCCGGTGACGGCGATCAGGTTGCTGAGCGTGCCGCCGCTGACGGTGATGTCGGTCAGCGCGAAGTCGGTGGTGGCTTCGGTGAAGTTGAAGTAGATGGTTTCCGGCCCGGTGAGGGTGCCGCTGCCAGAGCGCAGCACTTCGACCTTGGGGGCGGTCTTGTCGGCTTGCGTGGTGTTGTAGGCCACGCTGACCTGGTTGTTGGCCTCGTAGGTGGTGCCGGTTTGGCCAGTGAGGTAGGTGTCTTTGTTGAGGTTGTGCGCCAGGTCGGTGAATTTGTCGGACAGCACGCCAATGGTGGCGGTGCCGCTGCTGCTGGCCGCCGGGGTGTAGGTGGCGGTGTAGACGGTGTAGCCGGTGCTGGGGGTGCCGCTGGCGGCCACGGGGCTCCAGTTGCTCAGGCTGCCGGCCGAGACGGTGACGTCGCTCTGGTCAAAGCTGAGCGAGGGTTCGCTTAACGTGAAGGTGAGGGTGTCGGTGTTGCCGGTTTGCAGCGTGGCGCTGCCGGCACGCGCCACGATGACGGTGGGTGGCGTGGTGTCGGTCGCGGGACTGACCGTGTTGTAGCTGATCTCGACCTGGTTGTTGGCCTCGTACACGGCGGGTGCGGTGGCCGGGTTGGTGTAGGTGTCCTGGTTGAGGTTGCCAGCGGCGTCGCTGAATTTGCCTTCGAGCACGCCGATGGTGGCCAGACCCGAGGCGTTGGCGGTGGGCGTGAAGGTGGCCACGTACTGGGTGTAGCCGGTGCCAGCGGTGCCGCTGGTGGGCACGGCGGCCAGGTCTTTGAGCGTGCCGCCGTTGACCGTGATGTCGGCCAGGGTGAAGTCCTTGCTGGCCTCGCTCAGGGTGAAGGTGATGGTTTCGCTGCTGCTGAGGGTGCCGGTGCCCAGGCGCGCGATGGCGATGGTCGGCGCGGTGGTGTCGGGCGCAACGTTGTTGAAGTTGAAGCTGACGCTGTTGTTGACTTCTTGCGTGGTGCCGGCCACGCCGGCCACGAAGGTGTCTTTGTTGAAGTTGCCTGCGGCGTCGCTGAATTTGTCGCTGGCCACGCCCACGGTGGCGGTGCCGGTGGTGCCGGCAGTCGGCGTGAAAGTGGCGGTGTATTGGGTGTAACCGGTGGCGGCGCTGCCGCTGCTGAGCACGGGGCTCAGGCCAGCCAGGGTGCCGCCGGTGACGCTGATGTCGTCCAGCGCGAAGTCTTTGCTGGCCTCAGACAGGGTGAAGGTGATGGTTTCGCTGCTGGTGACGATGCCGGTGCCGCTGCGCGCGACGGCAACAGTTGGAGCGGTGGTGTCGGGCACCACGGTGCTGTAGTTGAAGCTGACGCTGTTGTTGGGCTCTTGCGTGGTGCCGCTGACGTTGGCCAGATAAGTGTCTTTGTTGAGGTTGCCGGCGGCGTCGGTGAATTTGTCGCTGGCCACGCCGATGGCGGCCACGCCCGAGCTGTTGGCCGCCGGAGTAAAGGTGGCGGCGTACTGGGTGTAGCCGGTGGCGGGGGTGCCGCTGCTGGCCACGGGCACGAGGTTGCTGAGCGTACCGCCGGTGGCGTCGATGTCGTCCAGCACAAAGGTGGTGCTGGGCTCGCTCAGGGTGAAGTAGATGGTTTCGGTGCTGCTGACGGTGCCCAGGCCCGAGCGGCTGACCGCGATGGTGGGCGCGGTGGTGTCGGGCACGGTGGTGTTGTAGGCCAGGCTGACCTGGTTGTTCGGTTCATACACGTCCGTGCCGGTGGCAGGGTTGGTGTAGGTGTCCTTGTTGAGGTTGTTGGCAGCGTCAGAGAACTTGCCGGCCAGCACGCCGATGGTGGCGTTGCCGCTGGCGTTGGCGGTGGGCGTGAAGGTGACGACGTAGTCGGTGTAGCCGGTGGTGGCGTTGCCGCTGGCCGCGACAGGCGCAAAGCCGCTGAGCGTGCCGCCGGTGACGACGATGTCGGTGAGGTCGAAGTCTTTGGAGGCTTCGGACAGGACGATGTTGATGACTTCGCTGCCGCCTGCGGCCAGGGTGCCTGTGCCGCTGCGGCTCAGGGCCACGGTGGGTGGCGTGTTGTCGGCCACCGTGGTGTTGTAGCTGAAGCTGACCTGGTTGTTGGTTTCGTAGCCAGTGCCGGTGACGTAGGTGTCTGCGTTGGCGTTGCCGGCGTTGTCGGTGAACTTGCCTGCCGCCACGCCCACGGTGGCGCTGCCGTTGAGCACGTTGTTGGTGGGCGTGAAGGTGGCCGTGTATTGGGTGTAACCGGTGGCGGCGGTGCCGCTGCTGGGCACGGCGGCAAAGTTGGACAGCGTGCCACCAACGGTGTCGATGTCTCCGATGTTGAAGCTGGTGCTGGCCTCGCTCAGGGTGAAGGTGATGGTTTCGGTGTCACCGGCCTCGAGCTGGACTGTGGGGTTGTTGGTGCGTGCCACCACGATGGTGGGCGCTGTGGTGTCGGCCGGCAAGGTGTTGGTCACCATGCGGACGATGTTGGTGTTGGTCGAATCAGTATCGGCGCCATCGGCATTGAAGTTGCCAGCCGCATCAGAGAACTTGTCGCTGGCCACATGGATGACGCTGGTGGTGGTGCTGCCCGCCGTGGGCGTGAAGGTGGCCGTGTAAGACGTACCACTGCCCGTGAGGTTGGAGAGCGTGCCGCCGGTCACTTGGATGTCGGCCAGCGTGAAGTCGGTGCTGGCCTCAGACAGCGTGAAGGTGATGGTGGCGGTTTGGCCGGCGCTCAGGCTGGTCTTGTCGCTGGCGACCAGGATGGTGGGCGCCGTGGTGTCGATGGTGAAGGGCGTGCCGTCGGTGCTGCTGGTGGGGCCGCCTGGGGGCGTGACACGGATTTCGGGCGTGTAGTCGCCGTCGGGCAAGGCGTTGGGTACGTTGATGCTGTACTGGCCGTTTTCATCGGCCTTGCCTTTGACCACGGTGTCGGGCTGGCCGTTTTGGCCGGGGATGCGGATTTCGACTTCCGAGCCGGGAGGCGCGGTGCCGCTGATGGTGGGCGTGTTGTCCAGCGTCTTGTTGTCGCCGGGGGTGCCGGTGTCGCTCTTGGGGTCCAGCGCGCCAGTCACCAGGCCAGGCGTGGTGTTGGTGGGCAGGCTGACGGTGTTGTTGGCGTCCGCGCCGTCTTGGTTGTTGTTGCCTGCGGCGTCAGTGAATTTGTTGCTGGCGACGCTGATGACGCTGGTGGTGGTGCTGTTGGCGTTGGGCGTAAAGACGGCGGTGTAGACCTTGGGGTCGCTTGGGCTTTGGGTGAGTGTGCCCAGGGTGCCGCCGGTGACGCTGATGTCGCCGTGCACAAAGTTGCTGCTGGCCTCGCTCAATGTGAAGGTGACCAGCGTGGTCTGGCCGGTGGCCAGGCTGCTGCGGTCGGCGCTGATGGCGATGGTGGGCAGCGTGGTGTCGGCGACCGTGGTGTTGGTCGTCATGCTGACGATGTTGGTGTTGGTGACACCGGTGTCGGCACCGTCCACGTTGAAGTTGCCCGCAGCGTCAGAGAACTTGAGACTGTCGACCTTGACGGTGCTGGTGGTGGTGCTGCCCGCGTTGGGCGTGAAGGTGGCGGTGTAGACCTTGCCGCTGCCAGACACAGGCACGAGGTTGCTGAGCGTGCCGCCGGTGGCCGTGACGTCGGCCAGGGTGAAGTCGCTGCTGTCTTCACTCAGGGTGAAGGTGATAGTGGCCGTTTGGCCGGTAGACAGGCTGGTTTTGTCGCTGCTCACCAGCACGGTGGGCGGCGTGGTGTCGATGGTGAAGGGCGTGCCGTCGCTTTCGACGGGCGTACCACCGCCTTGGGGCGTGACCTTGATCTTTGGGGTGTAGGTGCCGTCGGGCAGGCCGTCGGGGATGGTGTAGCTGTAGGTGCCGTCGGGGTTGACGGTGACGGGGTAGTCCTTGCCGTTGATGTTGACGCTGGCGGTGCTGCCCGGCGGCACTTTGCCGGTGATGGTGGGCGTGTCGTCATTGGTGAGGTTGTCGCCCGGGGTGCCGCTGTCGCTGTTGGGGGCCAGGAAGCCGGTGCCGCCACCGGTGACGGTGTTGGTGGGCAGCATGAGGGTGTTGTTGACTTCGTCACCGTCGGTGTTGAAGTTGTTGGCGGCGTCGGAGAACTTGCCGCTGCCCACGCTGATAACGCTGGTGGCGGTGCTGCCTGCGGTGGGCGTGAAGACGGCGGTGTAAACATCTTGACCGTTGCTGTTGACGCCCACGTGCGTGAGCGCGCCCAGCGTGCCGCCGCTCACGGTAATGTCGCCGGTTTGCGTGGTGGCGTTCCAGGCGAAGTCGGTTACCGCTTCGCTGAGGGTGAAGGTGACGGTGGTGGTCTGCCCTGCCAGCAACTGGGTCTTGTCGGCCTGGATGAAGATGGTGGGCGGTGTGGTGTCAATCACGAACGGCGTGATGGGCGTGGGTGTGCCACCGTTGACGATGACTTCGGGCGTGTACACGCCGTCGGGCAGGTTGTTGGGCTGGGTGAAGCTCCAGGTGCCGTCGGGGTTGACGGTGGCGGGGCCTTCGCCGACCACGTTGCCTTTGTCGTCCTTGATTTTGATGACGGCGGTGCTGCCCGGCGGCACGGTGCCTTTGAGCTCGGGGGTGGTGTCGTTGGTTTTGTTGTCGCCCATGACGCCGCTGTCGGACGTGGGGGCGAGTTTGCCTGTCGCGGCATCGGGGGTGGGGTTGACGCCGGTGTTGAAGCCAACGGTGTTGTTGGCTTCGTAGGTGGCACCGGTGGCGGCGGGGTTTTCGTTGGTGTCTTTGTTGAGGTTGCCTGCAGCGTCGCTGAACTTGTTGCTGGCGATGCTGACGGCGCCTGCGCCGCCGCTGGTGCTGGTGTAGGTAGCGGTATAGACCAGCGGGTTGGTGGCGCTTTGCTGCAGAGTGCCGAGGGTGCCGCCCGTGACAGCGATGTCGGCCAGCGTGAGGTCGGTGGTGCCTTCAGAGACAGTAAAGGTGACGACGGTGCTGGCACCGGCGGCGAGTGTGGTCACCGGGGCCGTGATGGCCACCGTGGGGGGCACGGTGTCGATGACGAACTGTTTGAGCGGTGTGGGTGTGCCGCCGTTGACGATGACTTCGGGCGAGTAGGTGCCGTCGGGCAGGTTATTGGGCTGGGTGAAGCTCCAGGTGCCGTCGGGGTTGACGGTGGCGGGACCTTCACCGACCACGTTGCCATTGGCATCTTTGATTTTGATGACGGCAGTGGAGCCCACAGGCACTTTGCCGGCGAGCTCGGGCGTGGCGTCGTTGGTGGTGTTGTCGTTGGGGGTGCCGGTGCTGTTGTCGCTGACGGGGGCGAGGCCGCCGCTGGCGGTGGCGTTGGTGGCCAGGGTGATGGTGTTGGTGGTGGCAGGGGCGGTGTCTGCGCCGTCGGTGTTGAAGTTGGCGGCGGCGTCAGAGAACTTGCCGCTGGGCACCGTGATGGAGGCACTGGTGCCGGTGGTGCTAGGGGTGAAAGTGGCGGTGTAGATCTTGGGGTCGGTGGGGCTCTGCACAAAGTTGCTGAGCGTGCCGCCGGTCACGGCGATGTCTGTGGCCGTGAAGTCGGCCACGGGTTCGGACAGCGTGAAAGTGATGGGCGTGGTTTGGCCCGCGACCAGGCTGCTGGTGGGCGCGGTGACGACGATGCTGGGGGGCACCGTGTCGATGGTGAAGGGGGTCAGCGGCACGGGCGCGTTGGGCGTGGTACTGCCCGGCGGGGTGACGATGAGTTGGGGGGTGTAAGTGCCGTCGGGCAGGCCGTTGGGGACGGTGTAGGTCCAGTTGCCGTTGGCATCAACCTGGACGGGTTGCTCCACGCCGTTGATGATGATTTTGGCGGTGGAGCCGGCGGGCACTTTGCCGTTGAGGCTTGGAGTGTTGTCGTTGGTGATGTTGTCGCCCAACGGGCCGCTGTCGTTGGGGGCAGTTTTGGTGAGCGCGCCGGTGACGGTGGCATTGGTGGCCAGCGAGACGATGTTGTTGGCCTCGGCCCCGTCGGTGTTGAGGTTGCCTGCGGCGTCGCTGAATTTGTCGTTGGCGACGCTGATGGTGGCGCTGGTGCCAGTGCTGGCAGGGGTGAAAGTGGCGGTGTAAACCAGCGGGTTGTTGGGGTCTTGCTGGAAGTTGGACAGGGTGCCGCCGGTGACGGCAACGTCGCCTTGCGCAAAGTCGGCCACGGCTTCGCTGAGGGTGAAGGTGACGGTGGCGGTTTCGCCCGAGGCGAGTGCGGCAGCGTTGCTGGTGATGGCAATGCTGGGCGGCGTGGTGTCGATGGTAAAGGGGGTGAGGTTGGACTTGGTGGTCACGCCGTTTTGCGTGACGTTGAGGATGGGGTAATAGGTGCCGTCGGGCAGGTTGGTGGGTTGCTGGAAGGTCCAGGTGCCGTCGGGGTTGATGGTGACGGGGTAGGTCTGCCCGTTGATGGTGACGGTGGCCGTGCTGCCCACGGGTGCGGTGCCGGTCAGCGTGGGCGTGTTGTCGCGGGTGATGTCGTCGTTTTTGTTGCCGCCATCGGTCAGATCGCTGGTGTCGGAGAGCTTGCCGCTGATGCCGTTGGTGGGCGTGGTTTTGTCGTCTTTGTTGAGCACGTATGCGGCAGCGCCTGCAGCGCCCAGGCCAAGCAGACCCAAGAGCGGGAAGGCGGCAATGGCGGCTGCAGCGGGCGCGATGATCTCGCCCGCGCCCAGGGCCATGGCAACGTCTTGCCCGCCTTCGGGCAGCATTTGCACCAGGCCCAGGGGGTGAGGGTCTTCGGGGATGTATTCGTAGAGGTTGCCGTCTTCGGCTTCGCCAATGAGGCCCTTGTGGTCTTTGGGCATGACGTCGTAGTAGCCCTCGATGACGATGTCGGGGCGGCTGCCGCCTTCAAAGGTGATGACGAGGTCGTTGCCGACGCGCTTGACCTTGACGTTTTGCGGGGCGTAGCTGTGGGCCTGGCCAGCTTGCATTTCCACCAGTTGGTACGTTTCGCCAGCCTTGGCCTTGATGCGCAGGGCGCGGCCTTTGTCGCCGCTGTTTTGCGCGACTTTGTGGGTGCGCAGGTCAGACGCTTGGGTGCTGGTGACGATGACGGTGTATTGCTTGGCCATGGTGTTTCTGCCTTACTTGAATTCGTTTGTTTGTTTTGCTTTGCGCTGAGATCAGTTGCGCACGCCTGTGACCTGGACCACCACGCGGCGGTTGGGCTGGTTGCAGGCCTGGGTTTGCGGCGTGGGGGTGTTGCCGCAGCCGGTGACGACGAGCTCTTTGGGGCCGCGGCCTTCGGTGGTGACGCGTCCGCGCAGCAGGGGGCTGATTTGCATGTATTCGCTGACGGTGCTGGCGCGTTGCTCGGACAGGCGCTGGTTGTAGGCGTTGGAGCCCAGCGGGTCGGTGTAGCCAATGAGGTGCACGTGTTCGACCGATTTGTAGCGGGTGCGCAGGTGCAGCATGAGTTGTTCGAGGGCGTTGATGCCGTGGTCGGTCAGGCCGGCGCGGTCGGAGCGGTTGAACATGAAGAGGGTGTCGCCCGCGAGCGTGATGGCTTCGGTGGCTTGTACGGCCACGGCCTGGCAGGGTTGCTGGCCTTTGACGCGGCTGACGGTGTGCATTTGCAGGCGGGTGCCATCGAGTTCGCGCACGGCGCGGTCTTGATCGACGGGCACGAGCACCAGGCGGGGTGCGCCGTTGCGGACCGCTTGTTCTTGCACGCGGATGTATTGGGTGCGGCCGTCTTGCAGGGGCACTTCGCTGATGCTGTCCAGGCGCGCGGCGTTGGCGTTGCGCTCGACGTCGCGGTAGCGCACGCCGGCTTTGACGTTGGCAGGGGCCAGGCACAGTTCGCTGTAGCCGCCGGGCACGAGCGAGGTTTGGTAGTCGCCGTTGACGAAGATGCTGGCGGCGCCAGGCTGGCGCGGGTCGTTGATGGCGGTGTTGGTGTTGTTGGTGGTGGTGTCGTCTTGCTCAATGGTTTGAGCAAGGTTTTGCACGCGCTGGCGAGCGCCCAGCTCCAGCGGGCGGGTGACGTAACGGATGCCGCTGCCGAGGGCGTTGTTGGCGACGTTGTTGGTGGCGTTGTTGATGACTTTGCCGTTGTCGTCAATGGCCACCAGGTTGGCTTTGTCTGCGGCGGTCGGCAGGTTGGCTTGGCGGGGGCGGTAGAACACGAGGCGCGATTGGCCGGCGCGCACAAAGGCGGGGCCAGGGGTGAAGGGGTCGGCCAGGTGTTCGATCTGGCCGGTCAGCCCGCCTGCGGTGGCGGTGCGCTGACCGTCTGGTTGCTGCAAGAAGCCGTCTTGCGCCAGGGCTTGCGAAAACCCCAAAATCGCCAAAATTGCGACAAAGTATTTTGCATTATTCGATTTACCCGAATAAATATTTTTAATGCCTGCCAGCGCCATCGCGTTTCTCCAGTTGTACGTTGATTGCGCGGCATTAAAAGTGAATTTATCTAGTAAATTCAATGACTTATGAAACACAAGTCGCTTAATGCCGGCAATTTATACAAATAAGATACTGGAGAAAAATAAAAAATCCATACGCCAATTGGCGTATATGGAGCAGGAATTTGTAACGAAAACAAGTTGTAGGAGCGGCCGGCCCTGTGGGAGCGGCCATGTCCTGTGGGAGCAGCCTCTGGCCGCGATTGGGCGCGGCCACAGGCCGCTCCTACGCTTAAACCCAGATGGCGTCCCAGTGGGGATATAGGCCTGTTCGTGTGACGATGCCGGCACGCACGGGATTGCTGACGATGTAGCGGGCGACGGCGGGCAGGTCGTCTTCTTTGCGCAGGGCGCGGTCGTGAAAGCCGCGTTGCCAAACGGGCATGCCCAAGCGTTGTGCACTGAGGGCTTTGACGTTGCGCATGCAACTGGAGAGGTCGACTTTGCTGCCGAGTTGCATGAGCCAATGCAAGTGGTCGGGCATGACTACGAATGCCAGGGTCTGAGCGTGGTCCAGCATTTGCTGCTCGCGCAACACGTTCACAAGTAGGCGGGCATGGTGAAAAGAGTTGAACACGGGTTGGCGGTCAGCGGTCACGGTGGTGAGGACATACATTTGCCCAGCCTGGGAGAACCGACCTGCGCGCAGGCTCCGGCTGTGTGGTTGTGATTCCATTGGACTCCTTTTTCTTGAGTGTAGGAGCGGCCTCTGGCCGCGATCAACCGCCCAATCGCGGCCAGAGGCCGCTCCCACAGGACATGGCCGCTTCTACAGGGCTGGACTGACTTGTCGGCGGCTGACGTCGTAGCCGAACCAGCGTTCGGAGATGGTTTTGAGGCTGCCGTCGCGCAGCAGGGTTTCGATGGCGGTGGCAAGTTGCTGGCGGGTGGCTTGGTCGCCTTTGCGCACGGGCAGGCCCAGGGTGTGGGGCGCGGCAAAGGGGGCGGTGACTTTGATGGGCCAGCGGTGTTGTTCGATGTAGTACTCGGCGATGAGGTTTTCTTCGAGGACGGCGTCCACTTTTTGTTGAGCAAGCGCGTGCAGGCCTTGCTCGATGTGTTCAAACCCGATAACGCTGTTGCCAAGAGCGGCGCGTGCCTGTTCTTCAACGCCTGTGCCGGCCAGGACGCCCAGGCGTTTGCCGACAAGGTCGTCAAGGCTGAGGAAGTCGCGCTGGTCGTCTTCGTGCTGGACGCAGCTGAGCTGGATGTTGGCGTAGGCGGGTTGGACGAAGTCGTATTTGCGGCGGTTGTCGGGGGTGATGAGCAGTTGGTTGCCGAGCCAGTCGAGTGCGCCGGTTTGCAGGCTGGTTTGCAGCGCACTTGGTGTGCCGGCGACGATTTGCATCGGGCGCCCCAGGAGTTGACACAGGCGGCGACAAACGTCGACGTCGAAACCGATGAGGTGATCATTGTCGTCCAGAAAGCTGAAGGGTTCGTAGTGGCGGATGAAGCCGATGCGGCAGGGTGGGCCTGCGGGTGTTGGCGTGAGTTGTTGCGCGCGTGCGGGCGCAGCGGTAACGATGGGCATGAGGGCCAGGCTTTGCAGCCAGTGGCGGCGACCGGGGTTGAAGGGGGGCTTAGCCATGGAAGGCCCCTTCAAAGCAGTGGCGCAGTTCGTGGCCGAGGTAGTTGTAGCCGGTTTGCGGTGGGGTGACGATGGTGCATTCTTTGCGGCGGGTGTTCCAGTAGGCACAGGCCATGGGGCGCGAGGTGGGCGTGATGGTGTGGCCGGTGATGCGGGCGCAGTATTCGTGGCCGTCTGGGCGGGGGAGCACTTTGACGGTGGGGTCCTGGATGACGCGGCGTTCAATGGGCAGGGGGGTAAAGCGGGTGGTGTCCACGGCGGGGGGCTGCAGGCCCAGACCGCCAGCGCAGGCGCTGAGCAGCAGGGTCAGGATCAGGATGGAGAGTGTTCGCATGGTGGCGTGAATGTCCTTAACGTCCTGTCAGGCAGGCCAGGAAGAGATGGCCGAGCACGGAGTGAGTGGTGTCTGCGGTGGTGACGAGGGTGCATTGCTTGCTGGCGAGGTGCCAGGTGGCGCAGTTGCCTTGCCAGGTGCTGATGCCGTCTTGCGGCTGAATGCGGGCGCATACAGCTTGCGGGTTGGCGTTGACGCGCCAGCTGGTGCGGGGTTGGCGCATTTGCAGTTGTTCGGCCCGGGGCATGTCGAAAGTGGCAAAGTCAAGCAGCGGGTCGGCTTTTGCAGATGTGCAGCCGAGCACACCAACAGTGAGTAACAAGAAGAGCGGGGGGGATGGGCGCAACCTGTTCATGTCAGAAACGATAGGTGGCGCCCACGCGCAGGGTGCGGCCCCAGAGGTTGCTGTAGGCGGTGTCGATACCGGGGGTGTTGGGGCTGGGGGAGTTGATGCCTTGGGTGGGCAGTTTGTTGGCCACGTTGTAAATGCCGGCGCGTAGCTCCAGCGCGCGGGTGGGGCTGTACTGGGCAACGAGGTCGAGTGTGCTGAAGGCGGGAATGGTGACGGTGGGCAGGCCGGGCAGTTGAAGGTCTGTGTAGGCGCTGCGGTAGTGCCAGATGGCGCCCAGGTTCCAGTCGGCCTGGTTGTAGGCGAGCAGGACTTGTGCGTTGAATTTGGGGGTGGGTTTGTAGGTCAGGCTGGAGATGCGGCCCAGGTCGGCCTCCTGACCCATGCCGGCGTCTTTCCATGAAGCCAAATATCGGGTGAGTTGGGCTTGCAGGGAGATGCGGCCGTGGTCGGTGGGGTGGCGCCAGCGCAGGTCGAAGTCGATGCCGCGTTTGAGCGAGCTGGCGTTGTTGCGCAGGGGCAGGTACAGGGCGAGGTCACCGTTGCTGTCGCGGATGAAATTGTCGGCATGTTGTAGCGGGTTGAGCAATACGCCTGCGGAGATGTCCTGGCCGATTTCGTTTTTGATGGCGACTTGCCAGACGTCGGCGCTCAGGCTGATGCGGTGGTTGATGTCGTGGCGCACACCAAAGGTCAATTGCTGCGAGGTCTCGGGTCGCAGTGTAGTGGCGCCTTGGGTGTAGGTGGGGATGAAGTTTGCGCCGCTGACGCAGCGGGCACCCAGGCTGCTGGCAATGTCTGTGGGGCAGGTGTAGCCGGTGGGGATCTGGGCGTTGCCGAAGTAGTAGCGCTGCTCGTTGAGTTGGGCGGTTTGTGGGGCCCGAAAGCCGGTGCCGAAGGCGGCGCGCCATTGCCAATCGGATGTGGGGCGCCACAGGGCGGAGAGTTTGCCGTTGAAGGTGTGGAACTGGTCGTAGCGGTCGGCGCGCATGGATGCGGTGGACTCGAGGTTGTCGCGCCAGGGGGTGCGCAATTCGGTGTAGGCGGCAACGCTGTCACGGTTCAGGTCAAAGTCGGGCTGGGAATTGCGTGTGTTGGTATTGCGGTAGGTGCTGGTTTCGCGGCGCACTTCGCTGCCCAGCGCCCATTGCGCGGCGCCGCCATCGAGCGTCCACAACTCGCGCTGGCCTCGAACTGTGGCGCCCGCAAAGCGTGTGCGCCCTTGGTTGAGGGGGTAGCTGGTGATCTGACTTTCGAGCTGGGCATTCAAGTCTGGCGCTGCGGCAGAACTGAACCAGCCTTCGCTGATGGGCAGGTTGCCGTTGTCGCCCAGGAGGCCCTGGGGGAGTTGCCTGATGTAGCCGTGTTGTGCGGCGCTTTGTGTGTAGTGGGCGCTGGCCTGGTAATCCCAGGTTTGCCACTGGCCCTTGAGGCCGATGTGTGCACTCAAAGTGGTGTGCTCAAACCCAAGCACAGGGCCTGCAATGGCGGGACGCCAAAGCACCCAGGCACCAGAGGACATGCCAGCTTGCGCAAGCCATGGGGCGGCCACAGGGTTGCTGGCATCGACCCAGCGGGCGGTGCTGTCAAACACGGTACGGGCTTGCTGGGTGTTGGTGCCCCAGAGCAGGTCGGCAAAGAGTTGCTGCCCGCTGTCGATCACAACATCGCCGCGTACGTGCAGCGCTGTGCGGCGCTGGCTGGGGTAGTAGTCCAGTTGGGGGTAGGGGTTGCCTTGGCAGTAGGTGCCAGAGGGGTCTGCGCTCCAGCTTGTGGGGCATGGCTGCGCTTGCGCGAGCAAAGGGCTCCAGGCGCTGTTCCAGACAGAGGGGGCGGGGCTGTAGAGCGTGGCAGGTGAGGTGTAGAGGTCGGTCAGGGTGTACGTCATGGCCGTGGCGTTGGCGCCGCTGCCAATGGTGGTGCCACCGGTGCTGAGACCGGGACGGTCTGCACCGCTCAGAGCGCTGCGTTCGCTGTGTTCGAACTCTGCGCGAAGATGAAAACCGTCGCGACGCAGGCTGCCTTTGGCGAGCTGCACAGACAGGCTTTCGGTTTGCGCCGCCCCGCCTGCAGGGCGGGTTTTGTCGGCGCTGATGCTGATGCCCTTGCGCTCCTCGTTCATGATGATGTTGACCACGCCGGCCAATGCATCGGTGCCGTACAGCGAAGAGGCGCCGTCGCTCAACACTTCAATGCGGTCGATGGCGCTGATGGGGATGTTGTCCAGATCGACACCCGTGCGCTCGCCACCCGCAATACTTTGGCGTCCGTAGGGCGCGATGCGCATGCCGTTGACCAGCACCAGGGTGCCGTTGGGCATGCCGTGAATGGCAGCGCTGGCAAAGCCACCGTTGCTGGCCAGGAACTGACCGGCTTCGATCATGTTGCCCATGTAGGGCAGGCTCTGGATCAGGTCGGAAGTCTGCGTCAGACCGGTCTTGCGAATGTCTGCGCGGGTGATGATTTCTACCGGCAAGGCGCGCGACTCGGCCGCACGGCGCAGGGCGCTGCCGGTGATTTCGATGGTGTCGAATTGGCGAAACTCGACCGCAGTGTCCCGAATGGTGACTTGCCCGGCATCTTGCTCAGCCTGCGCTAACGCTTGGGTATTGGCCCCTGCTGCCATGGCTAACAATGCCGCGCACAAACGCATATTTCTTGGCGTACCCATGCCTCTCCCTGACTACCTGTGTGGTGTATTTTCGGCAAGAGTATATAAATGAGTATTAACAATCAAGTACTGGCCACCTTCAGCGAGCAGTGTTACGATGCACATATCGTGTAACACACAGATGCGTCATGAACGAAGCAACCTTTACTTTTCGGGTCGATGAAGCCCTTAAGTCCGAATTTTCTTCCGCAGCCAAAAGCCGTGATCGCAATGCTGCACAACTTTTGCGCGACTTCATGCGTGATTTCGTTCAGCAACAACAGCTAGCGGCTGAGCACGACTTATGGTTCCGTCGCCAGGTGCAGACAGGACTGAATGCGGCCCAAGAAGGTCGGCTGATGAGCGCAGCAGAAGTTGAAACCAAGTTTGCGTCCAAGCGGGCAGCCACACGCCGTCGTCTCGAAACTTCGGCTGAATGATGCGACTGTTCTGGACACATATGGATTGTGCGTGTCCTCCACGCAACCAGGATGTGGCCCTGATAGGCCCAAGCTTGCACATGCCCTATACTGTGCAAGCGCCGATTTGATGTGTTCACAGCTTGCGGGCGCGGGGATGTCCCCAAGAAATGCTGCTAAAGAGGTCACCCGCTGTCCCGGTTGCGCTTCTTTGGCGTGATCGGGTTTTTTATTGTTGCCATGAGTTTTGTTGTCGTTGCCCAGTCGATGAAGTTTGAGCAGCCGCTGCAGTTGCAAAGCGGTGCGTCGATTCGCGACTATTCCTTGTCTTATGAGACGTATGGCACGCTGAACGCCGACAAGTCCAACGCGGTGTTGATTTGCCACGCTTTGAATGCCTCGCACCATGTCGCGGGCGTGTACGCCGATGACCCGAAAAACGTGGGCTGGTGGGACACCATGATTGGCCCGGGCAAGCCGGTGGACACCAACCAGTTTTTTGTGATTGGGGTGAACAACCTGGGCTCGTGCTTTGGCTCGACTGGCCCGATGCACACGCACCCCGACACCGGCAAGGTGTATGGCGCCGACTTTCCGGTGGTGACGGTGGAAGACTGGGTCAACGCTCAGGCCCGCTTGCTCGATGCGCTGGGCATTGAACAACTGGCTGCCGTGATGGGCGGGAGCTTGGGCGGCATGCAGGCGCTTTCATGGACCATGCAGTACCCTGAGCGTGTGCGCCACGCAGTGGTGGTGGCCAGTGCGCCGAACCTGACGGCCGAGAACATTGCCTTCAACGAAGTGGCGCGCCGCGCTATCGTGACCGACCCGGACTTTTACGAAGGGCACTTCTACGAACACGGCGTGGTGCCCAAGCGCGGCTTGCGCATTGCCCGCATGATCGGGCACATCACTTACCTGAGTGATGATGTGATGAACGAGAAGTTTGGCCGCGAGTTGCGCTCGGCGGTCAACAGCCCCACGGGCTACAAGTACTCCACACAAGATGTGGAGTTCCAGATCGAGAGTTATCTGCGCTACCAGGGCGACAAGTTCAGCGAGTACTTTGACGCGAACACCTATTTGCTGATCACCCGGGCACTGGATTACTTTGACCCGGCGCGGGCTTTTGGCGGCGATTTGTGTGCGGCGCTGGCGCGTGCAACGTGCAAATTCTTGTTGGTGAGCTTCACCACCGATTGGCGCTTTTCGCCGGCGCGCAGCCGCGAGATGGTGCAGGGCTTGATTGCGAATGGCCGCGATGTGAGTTACGCCGAAATTGACGCTCCCCATGGCCACGATGCGTTCTTGCTGGAGGATGCGCGCTACCTGAGTGTGGTGCGTTCGTACTTTGACCGCATGGCCGATGGCTTGAATGCAGGGGGTGCCGCATGAGCGACCGTTTGACCATGCAGGCGATTGCCGAGCTCGTGCCGCAAGGTGCCCGTGTGCTGGATCTGGGTTGTGGCGATGGCGCCATGCTGGCCTATTTGCAGGAGCACCGCGGCTGCACCGGCTACGGTGTGGAGCTGGACGACACCAATGTGCTGGCCTGTGCAGAGCGCGGCGTGAACGTGTTGCAGCTGAACCTGGAGCAAGGCCTTTTGGGCATGTTTGCCGACCAGTCGTTTGATGTGGTGCTGCAAATCGATACGCTGCAACACTTGCGCAACGCCGAGGTGATGTTGCGCGAGACGGTGCGCGTGGGACGCATGGGCATTTTGGCCTTCCCCAATTTTGCACACTGGCCCAACCGCCTGAGCGTGCTGCAAGGCCGCATGCCGGTGACCAAACGCTTGCCCTACGAGTGGTACGACACACCTAACATTCGCGTGGGCACTTACGCGGACTTTGCGCAGCTGGCACGCAAAAACAAGTTGCGGGTGCTCGATTCGTTTGGCCTGCAACAAGGCCAAGTGGTGCGCACGCTGCCGAACTTGCGTGCGGGCACGGCAGTGTTCAAGCTGCAGCGCTGAGGCTGCAGCTTTTTCTCAAATCAGCCCGTAAATTCCTGCGCATGCATCCAGGCGGCGTGCTTGGGTGCGCGCTTGGTTTGGGCCCATTCGTTGAGCATGTCCCACTTGCATTCGTCGAGTTTTTTGTACATCTCGGGCGTGCCGGTGTTGACCGCCAGCTCCAGGCGGTGGCCGTTGGGATCGAAGAAATAAATGCTCTTGAAGATGGTGTGGTTGGTGGGGCCAATCACGCCGATGCCTGCCGAGAGCAAGCGCTTGCGCGTGTCTTCCAGGGTTTGCATGCTGTCGACTTCGAACGCGATGTGCTGAACCCAGCCTGGGGTGTTTTCGTCGCGGCCCATTTCGGGTGAGTTGGGCAGCTCAAAGAAAGCCAGCACATTGCCCTGCCCTGCGTCCAGAAAGACGTGCATGTAGGGGTCGGGCGCTTTGGTGGAGGGCACCTGGTCTTCGGCAATGGCGAGCACAAAGTCCATGTTCAGGTGCTTGACGTACCACTCGACGGTTTCTTTGGCGTCTTTGCAGCGGTAGGCGACGTGGTGAATTTTGCTGAGTTTCATGAGGGTCTCCTGTTTCAGGCCGTCGCTTTGGCGGCTTGCAGCGCTTCGCGCAGCACGCGCAAGTCGCCAATGTGGTTGGCCAGCAGCAGAATGAGGCGGGCGTTGAGGGCCTCGCTCTGTTCGTCGCTCAGGCCGTTGTGGGCATCGATGAGGGCTTCGTAGAACTCGTCGCCGGGCGAGAAGTCCCGAAAGAACTGACGACCCGGTTCGTTGAAGTTGGGTGCGGTGTTGAGCAAGGTGGTTTGCATGGTTGGATCCCCTCATCAAGCGTTGCAAGTTGCAAGCGCCAGCGCCTGGCGCACACGGGCCACATCGAGCTGGCGCCAACGTGCAGCCACGTGTTGGTCAGGGCGCAGCAGGTAAGCAGTTCCGGGTTGGGCGTCGTAGCGTTTGGCCACCCAGCCTTGTGCATCAACCAACATGTCCACGCCGGGCACATCCAGCGCACGCGGCCCGATGATGAACGGGCGCACCGCCACAGGGTCTGCAGCCAGTGCCTGCAGCTGCGCGAGCATGTCGGCAGACGGCATTTCATTGGCAAACAACATCAAGCCAAACTGGTTGCCCACGTGGTCGAGCAACCAGCCGTCTTGACCGTTGGCTTGCACGGGCGCATCGTCCATGGGCGCGCCGGGCACCATGACGCCGGCAAAGCTGTCAGCGTCGGGCGTGTTGAGCAGCGACTGCGTCAGGAAGGACGGCACCGACAAGCGCCCGGAGTTGACCAGCTTGCGTGCGAACGGGTAGTGCCTGGCCAACGCCAGCACTTCGTTGCGGAAGGTCTTGCTGGTGCGGCTTTTGGGCGTGATGAAGTCGGTCGAGCGCGTCGAGTTCATGATGTTCTCGTCGGCGGCAAACTGGCGATCCAGCGCGTAGGTGTCGAGCAGCTTGTCCGGGGCCTGGCCCTTCATGACAAGGGCCAACTTCCACATCAGGTCATCCGTGTCCTGAAAGCCCGAGTTGGCCCCGCGTGCGCCAAAGGGCGAGACCTGGTGCGCCGCGTCGCCCACGAACAGCACGCGGCCGTGGCGGAAGTCGGTCATGCGGCGGCACTGGAAGGTGTAGATGCTGACCCACTCCAGCTCGAAGGGCCGGTCATCGCCGAGCAT
>JACCDG010630660.1_pt1 | contig 50300 bp, 36 predicted proteins | sample 7442471 | NCBI WGS metagenome assembly JACCDG01 (sample SAMN15323444, study PRJNA562643) | freshwater metagenome | isolation source: river surface water | place: USA:Blue River Watershed | collected 2017-08-17 | reverse complement strand
GCATCTCCTGAAAGAGTTACATATGTAGGCGTTCCAGAACTATCGCAAACAATGATCTGACCAGAAGATCCATCAACAAGACGATCTAGCTGGAGTATTCCAGGAGATACCTGTGAGTTGAGCGAGACAGCGAAAGACTCAGAGTCAAGCCATTGTGATCCGTTGTAGTACTGAACAACTTTTGTGCTCTTCAGATAGCAAAGTCGCCCTTCTGAAAGAGTTGGTTCACCGCTTCCGCCGAATGAGTTATTTCTGTCTGCTTCGTCCTCAAATACAGCTACAGCTTGGTCCATGAGGTAGCCATTTATTTCGGCTGCAGTCAAAGTTGCGCCGTCATTAAAGACTTTTATTCCTAATCCAGCCATGTCTTATCTCCTTGGAAAATCATATCATTTAACTGAGTAAAGATATTTTCATAAATGTAGACAGATATTTTTGTTATAAATCATCTGGGTTTGATGGTGGGGACAGTGGGACGCTTCCGCCAATGATTCCAAGCGAAGAGTCGCCAATAGTGAAATAGAATACGGAGGCAGCTGTATGCGTCACCTTGTAGCCAAGTGGCCTTGCCCCCTCTACGGCACGCAATACTAATTGACTCTCCTGTCCACTTACCGTGACATCAGGAGTCTCATTGATAAGAGTTTGAATGCGTATGGCAAATGGATCGTTGTTATAGCGCGGTGTCAAGGAAACTGAAAATGTTGAATCTGAATCATCATCAGTAAACATAAGCACTTGCTTAACTGCGCTGATCATCGCATCTCTACTGCCGGCATTCTGCCCAAAATATCCAGTGTTAACTTGCCAACGCGAAAACTCATTTTCTGCATCGATATTGGGGAAGTATTTATCTCCATTGCCGTCCACTAAGTTTCTTTTTAGCTTTGCTCCGACAAATTGACCGAGCCAATCAAGATACTCAGTTTCAGCAAAAACTGGGTTTACAAGCGTGCTATTTGAATACTTCAGCGTTTCATCTAATGTTGTTTCTATTTCTGTTTTCTCAAATGGGAATATCTCTAAATATTTCTCTTGAGTTTCGCCAGCAATTGTTGTCATTGCGTCGATGAACTTATGGAATGGCGCAACAGGGTTTTCCTGGGCGGAGTCTATGTCCCAATAAAGATCAGGCATATAGTTTCTAGCTTCAGAAACAAATATGTTGTCATAGTAGAACTGATCATCTATGAGGTTTGGCGACGTGAAATATATTGGTTTGCTTTCATGATTTGATATTTCAATCACTATCGATACCGAGTGAATCGACTCATCATCTGGAAGCTCGCAATTATTAGCTCTTATTGCGTTATATCTTCCGCCGTAAAGGACGTTCTGGAAAGCGGTTGTACTTGTCTGATTATCGTAATAAAGCTGCGCATCTATAGTTACAGTAACACTTGGCTTAAATAGTGCATTAAATGAGAATCTCCTGCCGTTATCTGACGCCAAAAGTGAAACGTTGGACAACGTTATGGTTATTGGATCTGTGGACGATGGAGAGACTTTGAATGCATACCTATACTGCGTTGCTTGTTCGGTTGACTGTAGCGTTTCAGTGCAGTTAGAGAATTCCCATCCATATGTATATAGGGGGACGACGTTTGCAGATACAGCTACGTTTACGGAAGAAGACGTTGGGAATGAAAATCCAGAAATTGGAGAAGCTGAAAAGCTAGTTATTCCGCCGGAGGTCTGAACATTGAATACTCTTTTCTTACCATCAAGTCCAGCAAATGTTGGACTAGATGATGTGGCATCTGATACTTCAACTAGATCGCCATTTGATATTGGCGCAGTAGACGTAAGTATGTAAGAAGCTGAAGATGCGTTAGATACTCCAACACTTGCTGTTGTGTATGTCTTTCCAAAAAGTGGTATTACAGAGTTATCTTCTCTTGATATGGAGTAAAGACCATTTCTATCCGATAAGCGGTTTACTGTGCGTGACACGTTAAACCTCTTCTGAAGTATAGGTAATATCTATATCCTCAACAGCAAGACTTGGCAGAGAGCCCTTGTACTGGAACTCTATGTCATTAGTTATCTTTGGAAGCCAGCCATTCCCAGTTCCAGTGATAGTCAATTCATCGACATAAAGAACGCCAGGTATTGAGCTTATGAGTGAAACTAGGGTCGTGTATCTTATTTTCGTCTCTGAGTACGGGAACTTCATTGGACTTAGATAGTCAACAAGTGCAGAAGATACTGAGTTCTGAAGTGGAGTTTGGTCATACGCTGAGTCAAGAACTACGGATCCTGATATCTCAAGAGTTAACAAATTAGGATCTCTTACTGTATAGGTCAGCCCTGCTACTGATTTTGAGACTAAATCAACATAAATACCTTCTTTATCTGCTGAAGATACTGGCTGATTAAGGCCATAAACAAAAACCGTTACGTATCCAGATACATCTTCGCCAATCGAGATGCTTGGAGTTGATGCGCCAAGGTATACGGATCCGCTGTCAGTTCCAGACTTTGAGTAAGAAATTGAATAATCAGAGGTATTTGTTATTGTATAAAGAGTTCCATTTGTACCAAATGTATCCGGAAGCCCATTTGTCTCTACGCTCTCCCCATTGACAAATTGATGTTTATCTGGGAAGTATAAAGTTACGACGTTTGAGGTTCTGGCCGCACCAACTGGAGTGTCGGACCTATAGACACCTATTTCGCCAAGAGAGTCATCTCCATAGGTCAGGTCATAGACTTTTGCCCTACCAACGACACCTGAGTAGTCAGTCAGTACGTACCCTTCAACCTGTGAAGCCTTATTGAGTGTCCCACTCATCGAGCGAAGTTTCGTAACTGCACGACCAAGATAGTCGGCATCGGTATCTTCGTTTACTCCGTTAATAAACGATCCATTTACTTCTGCAGTAAGGACTGGTATTCCGGATGAGATTATTGTAAGTTCATCCCCAGTAGACAAGACGGGGATTACGCCAGCCGTAAGGCACTGTGCAGTCACGGTCGCTGTTGGGTATGGCCCAGAAGGTGTTACAGATTCTGCTATTGTGCAAATTTCAACAGTTTCAAAAACAAATTCTTGTACTTCATCTTCGAATGTTGCTGAAAAACTGAAAAGTGATCCTGCGGCCACCTCGCCACCACTGTAGGAATCTGCAGTCAGTAGTAGCTCTACCTCAGCTGGAATTGCTTCCTGTCTAGCTATTCCCATCATGAGGAGTATTCCAGCCATCAACCGGTCAGGAACTCTGTTTATGGCAGCAACGTTCAACGAGCTAATGTATGCCATAGCCTGGAATATTGCGTCCTCTGGTGTGCCGACGCGAAGATTAAACTCTGGGAGGGTAAGTCTCGCTACATCAATGGATGACAGGTAAATATCGCCAGGGGTAAGGTCGAATATCCGTAAATCTATATATTCAGAAAAATCTGCCGGCATTTTTTACCCTGTTTCCTTGATTCTAAAAGAAAATACCGTATTTACAGTACCACTATTATCAAAGTCTGTTGATAAGTCTAGGATTTCAACTTCAGGGACAAATCGTGCAGCATTTAAAACAAATAGGCCTCGATCAATCCCACGGAATGTCGGGTCGTAGACCCCGAAACGCGGAGAGAAAGGGTGCGTATGCGGTTCTGTAAGTATCGCTATTGTCAATAGTTGTGAGTAATAATCCTCACTTCCATCGACAACTTTCTGCACGCCGGTGCTGTCAAACTTTAATGGAAATTTTATTGAGTCCATAGTGGTTTACCAATCTCTGCATTTTCAGAACTTTTCCATTCAAGATCTTCTTCGTTCCATACATACATTTTCCCATCATTTGGGATTGCTGTAGGGGCTACCCATTCAAAATCAGAGTCCAATACCCATGATTCAAATGGTTTAGGGAAAAGAAAGACATCGAATTCTTCGTTATACGTAAAGCCAATTCCAGCAAATCTTTTACGTATATTGCCGTTATAGGAGGTTTGCACCCAGCGACCGCCGAGGTTGTCTATTAGCCATTTATATCCCTCGTCACCGTTAGGGTCATTGTTGTCCCCGACAAGCACACGGACAACCACATTATTTTCATCAAGTTCAGCCCAATGCGACATGTCAACCACCAATAGCTCCCATGCGCCCAACATCATCCATGTGGTAGCGAAGTATCAGGACGCCTGAACCCCCGCTTCCACCACCATAAAGCCCAGTACCACCTGCTCCGCCATAGTTTGCTGGAGCATTACCGCCATAACCAGATGGATCATGAGAGCCAGACCCAAGGTATGAAGTACCGATAATATTGGATGGAAAATACGTATTCCAGGTATACCCCCAGTAGTCCATTCCTCCGTAGTATCCACCGCCAACACCAGGTGCACCGGCACCATAATATTCCCCATTTGTTGCTGGCATTGGCCCTCCAGCATCTTCAGAAACACCCTGCCGACCAGCCCCTGCCCCACCTCCGCCAATCATAAACGCCGGTTGGTATGGTGGATATCCACCTAATCCATTATTTAATTGCACCTCGCGACCGTTGGCACCTGAATAGTCAGCATTGGAACCACCGTTGTACCCATAAGGGGTATCGCCACCGCTGGCACTGTGGAAGCCGTAGGAATTGGGCAAAGTCAATGTGGTCGTTCCCCCATTGCTTCTCCGACTGCCCCCGGCACCTATGGTTACAGTAAATACCCTAGATGGACCGGCATATGTGTTTGCTTTATCATATAAGGTTAGGTTCGTTTCTCTAAGAATCCCACCAGCAGCACCACCCGGCCCCCAGAATTGATCTTTAGATCCTTCTGCCGAATACCATTGCCCATAACCACCAAAGGCACCCATTCCTCCGCCCCCACCGCCAACAATAATGGCTCTCACCCCAAGAGGAGCATTATTAATTTGAAATGTTCCGTTAGTTGTGAACTTAGTGTAATAGTACGGGGGGGACAATGTTGTAGTTGCTGATCCAGATAACACTTCTAGTTGTGGAAATGTTATTGAAGAAGCCATCATGCCAAATTTGCTAAACATAACTAAACCACCAGGTCTCCCATTAGTATCCACTCATCTGAGTCAATTTTTAATGCAGTTGCTGATGAGTATTGTGCCCTGAGAGACTGCCCCGGTGTCGCCCTGACCGAAACAGAGCTGGACCCAACTATGGAAAGCGAACCAGATCCATAACGAATTACAGTAACTTGAGAGCCAATAGGAAATGCCACAGAAGAATTGAGCGGTATTGTCACACTAGCGCTAGACCCATTGGTCATTTTTATTATTTTTCCATCATCTGATAATTGAAGAGTTACATCAACTGACGATGTTTTTGGAGTTGGGTGATAAGAGAATTCTCCAGATACTGAAAGACTTCCAGATATCGAAACGCTCCCCGTAAGAGATGGGCTCGCTATCGGTGCTTTCCCATTTATCTGATTTTGCAATGAGCTAGTTACGCCATCAAGATAACCAATTTCGGTAGATGAAACATTGCCTATTGACGTACTTGAAGAAAGAGAAGTTGAGCCAGAGACGGACAAAGTTTGGAGAGATAATGATCCAGATGTTGTTACATCACTTATCGTCACCCACGAAGAACCATTGTAAATCTGTAACTCATCTGTATTTAATATGTATACAGCCCTGCCTTCTTGGGGGGATGTTATTTGAGAATCCCTCTCTGCTGCCGTTGCATACCTAGATATTGCATAATCATCGGCTGACTGTGTTGCTGTTCCGAAAACGATCAACGATGAGTTATATATGTTGTTAAATGAACATATAACTGCATCGCCAACTGAGAGGCGATTTGACGGGGAGGAATTAACTGGAACTATTGGTCCGGAAGTTATTCCCAGGCTTGGCACCTTTACGAAAACCCTGCCGTCATCTTTGACTGAAGTAACTATGCCTTGGTATATTTCCCCGGGCTGCCTAAGGTGCTTTGAGGCTTTGTCTCTTCTTACTATCTGTGGGTCTAGTGCCATGTCACAAATCTCCCAGCGAGCCGTAGTTCCCACTGAATCTTTCATTTATCAGTATCTGTTGCTGCTCCATTAACAGTGTTGCATATATTTCAGATTTATTTACTGGAGATATTCCAAAGTATAGATTTTCTGTTCTGCTCTTTTTTAGAGCATCTTTTTTTGTTAATTTCTTTGCAGTTCCACCAATTTCCCATATTGCTGAATAAATTGTTCCAAGGTTCTCTCCGGCGATATCCAGCAAGTAAAGGTATGGAATGAATGTTGTTGGTTTTCCATCAATTTTCCCAGCCGGGAGAGAGTAGAGGTTTATGTTTCCAACTTCATGCAGTCCATCCATGTAAGGATAATTTTGTTCAGCCTCATCTGTTGGAAGCGGGTATATGCAAGTTTCTGGAATTGATTCAGTTCTGAATCTTGACGAAAGAACGAGCACCTGCTGGTGATTAATCAATTTTACGTAATCAGATGCGCTTTCTAAATCTGCCATTTTTGCTATAAAGTCAGCTGGAGAATTTGTAGACATTGCAGATATGAATGCTGATGAAGCAGATGCTTCTGAGTAAACCTCTGGCTGTCCACCAGAAACATAGACTCTAGGAATTATTGCAACATATGGATTTCCACTATTGAATCCAGGCTGTGTAACGTTCTCAACTATCATTAAGGCCGTTGTAGTTAGCTTTCCATCAACATAAGTTGTTGGGCGTGAATACATGTCCATATTTCCAGTAGCGAGTAGCTTGACCTGGCCCGGAGAGTCGTATCTTGGATAAACCTGTTGATTTAGTATTGTCGGCAATGGGAAAACCCTAGGGTCGCCTATTTGGCCAGGTGTAAGCTCGTCAGCAGAGACTAGACCCATAGTTTTTCTATTTAAATCTACTTGAGTATTGGGTCTATTTTGTTTTGAATTCTTGGACCCAATTTCTTCAAGTACTAGAAACCTATTGGATCTGGATGCATCTGTAATGTTTCTTTGTTTAAATCTTTTACCTACAGCTATATCTTTTATATCTTTTGGTTTCTTTTCTGGTTGCCTGAAACTAACTTGAACTGGATCTGGCGTATTATCCTCAAAAGAAACAGAATCAATAAGATAGTAATCATCAAGCTCTCCAGGGAATCCTATAAATTCGATGGTCATTCCTGGTCTAAATTTTGTTCCATTTTCTCTAGCTATTGAAAAAGATCCAGTTGTATCAAGGGGGTCATTTGCGGAAACTGTAAAAGTTGGATATTCCATTAATTCAATAGCCGGAGCAGTTGCGCTTGTTCCGTAAACCACTCCCTGGTTTACTTCCCAGCTACTTTTCCAGTTAACTATTGGTATCGAGTACTCAGTTACTTTTTTGGATGGAGTGCCGCGTTTACCTTTTCTATCAACTGTATAAGAAAATGATCCCCACTTATTCATTAGATATTTCTGTGAAGCAAAAAACAAAATTCCATCTGCCTCAAATAGCACGAACTTTGCTTCACTAGCAATACCTGATAAAACATCCCAAAGCGATTCGGCTTGTTCGTCTCCTGATGCTTTGTTTATTGTTGCTTTCTGGGATGTCTTTTCTACAAAGCATCTGAGTCCATACTTTTGTGCAGCTCTTTTTACATATTCACTTCCAGAGCCCTTGATCTCGCCTGGCTTCCTGTCTCTCTTCATTTGCTGAATTGCCTTTGAGTAACAAGAAACTTCTATTTGTGGAGTGTTTCCGGGCCCTTGGGAGACATTTACTTGCGCTATTTCAAATAAGAGATTCGTATATTTTGGAGCGGAAGAAACATTTGAAGTTGATTCTCCGTTTATTAAGCATGCAGTTTGTGTTGTATAGACAACATCACGACCTACTAGAAAATAATTTCTATTCATCATTTCGTTATTAAAGTCAATGACTGTGAATTGGAGCTGACTTGCCATTGTCATTGAATATTCAATACTTGTACTAATAATCGAGCTATCTATGCTCGTCATCTGTCCAGATGTTAAATTTGCAAGTCTTATCTGTCCAGCTTTTATGTAATTTTTACCAAGCACGTTACTGCCCTCTTACGTCAAGAATTTCGCTACCATCCAGTTCGTAATCAGCGATATTCGGAGGATTTATGCGTGTTGACTTATCGGAAAGTTTTGGCCCTGACTCTGATTCTTTTTCTTTCTTCGGCTTTGGAGCTTTTTTATTTTTAGGAAATTTAAGCGATGGAAAGTCTATGTATGCGATTGATTCTATTGGCACTTCGCGCAATGTCATATCGCATTGAGCTCTATTTATTGCACCATCTGCAGTTCTGAACAAAGATGAAACAGCAAAATCCGTTATAACAAACTCAACACCCCTGCCTGAATTAAATGGATACCGCACTTCATTTGTTAGCATTTCATCAAAACCAAGAAGAACAACTGGATATGGCGCTGAAGCCATTTCATTTAATGTTCTTATTTGATTATCGACAGTGAGAGTTATTTCATTAGCAAAAGGATCGCTAGTGCCAGGCCTTCTGTCCAAGCTACCCTCTCTATCTGGCACAATAATAAATTGGAATGAAACCTGCATAAGTTTGTGGGCTTTCCAGTCAACAAGTGGAACAGCGCCAGAACGCGGTATTTCTGTCCATTCGGATCCAATGTTTGAGTAAGAAATCTGATTTGGCCTAAGCAGGAATATGTGTCTCTTTGTTATTGGATCAACAAAACCAGGAAGCCTGTATTGCTGGACTATTTGTGGGGAACTGGCGTCAGAGCCATCGTATGGGGAGTATCCCTCTCTAAATGATCCCCTGACAGCTACAGATCTACCTCCGTAGCTTGATGTTCCGTTATTCGCTGCCTTTTTGCCTTTTCCTCCAGAAAGACTTACTGTTCCTTTTGTTTTTCTTTTTCCATAAGCTTCATTTACTGCATTTTCAGCAGCTTCTGGAGATACCCCATAAGTTTCTGCGTAATAAGAAATAAGTGCTGAAAATACGCTTGATCTAAAATTCAACTGATCGGGAGGAATTATATTTTTTACTATGTTTACTAATTCAGAGAATTGGTTATCCATAGCTGTTGACTTGTCAGTTCTGCGTAATCCGATTAGGGATAGGGAGAAGTCAACAAAAGATTTAGCATCTTTATCATTCATTAGGCCAACTAACCCATAGCTATCCGGAAGCGGATAAAAGCTTTTTGTTTTTGGGTTATACCAATAGAAAGCGACGCTAACTCTGCCAGTTGAAGAGGTAAATGAGTAATTTGGATCAGATGGAAGAAGAGTCCAAACTTGTATGTCATCATAAAAATACGGATTTTCTATATCTCTATAAGATGCACCCATGAACTCTTTTGTGGAAATAAACTTCCATTTTATTGTCCTATTTGTGCACCTATATTGTTTATTTCCATAATCTAAAACCTGTCCATACTGGTACTTTTGACTAACGCCAGTACCGCTAAGCCATTTTTTTATAGTAACAACGCTTGTCAGTGGTTCCTGTGTTTCAAACTCATCACCAGATGAATAGATCCTGTAATCAGCTTCACCTTCAACAGGCTTCCAATATTCATTATTATCAACAGGTGTTGATGTCTTGGTTCCATCCTGATTACGCACAACTTTATATTTCCAGAAAATTGGCTTACCTGGATATTTACTGCTTGCAACATTTGGAAGATATCTTCTTACTTCATATGTATAAGTAGCAGATATCCATGTTGGGCCATTCCATACAAGTGGGTTGGTTGGGGATCCAGTAATTTGTGGATTTGCAATAGACATTACGACCGCTGCCTCTCAGAACGCTCTACCATCTTTATTCTTGCCATAACCTTGTTGGCTATTTCTTCTGCAGAAACGCTTGCACCGTTAATGTTGAACACGTAATTGTTTCCACCAGATGGAGCCTGTCTTGCATTCATCGAAGATGATGGGCGCGACATTGCTGGTACTGCAGTATCTCCTATTCCACCAGCACCAGGACCTGGGACAACGTGGAGATGTCTAGATGCACCACGGCCATGGAACTCCGCAAACCCACCACTTGCCATTATGTCTCTTCTGTACTGACCTAGATTTGCGCCAACTAGATCAAGGGCTCTGCCAGTTACGTGATCAGAATTTGCTGACCCAAGGGCGTATGTCCTATATGAGGAAGTTACTAGTCTCTTTCCAGGAATATTGCTGTTTATCGCATTATGGCGGGCCATTGTTACAGCTAGCCGTGATGATGTTGTATCACCAATCCCGCCGCCTCTCGGCATGCGGGTGTCATTGCTGATAACTGGGATGGCCTGTTGCCCCCACCATGCCGGTTGTGACTTCAACCATTCTGGCGTAGATATGTTTGCAAATACAGTATCTGTCTTTGATACAAACTGTTTAACTGCTTCAACGAACTGTGGAGTCTGATCTGCCATCGTATTTGCCAGCCTGTCAACAGCCTCCATCCCTCGTTGCTCAACTTTTATTCCTTCGAAACCAAATGATCCAAGAAGGCTTGTTCCTGCCTGTACGCCAGTCCTTCTTGCTCCACCCTCCCCAGCAAAGTCACTTATATTAAAGGTGCCACTTTGTAGGGCGTTATATAGCTTCTCCTGCTGCGTAAGATCCATCTTGCCAATGGCTGCAGTTATTTGCTGCCTATCTACAGAGAGTCCTTTTTCTGAGAATAGATCCGTTATTTGCTGAGCCGAGCTACCCTGGAATCCAGCAAAAGTTCCACCAAGCTGCTGATCAAGTATCGCTGCAAGCTGTGGCGGTAGTTTCATTCCCTCAAAAACGCCACCTGCTCCGAAAGCTGTTCCCTTTGTGCCCTTATAGCCAAGCTGTGAGGCCATATCGAATGCGGCAAGAATTGGATTTCCACCTGTTGCATCCAGGGTCGCTCTTGATAATTGCGAAAGGAAGTCAACTCCCTGAGTCAGCGTTGCGCCTTCTGGACTCAGTGCCTGTTTTTTGAAGGCTTCAGCTATTTCGTCATAGACAAGTGGAGCCTCAAGTTGTTTTTTTACTTGTTCAAAATTGAGACCTTCAACAAATGTATCAGTAAATGACTGTCTCATTTGGTCTGCCGTCTTGGCCATGCCCAAACCAAGCTTTTTCAGTACATCGTTAAATTTGACCGTGCTGTCATAAAGGTTCACGCCCATCTCTTTTGCGAGAAGCTCAAGTTCTGGACGTGTTTTACCGCTTATTGCCTCAAGCTCATCAAGCCTTGCCTCATAGACATCGTCCATTGCCTTGCCGGCCTTATTCATCGCTTCAGTTTCTTTTAGATACTGCTCAATAGTTTGCTTACGGCGCTTATTCATGTCTTCGATTTGCTGATCAGTGAGATTCGCACCACCCATTTGCATATTTTTTACTATTGCATCTACGGCTTTTTTCTCAGCTTTTGTCTGTGCTGATTCTCCTGAAATTATTCCACCAAGACTTGATGCAAAGTTTGGTATCTTTTTCATAAATCCAAGACCTGGTATTGATCCAACAAATCTTTGAACTTGTCCACCACCGGCAAAGTCAAGCAATCCACCAAGCGCATTGCGTGCACGCCCCCCAATAGTGGCTCTTTTATCTATCAATCCAGCTTGAGCAGCTTGCATTGTTGCAGCTGTTCCACGACCATATGTTGCGCCCATGCCTTCAAATGCGCCAACGTTCCTTACTGTTCCGCCTGCTTCTATTATCTGCCTGTTTATCTCTAGTGTCTTGTTTGCACTTGAAACTAGACCAGCAGCAAATTGGTCAAGACCACTTGTAACCGCATCTTTTGCAGCCTTCGTCTCTTTTTTGACCTTATTTGCAGCACCTAGTATTCCTCCGCTGAGAGCTCCTATTGCAGCACCAATTGCAACTCCAGTTGGACCAAAGAATGATCCAGCAGCAGCTCCAGCTCCGGCCCCCATCAATGCTCCAGTTCCTGCCCCCTGCGCACTAAGCGTGGCACCACCAACGCCGACTGCTAGTCCAGCAAGTGGGTTAATCATTCCAATTGTTGAACCAAGGGCAAGGGCTCCGCGCATTTCTTCTGGAGCAAATTGAGATGCTAAACCAAGAGCAAGCATTGTTCCAGCTTTTACTGATGCTTTTTGGTTTATGCCTTCTTGTCCAGTTTTTTCATTTCCAAAAATCCGTCCGTATGATTGGCTTTCACGAAGATTTCTAAAACTTCTATCTCCTGGTGTGAAGAATTGGCTAACACCAAGCGGTCCAACAGAACCAGTTCCAAATCCAGCCCTAAATGCTTGGCTTCCACCCCTAAACGCTTGGCTTAATCTGCTAAATCTCCCTTGAGGTGGCACATTCCCGGCACCACCCCTGTTAGCCCCTGAAGCGAGAAACATACCACCAGCTGGCATATTCCCAGGTCCACCATACCTATTCGGAACACCAGTTGGATTAGCTGCTGGACGTACTGGGACTCCGCCAACATTCATGTTCGCAACATTCATGTTTTGAACATTTTGACCGTTGCTTCCAGGAAGGAATCCACCCCTTGTTGTCGCCATTTTGCGGGCCATAATCATTAGGCCCATAGTTCCACCAAAGCCACCGAAGGACCCAGCAAGTCCCCCGAGTACTCCGCCAAGAACTTTTGCGGCAGATGTTAATCCAGAAAGCAAGCTATTAATGAATGGTAGAGATTTAAAGAATATTTCTCTGAACTGGCTGGCAACATCCATTATTGCACCAAGGAGATTCGCAACTCTTTGCCCGAATTCCTCTAGCGGTTTTCTATTCTCCTGAAGCTGCCTATTGAAATCTTCCATGCCGCTTCCAATGCGCTCGCCAAACATGGTAAATATCGGCTTTAGCGTTGCTTCTATTACTTTTGCACCTGCAATAAATGGACGTAGGCGATCAAGAACGATATTCCATCCGCGCTTGAATCTTTCCATCCATTCGCCAATTCCATCAAGGGTTCCCTTCGATCCAGGTAGCCATTTTCTTGTTAGGTTGACGAAGAAATTTGAGATTTTGTCTATTGCCGAAACAAGGCCATCAAAGAAGTTTGATGCTCCGTATGCATCGATTTCTGCAGATAATCTAGTTAAGTCCCTTTGTATTATTTGGAATATTTCCTGCATTGCCTTCTTGGCTGGAGCCAAAAACTTCTGTCCAAAGTCAGCGAATTGCTCTTTTATGCTTGTAAAGAAAGCTTTTGCTTGATTTATCAGCGTGTTGTTAACTGCTTCGTACTGACCAAATACACCACCAGCTTTTGCAAGCTCACCAGATGAAAGCATTTCCCTGAACTGCTGCTTTGACTTGACCCCTGCGTCTTTTAGCGCCTTCTCCATCTCTGGGCCAAGCTCTTTTGCGGCGTTCTGAACATCAGCAAAACTCTTCTTAGTATCGTTGAGTACCGCTATTACTGCTCCTATTTTTTCGGCAGCAGCACCTGGGTCCTGTCCTGCTGCTCCAAAATCAAGAAGTGCTTTAAAGACATTACGCTGACCAGCTATTTGGGAAGAGGTCATTGTCTTCGCCATTGCCGCATAAGCCTTATTAAGGTTTTGCGTACCAAGCATTGCAAGATTTGCGTCAGTTGAGTATGCCCGCATTGCAACTCTTGTCTGATTTAGGCCAGAACCAAACTGACTCGCCCCTTTGCCTTTATATGCAAACATCGCAGCTTGCTGTTCGCGCATAGCTGCTGCAGCAGTCGATAGTGCTACGGCAATGGCCGCTCCACCTTGGGCAACAACTTTCATTGCTCCTGCGTAGGCTTTCATCAAGCCCTGTCCTATTGCAAATGAGGCATGTATTGCCAACATTGCAGCACCCATGGCAGCCATCTGAAGCGTTGCGCCCTTGATGGCTAGCGAAAGGACCTTACTCAACATCTTTCCGCTTTTTTGAACAGCTTTATCAAAACCGTCAAAGTGACGCTTCATTTTTGTAACAGATTGATTGACTCTACGCTCCATTTGCGTAGATCCGCTGGCTAGCGCGAGTCGTTCTTCTCTACGCTTAAATTTATCAACTTCTCTTCCAGCAGAACGAAGACGGGCTACGAAACCGGCAATATCAGCATCAAGTTTAAATTCAACTTTTTCGGCCATTTCGCAACCCCACGATTTGTTTTAAATCGCGTGAGTGTAAGAAGCGAGCGCCTATTGAGAGGCCTTAGCCCGGCGTTCTTGCTCTTCGCGGTCGTTACTTATAACTTTAGCACAAGCCATCCTTATCAACCACTCATTCTCAGTACAGTCAAGTAGCTTTATTGGGTCTGTGCCAAATAGCTCTCCGAGCCTAGCTGCGCTAATTACTCGAGAGTCTTCAACTAGATCGTCGAAGACTCCTTCGTAGGGTCCACGGTCTCAACCGTATCTGAATAGCCAGCTGCATCAAGGATTGCAAGTGCTGCTGCTTCAATGTGTGGATCAACACCGAAGAACTCACGTACGCAATCTGGGAGAGGTCTTGTCGTATCTGTCATCTTGAGAACGAGTGGTGACGCGAATGTGAGTTCATTTCCATCGTCATCAAATACTTCCTCGTTGTTCATGCAGATACCGATTGTTGTATGGCCAATGACCGAACATGCAAAGCGAGTGCCGTCCATGCCATTTCTGGTGTCTTCACCAGCCTGCTTACGCCAGTTGCGCATCTGGTTTTGAGTAATATTTGGGCTGATTTTTAGCGTCACGCCAGGACGTTCCGGAACGTCGATATAGACAATAGGTCTTTCAACCTTCTTTTCTATAACGCTAGAAAGCTTCTGCAGAAGTGTTTCCTCTTTGGGAGAGTCCTTGGCTGCAGTCTTTGCCGCTTTTGACGTATCTTCTGTTGAATAAAGTTGCGAGTTATCGTTCATGCACGAAAACCTAGCACAGCCAATTAAGGCCGTATTGCAACTAGTTATTTACAGATTTAGTCTACGTCTTCTACTGCGAATGTAAGAGCAAAGGTCGCTGGGGCGCCAGATGACGAGTCACCATCTGGTTCCGTTATTCCAACCAGAAGTGCATTTGTGTAAGTTCTGTCAAGGCCTGGAACAGCAAGATCGCAGTCATACGTCTGGACGGTAATGTCGTAGCGAGCTCTACCAACGAGCGGACGTAGCTTAGCGATCTTGTCAGCTATGCCTGTTGCCAGTTCAGAAGGAATTCTGTCATCGTCGTAGTGCGCTGTCAGCGTTATGTCGCCTATTTCTGATGGCGCGCATATTACTGTCGGTCTTGTCGCCTTGCCCTCGTAGATCTTCTCTACAGAAGCAGTGATTTCACCTCCGGAGACCTGAGCAAAGTAGAAGTTTGTCCATTTCGGCGCTGGGTTATTAGCACCTGATGGAGAGATGCTCCCAAGTACTTGCCTCTGAGATACTTTTGCCATTAGTCATTCCTCCGTTATTGAACAACGCTTGCTGTAAGGTTGGACTTGACGATTTCAACTTCGATCTTGTCCCCGACGCTGCTGGCCCTGATGCCAACTTTTGCCTTGACTGTTCCACCGGCAAGCTGCGAGATTGGGTTCAGCGCAGCATCGCAGCGGACTGTGAAGCCAGGGTCGATTAGTCTTCCATTCGAGTCATACGACGGGAACAGCGCTCCAGCATTTCTTAGCGGTACGAGTACCGAAGTCAGTCTAGATGCAATCAGTGAGTAGATTGTCTCGCGACCATCAATTGGGCTGAAGACAAGATCCTCAAGTGTTCTCTGCGAATCAACAACGACAGTGTTAACAATGTCTTGAGTTGTTATATATCTGAAGTTGTCGTCATCCGAGGACAGCGAACGAGCACCGTAGATCCTGACAGAGTTTTGGATGATGCGGATTGCATTAACTCCAGCCTCATCAAGTGCGTCGCCAGATGTCTTGTTGAGATCAGAAGCAACGCCAGTGACGAAGAGGCCAGAAGAAATGAGTCCAGCAGGAGCGATGTGCGGTCCTGTCTGGTTGTGAGCAAGTGCTCGCTTTGCCGCAACATAGCCATCCGGCGGAATTCTGCGTGTTACTCCATTTACTGAAGTTGGAACATCGATCCATGGGTAGTAGATTGCCGCATGCTCTGAGCCTGCTTCTGCCTGGATTGAAGATGCCTTGCTTATTGCTTGAGCTGTTGTATCAGCAACGCCTGAGTGCAGAATTGCAATTCTGTTGTAAGAATTTGCGTGAGCAACAAGAGCTTCAGAAGCTGTGTAGTCCGTATTTCCTGTTGTATTTTCTACATCTGGGATACAGACAGATCCAGTTCCAAGAGCATCGTTAAATAGCTCAAGAGCGGCTGTATAGTCAGCAGTTACCACTGCTGCATGATCTGAGTTTCCAGAGCTGAATGCTGAAGCTGCAAGAGTTGCTGGATTTGTAACTGTTCCAGAAGCAGCTGTTGCTGTTACATACTTTGAGGCAATTGGGCTTGTATTAATTCTGCCAACAGCCTGCGATGGTGAGGTAACTGTACCAGTGTTGTAGACGAGTGCATCTTTGTAGTAGAGCTTAACTCTAAAGCTAACTGATGCAGTTACGGTCTCAACAGCAACATCGAGATCTGCGCTCCATGAGCCTGCTCCGTTTGCGGTAAGGCCCATTACTGAAGAAGAAGCTTCGCCACCAGTACCAAGAAGGACCTTCGTGCCTGTCGTGGCGCTATCGCCAACAACTCTGGCTACATAGCACTGCGTGCCGCCTTCTTCGAAGAATGTTTCAACCGTTGGGTGAAGATATGAGCTTGAGATAAACTCACCAAAGTTAAGTTCAAAGTCAGCAAGGCTCTGAATGAGCACTGCTTCGTCCGACGGTCCACGCTCGGCAAGACCAACGACAAAAAGCTGCGAAGATTCGCGTACTGTCGTTGATGACGGGCCAGTTCTTACAGCTGTTGAAATTACTACGCCTGGCATAAGACCTTCCTGTGGATTATCTCGTGGGTTTCATTCCCGGCTAACGTTTTCTATTGTACAGATGATGGAGGTTTAACTAATGCAACTGTATAAAAAGATTGTGCGTAAATAGTTAAAATATTAATCAGCTGTGAGTTCAGGTATTTCCTGGCCAGCGCCCGCAGAAAGAACCTCTAGGTCTATTTGAGCGACTTCGCCTATTGGCCTGCGGGAAACTATTTCGTCAATTTCCAATGTGTAGCCGATATATGCTCCGGCCATCATCCTGTCGCCCTTTAATAGCGTTATATCTGAAAACTCTTCTGACATTGACGCTTCATCTATGGCTGCTTTAAAGCTCACCCTTTCGTCATAAGCATTTAGGCATGGCCTATCTAGGAGTGCCGCTCTATGTACAGTTGTTAAGCGGTCGCGCATCAGGGTGACTTCTTCGTTGCCCTCTGCCCTTACCCATATATATGTACGCATGTTGTACGCAACCCTGTACAGCGGGTCAGGTCCAGCCATTCCAAGTCTTGAGAATGCCCGTGTTGATATAGCAACAGTTATAACTGTTGGCCACGCATCTATTGCCAGTGGCTCATATGAAATAAATTCCTCTGGGGTCGGGAGTCTCTGATCGTCAACCTGCCAGCCATTTCTGTAATCAACTAATCTGACTGGAATATCCTGGCTTAGGTAGTCGGTTACGTACTTTTTTGCAAAATGAGGCCCATGCATCAATGGGTAAGTTGGCTGGGTTGTCACTTAATTACTCCATTTGCGACGTATTTTTCCATCTTGTCAGCAATATCGTTACGAAAGCCTTTTGGCTCAAAGATTATTTGTCTAGCCGGCATTTTCGTTGTTCCATATTGATGAAAAGGTGCGTACTCAACATCCGTACCGAACTGAGCGCTTCTTTTCTCTATTTTATTTACAGCTGGATCATCAAGGTCAGAAACGCTTTTAAACAATGTTCCATCGATTACCAATTTTCTTGCGCCTGGGTGATTCCGCGACTTCCACGACGCATACCCCCTGTCCAGTGGAGCCCAACCACCAGGAACAAGATTTCCCCCACTAAGAAAGTTTGTTGTAAATGCAACTTCAAGCTTATTCTTTGCATATCTCCAAACTGGACGAAGATCTTTGGCCCGATCTTCCATGCTCTTGAGTTTATTTTCCGCCTCAGAAGTGTCGATATCTATATCTATTAGTAAGAAGTTCCTGGCCATAGTTAGGCAACCCTTACTCGTTTGTACTTCCTTACTGTGGCAAGTTCGCTATCGAGGAATCCAGTAATTAGCGGACCAGTATTTCTGGTATTCAAGTCCTTTACGCCAACTACATCGTCATGCATATTCTGCATTTCTCTTGACGCTGCTCTTATTATTAAAAGCTTAAAAGCCGGAACGCCGGAACCTTCAATCCCTGCCGTGTACGTGACAGTAACCAGGTCATTTTCGTAGCCATAGAAATACTCAATTCCATACCTATGAACGACATAATCGTCATCTACCGTTAGGGTCCTTAAAGTACCGGTGACTGGCTGTACAGTTACGCTTGATACGTTTACAACCGGTGAATTACGTAAATAGATCATATGTGGTGGTTCCGCATAGATCATGTTGTCAACTGGGTTGGTTATTGAAAATGAGTCGTTGTAGTAAGAGTTGTTGATGCTGAGGAATGTGCCCATAGGGACGCCATGCTGACTGGATGGGAGCCTGTACTCTTCTTCAAATTCCTGCACCTCTATTGGGCGACGTAGGAAAAGCTCTAATTCACTCTGCAGTCCAGCAAGTATTAACTCAGCAGCATCTTGCTGACGTAAAGAAAACCTTACGTCCATGTATGTCGATAGGTCATTTACGGTGACCAGCATAAGTCACCTCCTATTAGGCTGATCTTGGACGACGTGGCCCCTGAGCTTTCTTGGCCGCTTTCTTGGTAGCTTTCTTAGCTGCCGCTGGACGTGCTAGCCCAACCGCATCTGCTGTTGCAATATTCGGCCTTGCGTTTCTCCTATTTATATCCCGAACTGCCTTCGCGCCTATTTGCTGCCGTTGGGCGGCCTGTGCAGCAGCAAGTCTCGTGCCCTCACGTGCCGCCCCAGCTCTTGGTGGGCGAATCGATACTGGGGACTTAGAATCATTTTCATCATATGATCTAATCTCCGGAAGCCTCCCCTGCTTCTGGAGTCTTCTGATGATTTGCTGTGCCGACTTCGAGAGTGGTGGGCGAGTTTGGACTGTGTTCTGCAATCCAGCAGCAGCGCGCCCTTCCGATGTGTATGAATCAGTAAATGCACCAGCTTCTCTAGCGAGAATCTCAGCAGAACTTATTCTGCCGTAAGCAGCCTTAATTCTATCTTCAATGGTCGCAAGTCTCTCCTGAGCTGCGGCCCTATTTGCAGCACTCATCCTTCTACGCTGCAGCGCCTTCAATGCATCATCTCTCTGCCCAACGAGGAAGGCAGCATCGTCTGTAATGTCTCGTCCGTAACGAAGTGAAGGCATTGGAACTCGCTTTCGTGCAGATACCTGAAGCGAATTATAGCATTCTGTTAATTATTGTCTTTCACCTATCTTCATTTGGTGGCCGCTCAATAATTGGCCCAGAGTCAATTGTTCCCGGTGGAGCCTCAACTGGGACCCATGCTCTTGAATACTTATGCTCCGCAATGTTTCTTGTCTTTATGAGCGAGCCGTCAAGCATTAATGATAATTCTTCAGATTTCATGCATAGCATCGACTCGAAATCTGTTACTTTGTATTTCCCAGACAAGCGCAGCTTTTTAATGATATTGGACATTCGTTTTGCGACTATTGTCCCTCTACCCCTATTTAGTCTCAGGTGCAGCATCATTGCCGATAGCGAGTCAACGTCATGCTCAATAACTGGTATTCCATTTTTTATATGTGGATAAATTTGTTTAATAGTTGTAGCTAAAAGAAATCTTTCACTTCCATCTATTATTTCGCCAGTTGATTTTCTTACATGGATCGGCTCAATAAATCCAAGCTCCCCAAGGGATGCAGACAAAACAAGAAGATCTGGTCTAAGGATATGTGTAGCTCTCCACTCCGGAACCTTTAATGACTTTGGGTCAACGTATTTAATATTCAAAGATTCCATCATCAGCCTGCTCCTCTGCTTGCCTTACTGTATAAGCCTTTGTTTTAGGACCAACTGGTGTTGGCGAGTTGACATCAATATCGTTCAGAACGAGCATTCTTATGAGCCAACTAACTGGATAGGCCCGAGGGTCCTCGAAATGCTTTTTTCTAAATCTTGCGACATAGGCCTTTGCGTCCCTTTGCCGTCTTTCGCCAATTAGATAATCCTCTATGAATTCAGATGCTCCAGAAAATCCTCTATCGGAGTATCTGGATATGAGTTTTTCAACGTCGAATTCTTTCCACCATCTGCGCTGAGAGTCTATTTGCGGGAAGCACTCCCATAGCCTGTCGTAGAACTCTGGCTCAGTTGCGACAACGTCGCCAATTCTTCTTATCGCAATACTGTGTAGCGGAATTCCGACTCTCGTGTTACTCCCAGTAAGAGCAGCCAAGTCGTAATATTCACAGAATTCAGCGTTGTGCTCTTCGGTTATGAACTTGAATACATCATTTGTATTCCAGTCATAGATGATTTTTGCGAACTTTAGCGGGATTCCCTTTTTCAGCTTATATGGGGTAACAATGTAGCTTTCATGCAGTTTTTGAACGCACGACCTATATCTAACCATTGACTCGCTTGCCCGCACCCCAGTAACGAAAGCAACGTTTCCAACTTTTCCCTGCATCGTGTAATAATCAGTCTGCTCGGGGAGTGAAACATCGTGGGTGAGACCAAAGTGCTCGCCAGTTATTGCCCAGGGTGGAATATCCCTAATCAATCTACCCTGAGCTTTTCTCGCGTTGCTCCACAGGAGTGTAGTTACTCTTGTTCCGAGAACCCATACCTCAGCTGGGTATGGCAGGCAATACCATTCCATATCAACCCAGTCATAGTTCATGACTCTTTCAACATAGTCAACAACAGTTGGGCTAACCATTTCTTCATCTCTGAATATGACCTTGACCGGCCCAAGGCCACGTTCTTCGTGTATTTCCTTCATCAAGTAAAGGACGGCGGTTGAGTCTTTTCCGCCAGAGAACTGAACACAAACAGTGTCGAATGTGTCGTAAACGTGCCTTAGTCGCTCTCGAGCTGCATCAATGCAACTCATTTCGAGAAACATTCTTTGTCTTGTCATGCGTCGGTATGTGATTCTATGAAGTTGATAAGCCTTTCGGCTGTAGTTGACCCATCAGTTCCTGGATCAGACTTGAGCCACTTAACAAAGTCGTACCACCTCGTCTGCTGGTCTGGATTGTCAAACACTATTGTGTACTGAACAACAGCCCTTGGCGCAGCGCTCGTTACCGTTGCTCCACGAATTGCGACATCACGCTGATCGGCTGCTGGGTCTGCAACTATTTGAGATTCGCCATTGGAATTTTGTGCAACATGGATAACTGGCTGTTGCTGCTCTCCAACTGGCTTAACTATTTCCGGTGGTATGTAAACGCCAGTTTCAGATAAATCTGTGCTATTTCTGTCTGACTCATACTCAATCTCTGCCATTGCGAACTCATCCCAGCCAAGGCCTTCGAATAGCTCTGGGTAATAGTCTGCAACTTCTATGAGTAGACTCTCAAGCAACTCTGGCTCTGTATAACCAAGCTCCATTGTTCTGTTGTCAGCAATTGCATAAGCGATTGCTCTCTTGTCGTCTGCATCAAGGTATACAACTGCGATTTTGTCCCACCCCAAATTTACGGCAGCCTGCAGCTGGTGATTTCCAGCTATTACCGTAGCTGTGCCATCCTCGTTCTTTTTAGCAACGATTGGTTTTACTTGGCCAAACTCCTGGTAAGAGGCCATAATCGCATCAACGTCGCCAATTCTTGGGTTGCCATCAAGAAGCATGAGGGACTCAACGTCCACTGCAAGCGGTAAAAGAGAATTATGAATTCCGTTTGGCATCGCGCATTTCCTTTATTTCCCTAGCCATCTCTTCAAACAGTGAATGGGAAATTATGCAGCTCCAATAAGTAGGCGGAGATGCATTATTCTCTTTCTCCCACGCTGCACGAGCATCGCAGACTTCTATGAATTCATCTACGCTTTTAGGTGCGGTATTCCACGGGCAAGCAGTGAAATCCATAGCCTTAGCATGCGCTTCTTCGTGGATTTTTGTGTAGTCATCAATAAATCTGAACCATGTTTTTGTTAGGCGTCGGGGGAATAATGATGAACCATTTTTTGTCAATTTCATACTTGAACCCTAACATTTGCATTGAGTGTTCTCATTGCATCTATTGATGTACGGAGCGAAAGAAGCTTTTCTCTCTTCGTCTTTACTAGCGCTTCAGCTATTTTGTATTCGTAGGAAAGTGTGTCTGTCTTGTAATCAGCCCACGACTCTCTTTCTTTAATTGAGCCTTTTGCACCTAGGTATTCTTTAGCCCACTCGCCCTTGTACAGTGACTCCTTCTTGGCGCAGTCAATTGAAAGAGCCTCAAACGCTTCCGTATGTTCTTCCAAATCATCAAGAAGACGGATAATCTCATTTTCAATTTCTACTTGGCTAATTGGTGAATTTCTAGAGTAGTTATTTTTCACTTGTTTTTATTGCCTCCGATAATGAGTCCCAGTTAATGCTCTTGAGGGACTGCAGGTGTGATTCAGGCCAATCATACGGGGATTTCTCTATATAGGCAAGAGCCATCTGCTCAAGTATCCATGCGTCGCACATATCGTCAGCACCAGAGCCGGACCAGATAATCCCAGTCCTTGCAGATATTGATGAGATAACTTCATTCTTTGATGCATTGCCTTTGCCCGTAGCGAACTTTGCCCTACATGTTGGTGGTATTTCAACATACGGAATTCCACATTCCCACAAGCGCATCCTTACTGCGCCGCCAAGTTCTCCAATGCTATGGGCTTGGCTGTTTCTGGAAGCAAAAGAATATCCTTCAACTATTACTATTTCTACTGATTTAATTACAACTAAATCAATTATTTTATTTGATATTACAGATAGGCGTTCTGCGCCCTTTGTTTTTGTCGCAATAGTTCCAGTTTCTTGATCTATGGAGTATCCAGTGGAGGTGAGAGATAGATCAAGCCCCATTAATTTCATAAAAACAACCTACTACATGCAGAAGCCGAGGAGAACTAGCCCCCCGGCTTCTGCACCTGTAACGGTCCTAAGGTTTTGATGAGCACGCCCAGCAGCTAAATAATACAACACAAAAATAATTTTCTACAGCAAACAACCGCCGGTGCCTGCAGGAGCAACCAGCGGTTGTGGCCGTGGAGATAGGTAGGTGATGTCCCCCTATCCGACCTCAGCTTCCTTGCCGTGGATTAGTCCACTAGACACTGGACCACCTGCCTTTCTCGTCTCGAAAGTTCACGCTGGTTTAGGTACCTAGTGGAAAATATTACTTGCTTCTCTTTTACAGAAAGGAGCAAAAGTTTTGCTAATTATCTCTTTCCCAACCGTGCTTGGCTAGGCCAAGCTGGAATGCAAGTTCTGGATAGTTGCCAATTCTTACATGGCATGGTCGACAAACGGCTAAAACGTTTGACTCCTCAAGAATTGATCCACCCTGCGAGCGACGGACAATCTCATGAACATCCCTGCTCATGTGGTGATTGAAAGTTGCCTTACCGTCGTGTGCAGCAAAAATTCTGCATGCTTCACACAACGGTCTTTCTTTTAGGATTTTCTCAACGAATGGTCTACGTTTTTCGTACGTAGCCTTCATTTTTGAAGATCTTTTATTGAGGCCTTTTTTAGCCTTTAGCGGAGTTCTACTCTTAAGTGGCTTTCGTCTTTGCATTAATGAAAGCCTCCTTTGGCTATAGGGAAGAAGCGTCTATTGAATCAAAATTCCATTTGCCATCAAGTGTAGACCAAAGCGCCCTATCAATTGCCGTTTCTTCCATATCGAATTCACGCATCATTGAGCGATGCTTGATGATTGAACGACGCAGGAAGTCAACTTCTTCCCATCCGTCAGACTGAATTGCTTCGCCAGTCTCAATCATCTTCGTGACTTCATCAAGCCTTCTATTCACATGGAACAGAAAACGGTTGACTTTAATCTTCCTTGAGTTATAGGCCTGTGCAGCTTCTTTTGCGAGGCGTCGACCTTCCTTGCCAAGGGCCTCGTACCTCATCCTGTCTGCTTCTGCATCTTCATCAATAGATGCAACCTGATCTTCCAGGTTGTCAACAAGAGCTAGAAGCGCATCCCTCCATCGCGTCCAGTTCTCCTGCTTGAGAAGCTCTTTTCTCTGATTGCTTGAAAGTTTGTTCTTTACTTCCTCTGCAACCATTCCTGCAAAAATATCGTCGTTAATCATCATCTTTCACTTTTTCCAAACTGGACAAATAGGTTTATAACCGCACCAATTACAGAGAATCGACTTGTTTGCCTCGAAATGACCCGAAGAGCAACGATTGTCAATTTCTGATTTTGTTTCCTGTATTACCTCAACTGATCTAGATATGTCGGTATCAGAGATACCGCGAACTATCTTTTTTGATCCCTTGAGGTAAATCAATTCAACTTTGTCTGCTTCGCCAACCCCAGTTATTGATAGGAGATTTGCGTACACATAAAGCTGAAAAAACTTGTCATCTTCGTACTCTGGACGTGGGACTTTCCCAGTCTTGTAGTCACTAATTGTTAGGAATATTGAGTCAGGGCTTTGACTAATTCTGTCTATAAACCCCTTGATCCTTACTCCACCGACTTCAGCATTCACTTCGTGCTCAAGGCCGACAGGATTAACTTTTGCTGGGTCTTCGATATCCCAGAGATTCTCTACGCACCACCACGCATTCCAGCGAAATGAATGAAGATCTTCTGATTTAGTGAGGATTGAACCAGCTTGGTCACCCCACCTCTCATCCCACATCTTCTTTGCTAGAAATCTGGCAGTTTGAATATTTCTCTCTTCTGGTGAATATTTATACAGCTCTTCAAGAATGTCGTGGACAAAGTTTCCAAGAACTGCTTCTTGCCCTGGTTTATCTGGGAGCAGGTCAATCTTGTTGAACTTAAATTTCTGCGGACACTGCTGGAATGTCTGTATTGAAGATACTGAAAGATGTGCTGGTGGCTTCAGATCTGAACTCAAGCTATTCAGTTTCCTTTGACTCAAACGAGAGCCGTACCGCTTCAGCCAGAAGCAGGTCAATGGATTCGTGGGTTGCCGTTGCCTTTGTAGGCTTTGGTTCACCCTTTCCAGCAGTTGTCCAGAAATCATTCAGCGATGCTTTTTGTGATGCGCTCAAATTCTTGACAATTGACACAAAGTTGTCCCATTTCTGTTCAACTTCGGGGTCAGACTGAGCCTGCTGGGTTGATTCCATTGCCTCTTCAATATCCATCGCTTCATCTGAGCGAGCAAGATAGAGGCCAACGCCAAGCATTTGTGCGGCTTTCTTGAGGGCATCTGATACTGCGCCCTTCATCTCGTCGCCAAGGTCAACAATTTCGCCCTTTTTGTTGCGCTTGATCTTCTGTCCACCAATTCCATCCTTGGTGACAGGCTCAACCCACTTGTCATCTTCTTTTGCATTTTCTGGATTCCAAGTCAATCGCACATGCGCAGTGATGAAATCGCTATCAATTGCATCGCGCTGACAGGAGATAATCGTGAAGTCCCAACGGCTAACACCGAGAACCTTATTCAGCCTATTTACAACTTCGCTGATTGGGATGTATGTGAGCGGAACTCCACTCTTTACGAGAGTCTTTTCCATTTCCGGAGCAAACGGCTCGGAAAGTTGCTGATAGATATTGCTACTCATTGATTGTCGCCCTTTCTGACGATAATGCTTGTTTTTAGTTGACCGACTTCGCAGTAATTGTCTGCATTGATTCCAATTGCTGAAAGCTCCTTGACCCTCCAGTACGAGGGGGCGCAGTACTTCATGAGGTCAAGGGCAACCTCATGTGCGCTTTTTGTAACTTCGCCAGTGTCCATGTCCACTGACATCCTTACGATTTTGTCAACGACAGCATTAGCTAGTTCTTTGTGCTGCCATCCCTTTCTATCGTAAGAACTCTTCTTCTCAATCTGTGCCCCATTCTCAAGGCTAAGGATTTCTTTATCCTTAATCATTGCCGAGAGCTTTGATGCGAGAGAGTCATAGATCATCCCAATATCGCCTTTGGCCAAATTCAGCTGAAGAAGAACCTTTCCCATTTCCTCAATGGTTGGTTCGGAATCAGCAAATTCTGAAAGCACTTTGTCGAGATTGAGTATTTCTTGCCTGAATGAGGCAACGTTTTCAAGGCTCATTAGTAGTCCTTTTTGTAGGTGGTTTATGTATTCCTATATCAGTATAGAGATCGGCTTCCTCTGTGGCAACCCCAATCCAGCCAAAAATGTAAACGCCCCAACTGCTGAGTCAACCTGGTCGTCATGGTCGCAGGCCTCTGGAAAAGCAGAAAATTCGTCTAGCCATTCCGTAAGCCACGGACCACGGACAACACGGACATTCCCATTGGCGGAAGCAGCAGAAAACGGTCTAGCCCTAGTTACCTTATCTCCAGTAGATCTAATTGCTGCAAAATCGTAGCCTGGAAGTACGTATCTGGCGTACTGGTCAACGAGCGCTTTTCCGGAGGATCCGGGCTCCTGCTCCATCCTTATTGGTACTCCGTGGCCATCTTCGTAGGCTGTTTGGGCTATTAATTGCTCTACTTTGTCGCCCTTTACCCTGAATCTCTTAACGTCAAGAACGTAAGCTATTCCCTGATCAAAAAGCATCAGCGTCCCCACCGTATAGTCAGGATTTGGGTGGGATGGGGATGGCTCGGAAGCGGCCAAGTCCCAGAATCTGACCGCCCTGGCCGAGCTGGTTATTTGAGGAATTTCGCTAGAATCAAGAATAACCATAGAGGTTCTATCAAACAGCGAACCAAGGGTTGTCGACCACCAGTCGCCCTCTTCTAGGCGCCTTCTTTCAACTGGGTCAAGGGCTGAGAGCGCTTGGCGGTATGAAGCAGCATCAATTCCTGGGTTATCAGTTAGTTTGCTTGGTACAAATATTCTTCCAGTGGTTGGCCCCTCAACAATGAATCTCTGTCTGACCCAGTTTGGAGCAGGGTTTGATGCCGCCCTCATTCTTAGTGGGACCTTAGAAAGGGGTCCAGATGCTGGACGGCGCAGACGGGAGAATAGGTATCTGTAATCAGATTCGCGTATTTCTGTAACTTCGTCCATGCCAACGAACTGAAATTCCGAACCCTTGTATCTTAGGTAGTCACCAGCATTATTTAAATAACCAAAAGAAATTCTCGCACCAGAAGGAAATGTGGCAACGAAGCTGTTGTTATTCCAGTGAACATCGTCGTAAAGGGCTATCCAAGTTTTAAAGCGGTCCATCAGAGCGCCGGGAAGCGACAAGTCGGCAAATGTTCTTCTGAAAAGAATTGCGGAATAGTTCGGTACGTCAACATATTGCATTGCAGACATAAGTAGAGCGGATGACTTGCCACCACCCGCCGCGCCACCGAATAGTGCTTCCATCGAGTTTGTTCTAAGGAATACTTTCTGGTTTAGGGATGGCTCCTCTGGGCAAAACTCTGGCATTTTGGGCTGAAGGTACTCAAGCACCTTGTTCCAATCAGTTGTCACGATTGTTACCTCTTCACGCCAGAGCCATCGACTACGCTACTGTGTGCGTATGCGGATTTTGTTTTCAAAGATAAGAGCATCCTTTAATCGCTCAACCTTCGCTTATTTACTTATGGTCTCATTTATACTATTTACAACGGCTGGTGCGGCGTTAGTTTATGCTCCGGCTGGCTTCATAACCGCTGGCGTCGCCTGCGGACTTTTTGGCTACCTCTTGGGTCGTGAGTAAAAAATATGGCATGGAACTCCCCTAGTAATAAATCACTCAATGGCGCCCAGCAGAAGGAGCTCGGTCCTGGAGCACCAATAGCCCAAAATCCAGGCTATGTAGGCAGGCCGTACAGAGATACTTGGGACATTGAGCGCGCCTACAGAGAGGGCATGCAGAAGGTCACCTGGGTTGCCAGATGCATAGATGCAATCGCTGGAAACCAAGCAAGACTGCCAATCCAGCTGAGAAAAGATAATTCCCCAGATGGTGAAATCATTTCTGGCAGAATCGCGAACAACTCGTCGCTGCTGGAAGTCCTCAATAATAAGTCGAATATTGGCGAAAACTCTTTCATATTTAGATACAGACTCTCCGCTCAGTTGCTTTTGGGGACGCGCGGTGTTTTTATTGAGAAGGTTCGTGGTCGTGACGGAAGAATCATCGGACTGAATCTTCTTCCGCCGCAGGCAACGGCACCAATACCGCATCCAAAAACATTTGTGTCTGGATACGAAGTAAGCATGCCGTTTGGGCAGAAGATAACGCTAAAGCCAGAAGACGTTACGTGGATAAGACGCCCTCACCCACTTGACCCATACCTTTCCCTAACGCCACTTGAGGCCTGTGGTGTTGCCGTGGAAATTGAAAATCTGGCGAAGCTGTACAACAGAAATTACTTGTTAAATGACGGAAGGCCTGGTGGTCTACTTGTTCTTCGCGGTGAAATTGATGACGATGATAAGGAAGAGCTTAAGAGTCGTTTCAGGGGGAATCTATCCAGAGCTGGATACACGTCAGTTATTGCTTCTGATGAGGGTGCTGACTACATAGATACATCAGCAAATCCTAGAGATGCTGCATACATACAGATGCGACAAATTACAAAGGAGGAAATTCTTTCCTCTTTTGGTGTTCCTGAGTCAGTCATAGGCAATGCCGCTGGAAGAACTTTCAGCAATGCAGCCGAGGAAATAAGAGTCTTCTGGATGGAGACAATGCTTCCGCACCTTGAGATTCTCGAGCGTGGCCTTGATGAATTAGACGATGACTACTACCTGGATTTCGACACATCGAACGTTCCGATAATAATGCTTTACAAACAAGAGCAGCGTCGTTATTTGATGGATGAATTCCAGGCAGGACTTATATCAAATAACGAATATAGATCTGGTTCTGGCAGGAAAGAGACAGAAAGCGATCTCGCTGACTCGCTCCTAATGAATCCGAACCTAATCCCAATTTCTAATACAAAGAAGAAGATGGAGCCACCGGCAGCAGAGGTCGGAGGACAGCCAGGGATGCCAGGAATGCCGGGTATGCCAGGGATGCCGCCACCGGAAGGACTTCCACCGCAGCCCGGAGCCCCAGAGCAAACTCAACAAGCAATCCCCGGAGCACCGCCGGAGCAACTTGATCCAAACACAATGGCTGGCGCCCTTGCTCAGACGACGATGCCAACACCGGAAGCCTCAGCCCCAATCAATACTCAGGCACCGATTCCCCCTGGAGCAGCTTCGGCCCAAAGTCCGATGATGTTCAAGGATGACAGGCAGGAAATATCAAGATGGGAAGAGATCCTCAATAGAAGTATTGAGCGAGTTCTCGAAAGACAACAGAGAGTTGTCCTAGAGAAAGTATCTGGAGTAAAGGCGAAGAAAGCATTGTTCGCTGGAACTCTAGATATCGAGTCGGTGATGCAAAAAGATATTTGGGATAGGCAGATGGAGGAAGACATCAAGCCTGTTATTGCATCGATAATTCAGGACTCTTGGTCAACTGAGAAAGACTTGCCGCTAACGAAAACTGCGTCAATAAAGACTAATATTGACTTCATAGCCCAAGTAAATGCCCAGATGGGAAGAATCTCAGAAGTTAACTCTGAGACAAAGGACTTTCTGTCAAGAGCAATGTTCACCGCCCTCAATGTCCCCGGTGAAGAGGAAAGGGCATCTGCCTTCAGGTCCGAAGTTGTTTCATATTTCACTCATCTCTTGGCAAAAACCTGCTCGGAGATTGCCGAGAGTGAAGCAAGACGAGCCTGGAATTTCGGCAAGTCATTTACTTAAAACGTTTCTTTAAACGGCTAATAAAAAGAGAAATACTTACCCAAAGGTCCTTATTTTGTCGTTTATTATAATTTAATAACTATATAAGGAGCCCCATGTCTTCTGCTGCCTTCAACGATATTCAATATAAAGCAAGCTCTGGCCAGGTCAATCTTGACCAGGCCCAGGGGATTGTTGAATGCTTCGTAGCAGGCATAGGCAACAAGGACTCAGTTGGCGACGTATGTGCTACTGGGGCGTTTACTAAGAGCTTGATGCGTAGAAAGCCAAGAGTTGTGTGGGGCCACAACTGGAATGATCCTATTGGAAAAGTTATAGAGATCTACGAAGTTCCAACATCAGACCCAAGACTTCCATCGAAAATGAAGGCTGCCGGGATTGGTGGTCTCTACGCAAAAGTTCAATTTAACCTAAATTCAGAAAAGGGTCGTGAAGCATTCGCAAACGTTGCATTCTTTGGTGAAGAGCAAGAGTGGTCAATCGGCTACAAGACACTACGCGCTCAATTCGACCCAAATATTCAGGCAAATATTCTCTATGAAGTTGAGCTTTACGAGGTCAGCCCTGTACTCCATGGCGCAAACCAGCTAACTGGAACAATCTCCGTCAAGTCCGATGAAAAGGGCGGAATGATGCCGATGGTTATTACTCCAGTTGGTCGTCCATCAGATGATGAAACGGAAATGGAGGAAGGCATCCAAAGAAAACTCGAAGAGGAGCTTTCTGCGCGCCTCGGGATGCCGGTCAAGGTTCTCAAAACTGAAGATGGAATGGTTTATTTCAGCAGAACCGATTCCGATGGTGAAGATTCAAAATACAAGTGTCGCTACCATCGCGGCGAAGATGGAATCTTCATGTTCGGCAGGCCGGAGAGATTCATGATGCCGAAGCCAATGCCGATGCAGATGCCGATGGGTAGGCCACAGCCTGGAATGCCATCAAGGCCAATGGCGTCTGCTCCTGGCGCACCGCCGGTAGTAGTTCCAAATCTAGTTCCAGGAGCAACACCAGTTTCTCCGCCGATGGTCAGATTCAATTACGAGAATGAAGACACTCCGAGCAATGCAACGCCAACAAAGCCAAAGCTTGTTGATGAAGAAAGAGATCTTGCTGAAGCACTGATAAAGATCACGAAGCGCTACGGAAAGTTCAATGAGGATGGCACTGGCGTTTGGGCTGGTTACAAGCCAGCAGCGGAGAATACAGTCGCAAAAATTGGAGTTAAGTGCTCTAATTGCGTGCTTTACGAGGGTAATGGAAAGTGCAAGATAGTCGCACAGGAAGTTGAACCAGAAGGAAAGTGCAGATTTGCAGTCATCCCAGATGGCGTCGTATCAATGGGTCCCGTCCAAAAGGCTTCATTCGATGCTGAATCAAATGAAGAAGAAGTCAAGTGGCTCGAAGAAATAGAGCAGAAGTACCCAGGTGAATTCATCAGTGGGATTCTGCGTGGAACGCTAAAGCGCCGCCGCAAGAGAAGAATGGGCACGAAGACAGTATTCATGCTTAGTGAGTACTCGGAAAAGTCACTAGAGGACTTTATTGACTTTGAATCGGAAGCACCATCGTATGTTCTTCCAGTGAGTGCAGATAAGGCTTTTGAAGTAAAGCAGCTAATAGATCCGATTATCGATTTCCACAGAGTGGATGCTTATGTCGAAGATGGTGGAATTGTATTCACCAACGGCGTAACTCGCGACTTTGTGGAGGCAGTTGGAGCGGCTGTCAACTCCGCTTTTTTTTCACAATCTGAAAAGGCGTTAGGGAGAAACCTAGCGGGAAAGTTCCAGAGGGGCCGTGGGCTTGCGGCTCGGTTTGATCCATACGCATGGGATGGAGATAACGACGGAATAGTTCAAGAGGGAACCGCATTCGAGCGCCCGGCAATACCTGGATTAAACGACTTCGCTTCACGCGGAAGAATAAATCTTGCTGCAGCAAGAAAGATTCAGGGACAATGGAATGCCGCTAAGCCTCAGCAAGACGCAAAGCCAGATCAAGTTGACTCTCCACGCATTGACGCTACTCCAGATAAGGGTCAATCAGATCTGATTAATGCTCTTTCAAGTGGGAAAGCATCAAATCCAACAGCTAGAAAACTTGATGAAATAATTGATGCCCATGACGATAAGTGGGACCTTGATAAAACTGATAGGGATTTCTCTGAATACTTAGCAGATCTTGACCCAGATGAACTAGCAGATGCTCTAACTGAAATAACACAGCAGCAAAGACTCAATGAATTTGCAGCGACAAATGCTGGTGTCCTTGAAGATGACGTTAGAAATGACGACTTCGGCTCGATAGTAAATCGCCTTATGGCTGATTTTGACATGGACGAGTTTGACGCCGAAGAAGAAGGGGCAAGAATTCTTGATGCCTACGATGAGTATCGCAGGCGCAAGGAGCACTACGCAACGGCCCTAAAGACAGTCAAGAGGGCAATGCGTGGATCTGGTCAGCTGAGAACAAGGCCAGCAAAAACAAGGGAAGGTTCAGAACTAACACCACAACGTGCTGGTCTTTCTTCCGGAAGAGTAGAAACACCTTCTCAGGCTAACGACAGGGATATCTTCGAAAGAAGATCTATTTTTGGAGAGTCTCTTGAGGATGTTGCTGAATCATTTGGAATGACCAGACAGCAAGCGCGCCAAGCAGAAATGCGCCATATGAGCAGACTACGCAATATGGAAGGCGATGAATTTAACGCTGAGGTCTACAGACTTAGGCAAGAAGCATATTCGCTTGAAGATGCAGCAAATGCGTTCGGCAAGACTAGAGAAGAAATTCGCCAGGCGGAAATGCGCCACATGAGTAGCTTGAGAAATCTTCCTCAGGGTGAAAAAGATGCAGCTATCTACAGAGATAGAACGCAAAATGACATAAACGGCCGTCAGATGAGCATTGCTGAAGTTGCTTCAAAGTATGGCGTCTCTGAGGATGAAGCCAGAAGAGCAGAGCTCCGTGAAGCGAGAAGGCTTGGCGATGATCTTAAGAGATCAAGAAGAGAAATGCGCAGAGAGAGGGTTTCAAGTGGTTCTCGCGCTGCTCAGGGCGGGGAGGCTGTACCGCCAAGATTCAGCAAGTCAGTATTTGATAAGTACGACGAAGAACGTAAGGGCCTACTCTCTGGAAAAGAATCAGACTGGGTTGACCCAACTGACGGTCTCCCATTAAGCATGACCAATTGGACAGATGACGATTGGGATACTTATTACTCAAGGGAGATGATTCAAAGAGAGAGAATTTCGTCTCGCCCTCTTGGCGAAGATCTTGGACTTGGATATGGGTTTAGGGAGGATCTAAGCGGCACATGGGATAGAAAATCATGGTTTGCCTATACATCAGATTTTGGCGCAGCTTCAGTGTATGAAACTGAAGATGGAAAATTCACAGCAGTACGATGGGAATTTGATGACTATAAGGGATATTACGCAGATGAACCATACTATGAGTTCCAATATCAAAAAGAGGGTTTCGAATCACCAGAAGAAGCAGCAGATTGGCTATCTAATGAAATAGACGGAGAGGGTGGAAGGCCGTTCATCTATGGCAGCGATAGAGACGCATGGTCAAAAGTAAAATCCCCTGAGGAAGCTAAAAAATACTACCAGCGAATTGTTGAGACTGGAGATTCTGATCGAGAAAAGGGATGGGCTGACTACTACGCAAATCAATATCCTGATGGAATATCGATGCGTAGTGGCTTGTCTTCCGGCAAAGGCCCATATACAGCTGGCCAAAGAATTACAAGGCAGATAAACAAGAAGCGCCCACCACGCACCGACTACGACTATTCGGGTGACGGGAAGTATCTCCCAACTGAAGAGCAAATGACAGCAATAGATGCTGTTATGACTGGTGAAAACGTAGTGATACCGGCACTTGCAGGCTCTGGAAAGACATCAACTCTTGTTTCGCTCGCGAAGAGAATGGCAAAAGAGCAGCCAGATAAAAAGCTTGTTTACCTTGCCTTCAATAGGTCTGCAGCCAATGATGCTGAAAGAAGATTTAGAGGAATTCCAAATGTTCAAGTCATGACGCTTGATTCAGTTGGAAGAAGGTGGATGTCGCAGCGCAGGAACGGAAAGAGCTTCATAGACAGGATAGGAAGCGAAGACGTAAAAGCCGGCAAGGAGCTTACGGCTAAAAATCTTGCAAAAGAATTTAAGTTAAATACTGAAGTAGTTCAGGGGAGAGAAGTATCTGGCGACCAGATTGCCTCACTTGCGATAAATGCAGTTGAAAAATTTGAAATATCGGGAGACGACTCAATCGGTCTCCAGCACTTCGTTGATGACAAAGATCAGCAGATACCAGCAGATCAATTGCCATCAAATGTTTTTGATGTTGCTAATCGTCTTTGGAATGACAAAACATCTGAAGATGGAGAATTCCTAATTTCATACAACACATTGACGAAGATGTGGCAGTCATCAAATCCAGATTTTGCGTCTGCTGGAACTGGCCCTGACGGAGCAAAAGATCTTGTCTTGTTTGACGAATCACAAGACCTCAACCCCGTATGGAATAAAGCTGCATCAGGGATGTCAATACAGAGGGTTTACGTTGGAGATCCAAACCAGGCCATATATGGATTCCGTGGGGCAGTCAACGAGCTTGACTCAATATCGGAGAAAGAACCATATGTTCTTCCGTTAACTGAAGTATTTAGATTTGGTCCAGAAATCGCATCTGTTGGTAACAGGGTTCTATCGCTCCTTGGTATTGATTCAAACAGAATGGTTGGCCGTGGTGGTAAAGGCTCAGTAGCAGACCCAGGGTCTATGGAAAATCCAGACCTGATTATCGCCAGAACAAATGGTGGAGTAATCAGATCAGCTCTTGAGATGATCGATAATGGCAAGTCAATTGGTACAACTCAGCGTGCTAAAAAAGAACTTGATCAAATGATTAATAGCATCAGCAGGCTCAGATTCAATAACCCAACTGGCCAGGATCACCCAGACCTGGCTGAGTTCACCTCGTTTGATGACCTTAAGAAAGCTGTTGAAGAAAAAGTTGCAAATAGAAAGCAAATGACTCTTTACAGACTGATGACTGAAATATCGCTTACTGATTTGCGCAGAGTCCAAAAGGGTATGCAAATCTGGGATCCGTCTGATGATGGTGAAACTGCAAAAGATTCAGAGATAGTTGATCTTGCGTTGTCAGCAGCTAAAGATGATCCAAAAATTGGAGACATGATCAGAAGCATTGCGTCTCAATTTGGAAAGAGGGAGCTAAGTCCTAAGCAGTGGGCAGTCCTGGAAAGAGCATCAGGCAAGAAGAGAGAAGGCGGACAGCCAGTAATGGGTCTTGACATATCAAGACCATCAAGAGTTTCCCCAGGTGCATCTGGAAAGCTGACATCAAATATTGATTACAATGTTGTTGGAGATAGAATTGAGCTGAGTGGCCGTGGAACCATGGGCGCTAAGGAGCAGATTAAGGCTGCTGGTTTCAGGTGGGACGGGACAAAGAAGGTATGGCATACGCCTTCATCCCGTGCTGATGAGGCTTTCGACCAGCTATCTGGTGGCGGTGGTGCTGGTAGTAAAAAAGCCGAAAAGCCAGATGTAGTAATACTCACATCGCATCTGTCAAAAGGCCTAGAAATGGACAACGTCAAACTGGCTAATGACTTCTGGGGCCCAGAACGTGATGAAGAAACTGGCGAAACTGTCTGGCCAGATGAAGAGCATATGCATGCTGTTTATGTAGCACTAACAAGAGCGAAAAAGAATCTTGATCCAGGTGGAGCAGACTGGGTATTTGACTGGACAGACGATTCCGACGGAGAGCCAAATACTTCAAGAGAGTTTGGCCTTTCTTCTGGCAAGAAGGCTGCTAAGAAGATGCAGCGTCGCCCATGGACAGAAGAAGAGCGTCAGGCATTTGCCGATGGCCAGAGACTTCGCGCACAGACAATTCAAGGCAAGCGCCGTGGATCTGCCCCAGACGACATGCGAGATGCAGGGCGTGCTGGTGGCCGCAGGGAGCGCCGTGGACTTTCGTCAGGCAAGAAGAAGCCTTCAGAGCAGCAGTTGATGGAAAGAGCGGAACGTGAGCGTCGACTCGAGACCGGAACAACCGACGTAAGCAGATCATTCTCTGCTGCCGACAGATCTAAGGAAAAACTCGCAGAATCAGCAAGGCTGCCGCAAGGTGAGGAAATTGAAGCAGCAAATACTGGCTTTAGTGATACTGGAGAAACTTCTGCACCAATGACCAGGAGGGGTGTCTCCGGTGGGGTTCGACTTGGTGCCGGAGAGAGAGTTGCTAGACGTGAATTAGGAAGAATATCAGTAGATAAAGATGGTAATGAAAAGTTCACACCAGAAGGTGATATTAAAGACAGAATACGCGATGGCAAAAAGAAGCGTTCTATAAAAATTGGAAATATGTCAAGCAACGACACCAGGTCGCCTGGCGACCAATGGATGATCGATGCAAGCAAGCTTAGAGAGGTATTTAAGGATTCTCTCGGTAAGCAGCTATCCGATGAGATGATTGCCGATCTTCTTGGAATAAGTGTTGATGACGTCAAGAAGTGGGATGCGCCTGGTGCCGCAGTAGCTGAAACAGAAGTCAGCGACATGGTAGAAAAAGCAAAGGGTGTAGAAAATCTTGAACAACTCATTCCAAATGAAGTCATTAAGGTTTGGGGATTCGATTCAGCCCCAGCATGGATTGACAATGAGACTGGCGAGAAAATCACCAGAACTGAATTTGAGTCAAGACGTAGTGGTGGATCACTCTTCGGAATACAACCATATACGGAATATGACATAGTTCCAGAAGATGAGTTTGCTAATGCCAAGACGCCAGAGCAGCTAAGAAGTGAGCGAGCTATAAGAGAGGCATCAAAGCGGAGCAATTATCCGGCCACTACCCTTGCAAGAAGTCTTGGCGTAATAGGTGAATCAGACAACCTAGATAGCTCAAATGCTGATGCATTTATAGAGAAGCTGAGAGAACTTGGCGTAGAAGCTCAGCCAAAAACAATAAAAGAAACATGGTTTAGCGGAGGAATTCCGCTAGAAACGCTGCGTCAACTTGAGCGCGATGGGCATATCTCTATACCGGATGTATACAGGGTCAACCCATCTGCCAATACCGTTGCGAAGATAGATGCGACACAATCTGTTGTGGATGCCCTTGAGAAAGCAGGCCTAGACGACACGAAGATTGGCAGAATTATAAATTACTGGACTGGTACAAGAAACCCAACAGCCCTCAAGAAGCATCGCGAGGCAATGGCAAAGGGCGGAAAAGCTAGATCTGGCGAGGGCGGTTCAATTGGCAGAGAAGAGCTCCAGCAGAGAATAGATGAAGCAAACAAGATCATTAAAGAAAATGGTTTTGATGTACCCGAGCTTTCGGTTGAAAGCATTATGGGCAAACCAGAAGCATCTGTTTCAGTAAATGAACCAGCTGCAAAAGAAGCCACTCCGCCAACGTTCGTCCCGATTCCGAGAGATCAGCGTGGGAACTACAGCTTCGGCAACCTATCTGACACTCAGATAGTTGAGCAAGCAGCAGCCCGTCGCTACTACATACGGCAGCTTGAAAAGGCTGAGAGTGAAGTTGATTCCCCGCAAAAGCGTAAAGAAATTAGAGCAAGGCGTGGACGCTATCAATCTGAACTTAATGCTCTCGAAGTTGCTGCTTCCAAGCGTCTAGCTTCAAAGAGAACACGACCATCAAGGTCGGAGTCAGAAAAATCACTAAAAAGACTTGACACATTTTCGTTCAAGAGCGAAATAACAAAAGAAAATATGCAAGGACGCACAAAAGGTGCACGCGCAGCGAGTAAAAAGAGACTAGTTTCTCCGTAGAAGAAAATAATCATAGATTTACAGACTGGTTATGCCGCTTAGTTCATGCCAGTTTGTTAATTTAGGTTATAATTTTACGGCATATAGTTTTTAGGAGCCTAAATATGGAAACTGAGAATAAGCCAATGCTTAGCGTTGACGCTGACGGGAACGTACTCAAGTGCGCCAAGGGCGCAAGCGTTGATGAGTGTGGCTACAAGGGCGGAGCCCTGTGTGGCAAGTGTGGCGCTCGGCCAGTAGAGATGAAGATGGTTCCTGTTGAGGAAAAGTCTGCAAAGCAGATGGACGAAGAGGACATGGAAGAAGAAGACATGTCTGACGAGGAGTCAATGGACGGCGAGGAAATGCCGGCTGAAGAAGAGTCCATGCCTGAGGATGAAGAAGAAGAGGACATGGAAGATGAGGAGATGGACTCCGAGTCTATGAAGTCCAAAAAGAAGGGCATGAAGAAGCCATACAAGAAGATGGGCATGGATCCAGAAGACTTGATGGACGAAGACATGGTTGATGCTGCCAAGAAGGGAATGGGCAGTGTCGAAATGTCTGATGAGGACATGGAAGACGAAGAGTACGAGGACGACGAAGAAGAGGCCATGAAGATGGCCATGATGCATAACATGCGTAAGCGTCGTCTTAGCACAATGGGTGCAAAGGCTGCAGATCTTGGTGAAACTGGCTACATCTGCGCAATCGAGCGCAAGGCTCACCCAGGTGCATCAGCCGTTTGCGATGACTGCCCAGGTGGATGTATCGCAGAAAAGGGTCTACCTGGCCTTCTTGAAGTAGAAGGTCTTGCTGAGCATGAGTTCAAGGGAGTTGTCATCGACTCTGGATACTCAGCCGACGCAGACATGTTCGTTGTTGATGTTCAGGTCAAGGATGGATCGGTTCGCGAGGTATTCATCGACGGAACAACGGCAGAAATAGTCGGATTCCACAAGCTTGATGACGACATCCTGGAGAAGAAGTCAGCCATTGACGAGCTCATGGTTATTGGATTTGTTGAGGCTGCAGAAATTGCTGTCAAGACAATCGAAGGCTCTGTAGTTGCTGTCGAACCAGATATCTTCGAAGGAATCGACTCATATGCCGTTGAGATCGATGGCGTTGATGGAAAGTCGTACGACGTTTTCGTAGGCCTAGACGGAGAGGTCCTTGGCTACGATAAGTACGAGCCAGAAGAGGCTGAAGATATCGAAGCTGAAGCTGCGGAAATTGCCCTGAAGAGAGCATTCTCGGAAGACCGCAGAATGTCGCTTGCCAAGGAGGGAATGGCCCTTCCTGATGGTTCGTACCCAATTGTCTCCGAAGAAGACCTCAAGAATGCCATCCAGGCTTTTGGTCGTGCAAAGGATAAGGAAGCTGCAAAGCGTCACATCATGAAGCGCGCAAAGGAGATGGGCAAGGAAAACCTCATCCCATCAAATTGGGTCGCTGGCGGGGACATGAAGAAGAAGTCAAGCGATGAAATCGATGCAGAGTTTATGAAATCATTGATTGAGTTTGAACTTCTTCAAGCCGACGTTGACAACAACTAAGAAAGCGCGGCCCGCCTATGACGGGTAAGTCGTACTCGAAAAAAAGAGTTTTTCTTAGCAGTAAATTTACGTCTCCAATCTCAAGAAAGTCACTTGAGGAGACTGCATTAGACTTTAGGCGCATACTAAATGGCTCATCAACGCGCCCAATGCTCAATGCAAATCTTGCTGCAAAAGCACTGCCTAGCGCTCAGTCACGCACAAATACTGATGGAAAGAAAAGAACAAACACAGGAGCTGTTCCGGGTGTTGAGAACTTTGATGGATACAGGTTCAATCCAAAGCAAAAAGGTGAACCAGGAAAAGTATTCAAGCCATATGTAAGTTTTGCAAGCAGAACAAATCCAAGGTTACAGACACCAAACTGGGGCTGGGTGGATAGAAATGACGAAGACACAAGCCTTGAGGAAAAAAAGTCTCATATCAGAATAAGAAGATATGAGGTTAGTAGGCGCAACGGAGAGATTATTGAGAGCTCAGAAGAGGAGCTGAATCGATTAACCGTTAGCGGACTCCCACTCGATATCGAGATGCAGGAGAAGAGACTTCCTGGTCAGACAATTGGCGAAATGATGCGTGGTGGAAGCCTCGTCGGAAGAGCCGCCCGTGCAATAGGAATTCTCACAGATGCCGACGGAAGACTTCGTTGCCCACCGGGAACTCCAGCAGCAAACCAATTCACTGACTCAATTGGCTCAAACTGCTTCGGATTCTCGGCAAGCGAAATAGTTGGCATGGCTCAGCGTTTTGCTGGATACATAGACACTATTGATGAAATAGATGGACTTAATGTTCCAGGTGGAAGAGCTGGTCTAGCCTCCGGGGCACAGTCTCCATTGAGGAATAGTGCCAAAGGCTGGGCAAAACTAATAGGCGACAAGATAAAGACATCTGGTCAATTTCCGTGGAAGGACCTGAAGGGAAGAGATCAACAGCCATCGGAGTGGGAAGTTGAAGAAATTCCTGGCGCTTTTAACTGGTTCAAAAACGGCGCAAAGCGTGGTCGAAAGAGCCTTCGTGAAATGCACGACAGGACAAATGCAATCAAAGCAAGCCTTGGAGTTGGAGAGCCAACATCCTGGGACAGAAACTCAGACCTGATAGAGGCGTTTGACAGACTACGCGATATTGGCGTAGTCACGACTCAGTTTGTTGGCAGACCACAAACAGAGGAAGAAGTAAAAAAAGTATGCGAAACAGTTCTCAAGAACTCTGTTGGTAAGTCCAGTTGGGACAGCATGCCTGATTCCACAAAGGAATTACTGATTCGTGAGGAAATGAAGAATTACTTCACGGCGGAAAGAGCAATGCTGGAGCAGGTTCTGAAGTCCTACTCAGAAATGCCATCACACATGAGGACTGTTGATGAAATAAAGTGGAATAATCGTTTGCGCGATAATTCTGAGGCACAGGCTGGCTGGGATCTTTCCGGTGGAGCATTTGGTGGAGAGTCAAGCTTCATAGACATATGCATGCCACAGATACTTGCGAACGCAAGAAAAATGCTTCCGCCGCTGGACGAATACCAGAGGGCAAGAATAGACGCACTCGGTGGTGGTTCTGATGCCGAAAACGCGACCGAATTGAGCGACTTCCTGGTAAGCGCTTTTGCCTACAGCAAAGAAACTGCAGCATTAATTGGTGGCCTTGAGTCATTTGCAAGACACATAATGTCCCATGAGATAAGTCATACAACTCAATTTAGAGCAATAATTGAGATGGCTAAAAGACAAATAAATGCTGATGGATCGCTAACTCTTCCCAATGGCAGAACCGTAACTTCTTGGACAGATATATCCAACGAAGAGTGGCAAGAACTGATGTCAACAGTCTCCAAGGACCCTCAGTGGTTAGTTAAAAATCTAAAGGAAATGCAATCAGTTATAGATAGGGCCAATGCTGCACAATGGCTTGCTGGAAAGTACCCAGCAGAGGAGTATCCAGAGGGGACAAATCCAGTAGTCAGGGCTCTGGAAATAACTGCTGAGCTTGCGGCCCTCAGGGAGCAGGGCATAATCCACGGTGAAGTTGTTGATGATGCACTTGCATTTATGGATGCATATGTCGATAGAAGATTCAACGAAGAGCGCGGCATTTCAGACGCAGAAGAAACAGCAAGGTTCCTTCAACTAGTTAGCGATGTTGAATCAGGAGCTGTTCAGCTAAATACATCAGAAGGACTACAGCGCCGAATTGATGCCGAGAATGCGGCAATCAACAGGGCAAAAAGAAAGCAGCTAATAGACAGTGAAAATGAGTATTTTAATAGCCTCTCAGAAGATGAATTAGTAGATGAAATAGCAAATCTCGAATTTGAATACGAAAAAATAGAAAAATTATCTGCAGACAATCCAAATGATAATCAAGCAGCACTCGATGCAAAAAATGCGAGAGAAAGACTTCTTAGGGCCAGACAGGCTTGGAGAGATAAGACTGGCCTAGATAACAAGGTAATTGACAGAAGGGTCAAAATCCGTAGAGACGAGATGGATCTGTTGCAACAAGAGGAACTCGATGATCGTCGCAAGAAGAGGGAAATCCAACAGGTAATTGATGATGCCGAGAGCTCAAGCCAGGAAGACCTAATAACAAGACTTGCATACATAAAGACAAAGCTTTCTGATAAAAATCTAAGTCAGGAATCTCGAGAAAAGCTCGAAAAGGCAAGAAAAATATATAGAGACGAATATAGGAAGAAAGCTAAGGATTCCGGCAACGAAGGCACAACGCAAAAGATAAATAGAGAAATAGATAAGCTTGTTGACGAAAAGATAAATCCAAAGAAACCAGAAGAGAGCCCAATAAAAGCAGAGAATCAAGAGGCTCCGAAGACTAAAGCGCCGAAGCCAAAGCCAGTAAAAACTCCTAAGAATAAAGCTGCCACAAAGAGAATGGCAGATAGGGAAAGACAAGCTTTACTTGATGAGTCAATGCCACATGAGAGGCTTGCAATTGTCGAGATGTCTGACCCTTCAGACAAAGATATTTCACAGATTATTGATCCAGAGAGAAGAAATGATGCAATAGACGCAATAAGGTCTCGCAACGATGCCTTAGTCGAAGTTTCTGAGGAAATAGATCAAAACTCAACGTATGATGGGTCGCTGCAAGAGCAGCTTGATAACGTTCTTTTGCCTACACTTGACTTAATAGAGCGTTCTGAGCTTCAAAATACAGTTCAAATAGAAACAACGCTAGATCTAACGGATGACCAGTTTGATGGTTCTGATTCTGACCCAATAAACGTCGATGGATTTATTTCCGGAAGACTAATTACTGGAGAAAATGGAATATCTTCAGGAGAACTTTCTGATACGTCTGATGAAGCAAGAAAGAAGCCAAGAAGAATAGTTATCCAAGTTGAGCAGGGGCAGAAAGGCTATTATCCAAATTGGTCTGATGAATCCAGTAAGGAACCTGCCGGATATAAGCAAAAGCTAGTTCTCCCACCTGGCGAAATAGAGATAGTCGACAGAATCAATAATCCAGATGGATCACAAACTCTAGTTGCAAGGGTTAAGAGGCAAAAGTCAGTAGAGGAAATACTTGACGGAATACTGACAGGAGAAGGGTCTTCGGACATTCCTCCGGGAGCAAGGGTTGATATCGAGAAGTCGATAAATAGGCACATTCTGGAGCGCAGAAAGCGTGGGTTGCACTCTGAGCAAAAGACACCTTCTGACATAAAAGAAGTAATAGATTCGAGAAACAATGGCTCGCTAGACACTGTTAATAATGACGGTGGGTCATTTGGGACTGGTCTTGAAGCAGATTATGTTGACTCGATAGACGGTGAAGTTGATGCCCCAGGAGAGGTTGAATCAGATGTGTTCGGGCCACTCACGCCAGCAGTCATAAGACGTAGGGTTAGGGCTGAAGATCTTGCTGAGATAAACGAAAGACTAAAGAAGATATTTGAGTCCGGGGAAGCAGACGAAGAGCTTGGAATATCCCCAGAAGACATAGATCCTGAAATAATCCGAATACTTGATGACCTAACTCCAGGCCAGGTTGAAGAAGCACTAGCCGAAGAGGCATCAAAAGTTCATGATGAAATAGATAAGCGTCCACGTGTGGTACTTGACGAGGAAGACCTAGAAGAAGTAATAGAGGAGTCGAACTCGTCAGGTGGGTCAAAACCATGGTGGGAGATGTCTGGCGTTGATGTTGATCCAATCAAGCCAGAAAGAAGCCCATTCATGGGTCTATCATCTGGATCAAATCTTGCTAGTACTGAAAAAATAGGAACCGTTTCATCATTGCCCATATCAACTGCAAAGGCAAAGAGGAAAACAAAAACGTACGGATCTCTCGAAGATCAAGACACAATAATTCCTGTCTATGAAATAGATGGGGATATGGTTGCATTCGGTAATGACTCAACTGATGATCCTAACGTAAAGTTAATACCAATCAATCCCTACTCAATAACTGGAAAATCCCCATCATCAGATGAGGGAAGAAGATATGCATCGCTGTGGTTTGATGCAACAGTTGGGCAGATGGCTGAAGACTCATCAAACGATGGAAGAACATCAGCACTTCTCTATGCAGCAGCAAGGGGAGATAATGATGCGCAGAAAGAACTTGAAAGACTCGCTGAAGCTGGAAAAGAAAAAATGGCGCAGGTAAGGCGTGAAAATACTGAAAGGCTTGACTCATTTAAGAGAACCACAAAAGAAGACCGTGATAAAGAATGGTATTTGCTAAATGCGCCAAGAGCAGTCATAAGAGTTCAAGATCCAAATGATAAATATTCAATTCAGGATGAACGCCCAATAGATCTGAGCCAGGACGTATACATGGTTCACCAAACTTCATATATGCCAGAAATTGATGAAAATGGTGACTACATAATTAGACCATCAGAAGATCATGAAATAATTGATCCAGAAACTGGTAAAAGATGGGTTGACTCCCAGACTGGCGAAATAGCTGAAGTAAACAGATCAAGCGTCCACTTTGCGCTAAATCATATTGTTGGTGGCCACATGTACCGCCAGACGCCAACAAATAAAACTTATATGGTAATGATTCCAGCTCAAACTATGATTGACGCAAATCCTGGAGCACTTGACAACCTGTATGCAATAGACTCATGGATGACCCCAAAGCCAGGAGAGGGACTTAGACTCCCCAAGGACAAGGTTCGCATTGTCGAAATACCTGGAACATCAGATTTCGGTGTAGAAAGACCGGCCGGTAATCCACTCATAGACTGGACGCCAGAACAGACTGCTGCATTCGAGGACGCAACGAAAAAGGTTGCAGATGAAAGCAGAAGAATCTTTAACGAAACATTTAAAGAAGTCGCCCGTAGCCATACGGAAAATCCAAACTACAACCCAGTTGAGTTTCCTTCTGGAATGCATGGATCCGATGAAGATATAGACCTGAGAATTAGGGATATAGCTGATTCGGTTGGAGTTAGGTCAATGAAGCATGACGGATCAGCTTCTTTCGGGTTAGAAAAAGCATCAAAATATGATGCAGATAACTTAATATCAACTTATTTCAGGGCCGATAGCTGGCTCCCAATTGACCAATTAAGTGAAAATGCAAAGATGAGAGTTACTAATAACTCAAGGTTCTCAACTTCTAAAATTGATAGGTCTTCAAGAAGAATGGATGATGATTACCTTGCTTCAGGCAGGCAGTCACGTTCAAGTCAATTGGGGCGTGGATTATCTGCACGTGCCGCAAGGGCCGTGGTTGGAAAAGTTCTTGAGAACAGCGATTCTGTTGATGATGAAACTAGGGAGAAGATACTTCTCGCTAGTGAAGTCGTTGCATCTTTCGCTGCAAAGGGCCCAACTGCTGCCCTAACGCAACTGACCATGGAGGCCGCACGGCGTGGTGGGCGAGAAGTAGCTGAGATTGCAATAAGGAAAATGATCGATAGCGGAAAGATAACGCCTCAGCAGGCAGCTATTGCAATGCGCGGTGTCGATAGGGTTGCACCAGAAGGCTTGCCGGACCCACTAAGGGACAAGCTGATCGAAGGATTTCAAGTAGTTGATGAATTCATCGAAGACAAAGTTCTTACTGATGAAAATAAAGAAAGACTCATTCGCGCATCTGATGAAGCCAAGGAAAGAGCTCGTGAAATTACTGAAAGAGCTAGGGAAAGCGTTGGGGATGGCGCCCAGAGAGCCAAAGAAAAAACTAGATCTGTAATGGATCGACTTAAGAATAGAAGAGATAACCAAAGAGATATTCCATCAATCGATGATGTAATATTTGAAGCATATTCATCAGATACGAGCGATCCATTTGCTAGCCCAACAGTTGGCCCATCATTGGACTACCCGCCTGGTTTAGCTCCAGAGCTTTCACGCCAACCACAAATGCCTACGAGCGTATTCGATGATCCATTTGAGTCTACGTACGACATACAAAAGAGGCTTGATGCCCAAATAGAGCAAAGCAAAAAGCCAGGGCCAAGATTTATGAGAAGACTTAAAAAAGAATCAGATAATCAAAACACTACGCAGGTATCTGATCCGTTTGAGTTTGATCCATTCGCTTAGTTGATTTAGGAAAAATCATGACCAGCTCCGATGAGTATTTGAATAGAGCATTTAATGCATCTTCTGGCATAAAGCCGTCATCGCGCAGTGAGCTAAAACCATCATCTGGATTTGTTGTTACAAAATCACAGATGGAGGAAAAGAGGAGGCTTGCAAAAGAGCGCGGAGGGAATGATGGTCCAGATGCAATATACGAACTTGAGGATAGCGATATCTATGGTGACGGATTATCTGCACATGGAGACATACAGATAATTCTTAGACCAGAAGTTTCTGCAAGAACCTCATATATGCGCGGATCACCTATTTCCTCTGGTGGAAGACCAGTAATGATGAATAGCGAAAATAGTGAAGAGATTCTTGACGCAATAGTCAACGCTGATGGCAAAGATAAAAAGTCGCATATTGCAGATGCTGTAATAAATCTCCTGAAATCAAAAGCCGGGAAAAAGGTAAATGTAAATAAATCAAGAATAATTTCATCCGATGGACATTCGACTACATCAAGTAACGCAGTAATGCATGCGCAAATACTTGGTGGTTATTCCCTTTCAGATATAGAGGGAATTCACTACCCATTCAGCAGGGTGCAAAAAGTTGCCATAGATACTGATATATCTGATGCAACAAAAGGCCTCATCAGCCTAGAAGAAATAATGTCTCAAAAAGTTGGCGAAGATGACGCAAAGATACTTCTGTCCAGAATTGAGTCTGGTTCAATAACGACTCCGGCAATTACCGCACTTAAGGAGTACAGAACAGCAATTAATATCAGGGAGAAGTACAAAAAGAAGGGGATAGGTTACGTTCTTTTTGCCCATAAAAATGGGATAAACATAGACAATCCCAAATCCTATGACCCAAGTGCAAAATCTGGGGAAACAGTAGAGAAAATACTGAAAAGACAGATCGAATCTGAGATTAAGTCTGGGATTAAAAAATTTGCCTCAGAGATGATTAAGGCCAGGGGTGGAAAATGAAAGCAGTTCTAGCAGGACTATCTGGCCAGAAAAAGCTCTACTACATACTTGATGCGAACTCTAGGGAAAACGATGGAGCAGTAGTAACACCTGACGGCAAGGTTGTTGTCGTTAGTTTCTTTGGATTTGCCACAAGTGCGCGAAAATTAAAGAGGCTACAGAAGACTCCATTTCATAAATTTTTATGGACCGAGCCTGATGGTGAGATCAAAAAAATCTGGATTGACACATTCGTAATGAAAAGTCGACCAATCTCTAAGAGATTCATGGATGGCTTAGTTATCCACTCGAGTCTCGGTAGTCAAGCAAAAAAACAAAAAAATATAGAAACTAGAGTTAAGTCTTTTTTGAATGAATCAAATGAGAGACTAGAGAAGCTAATTAGTTTTAGTACACTAAATGACAAGACAATAGATAATGGAGAGTCAAATGGAAACTGAGAAAAAAGCTGTTGGAGAAGGAGTCCTCCCTGACTTTGTACCTCAGGAGAACATTACTGGAGACATCCTTCAAGGTCGTGGCCCACGTCGTGGAAACCTTGAGAGACTCCTCCGTTACTGGCGTCCAATAATGCGTAAGCCAGGTGGATTCAGAAGGTGCCGAGTAATCCTTGCCAACCACCCAGAGCTATATCCGCTTGACAGAATCTGTGCGTGGCTCCACCACGAGACAACTGGCCTATGGCCAAACGAAGGATGCCATCACCCGACAATGAAGAACTGTAGAGGGAAGCTGAAGAAGAGAAATTGGTCAAATAGCCAATTCAATTCACGCCTCAGAAAGCTGACTGGTGGAAAGAAATCTGCAGAAGAAATCATTGAAGATGACATGTTCTTCTCTGAACCAGAGTTCAACGTTTCAGACCCAGTTGATGTTGTTACGCAAGCTGACTTCAAGCACGCAATGATTGTTCTTTCGGACTTTATGGAGATGGAGCAGGAATTTGTTAAGTATCTCCGCGATCCAGAAAGCTGGGAAATAGTTGGCGAAGACCAAAACGGTCAGGTCAAGAGCCTCCCATTTGAAGCAAAAACCCTAGAGCAAGAGTGCTGTGGCCATGAGGTTATAGATGACTGAAAAATGCTGCGAAAAAGAAACAGTCTTTGTTTCAAGGGTTAGATTGTTTGATAATTCAAACTCTTCACCTGAACCAATCAGGTCTAGTTTCGCGAGATCTCAGAATATAGTCGACTTTAAGGCCATGTCAATGCGAAATGGCCTCATAAAGCGCTTGTCTCAATCTAGAAGGCAGGTTTCTGCCATTGAGACAAAGCAGTCATCTGCGCTAAGAACTGTTTCCCGCTCTGCTGCGAGAATAGCGATCCCCGGAGACATTGACCCGCTGAGATCACCAGTTCGTTCAGCAATATATAGAACAATAACCCCAGGTTTGCCAGGTGGTGGACTGTCTGCTCCAGCAAAACCAAACAGGGGATATAGGTGCCCAGAGGGTTACCAGTATGGCGGAAGATTTACTGACTCCAGGCTTTCTACATGTGGAGCAAAACTTTTTGATATTCCATCACCGCTTGGATTAGCGCTATCGGCACTAAGAAGAGCTGCGCGCGGGATAAAGCCAGGTGAGCCGATATCCGGAAGAGTACTCGGTGCTGGTGAAATGCCTGAATCCATAATTGATTCAAGAAGACCACAAATTCCAAAAGTCTCCAATCCAAATCCAAATGCAGTATCTCAGCAAAAGAATCAACTAATTAGAGACATAAGCCTTCATGGCGCAAAAGTCTCAAGAATGATTCGCAGGGATGGATTTGTTCTTGAGCCAGTCGTTGCCCCAAAGGTACTTCGCGCGATACCAGACAACAGGGACATGGAAGGCGCAACCTACCTAATGTCGGCATTTGGCTCTCCAGATATAGGTAACGATGAACTTGGAATGCTTTCAAATACTGGAATTAAATCACTTATATATGTTCTTCCAAGTGGTTCGACTCTAACGATAGAAAAAAGAAGACCTCTAACAGTTGGAGAAAGAAGAAAGCTTGGGAAAACGGTAACCCAGGCAATGGCTCAGGATAATTCAAGAGACCCATCCGCTCGACTTAAGTATCTATCAAATGAGATGGGTGATGGGATTGGCTACTCCGAAGAGTTTGGAAATATAAAAAATCCAAATGAAGTAATAAGGGGAAGACAGAAGTGGGCGACTGAAGCCTTTAAGCCAAGAAAAGGCTCAAAGGTGGTAGATGAGTCCAAGCCAACAAGATCAACAGTAAGCACATCAGCTGTTGGTAAAAAAATTAAGTCTGTGGACGATGCCATAGAGGCGATAGTCAACGGAGAATCTTTATCAAGAATAGATCCAACGATAATGCCCCAGGTTTTGGCTAGAAGCAGAGTTATCCAAAGAAGCAAGATAAACAATGATCAGTCCCTTGTTGTTGTTGGATCAGAGAAATATCTTGAGTATCTGAGGCCGACAAAATTCCAACATATTGGTGAGCGTTTTGCTTCAGATCTCCAGGAACATTTGGGCCTCGCATCCCCTGATATTTTATTTGCGGATAAGCCAGGTGATAAGAGAAGGTACTTGAGACAGGATGTTGAAGCAGTAATTCCTGGAGCAAAGTTCAACCCAAATAGGACGCTGAAGGATTTCAGACCACAGGATGTTGCGAGGATGATGATTTCCGATCTTCTATCCGACCAGAGAGAGCGTCAACTGTCTTCAGTGTATGCACTAGACACTCCGGACGGGCCTATCCCCGTGATGGCTCAAAATACAACATCTGGACTTGCTGATTTATCAGAAATAGAAATAACAGAAAGAACAAAGATGAGTATCTCTCAATTCTATGAGGGAGAAAATCAGATCGATTACTCTGAGTACTACAACCAGCTTAAGATCGAACAACAGATTCAGTATAGAAACTTCATTGATTCGCTTCTTCGTAGAGCAAGATCCTTCAAGATGAAAGATCTTCTATCGAAACTGAGCATTGACGGGCTTACTGATGGGGAGAAAGCCCACCTCAAGATAATCAATAGAATTTACGAAGCAAGAGTTGGAATACTCGATTCTCAGAAAAAGACCCTAATAGAAATGCTCAAGGGGTAAAAATGGATAAGTATGTAATCATATCTGACCCAATAAGATCAAAAGAGTTTGCAATAGTTGGCGAACTTGACGGATCTATTGTCTTTAAACCGCTCAATGAGATGGCAAAAGTCTGGGTAAAAGAGAACTCTCATGTTAAGTCCTTGAATGGGATTAGGGTTCCGGATGGAATGCATGTGTCTAGCCCTAAGAGAATGACAACATCCATATCAATAATTATTAGCCCTGTCTCAAATCATGAACATGCGGAAAATAATGAGGAAGAGAAGTTTGATATTTCTTCAGTGAAAAGTAGCAATATTTTTTCTGGAAGAAAAGTAAACAATTTAAACAAAATAAAGAGCGTAAATAATATTGAAATAAGAAAAGTTTCCCGTATTAGCAAAATCAACTTGATTGACTACAAAGCCAGCTCATTTTCAAATAGAGCAAAAAGGTCTTCTGTAATCAGTGTAATCAGGTCTGGTGTGGGAAAACTAAATCCAAAGTCAGGCTCTATTTCGAGCAGATCAAACTCCTCAATTGAACTTCTCTCGAAAACAGCTGGATCTAGTTTTGTAAGAAGAGTTGCTGTTTCTAACTTCATTTC
>JACCDG010305894.1_pt1 | contig 50316 bp, 47 predicted proteins | sample 7442471 | NCBI WGS metagenome assembly JACCDG01 (sample SAMN15323444, study PRJNA562643) | freshwater metagenome | isolation source: river surface water | place: USA:Blue River Watershed | collected 2017-08-17 | reverse complement strand
TGAAACGGGGTTTTTTAGTGAATCAAACGAACTATTTATTGTTTCTTCATCTTACTTTTCACATCTGCAGTTAAACGCAATTGATTCATGAACGTGCCAATTTTTTGTTGACGGCGTTGGGCTTCGAGCATTTGACGAAACTCTTCTTTGCCTTGTTCATATTCTTTATCATCTACCGCTTCTTGTTTGGCTAAATGCGTAATAACCGGGCCTTGGCTTGTGAGGATTAAGCCGGAGGTCGGATTTTCCGGTGTTAATTTCGCGGCATCCGCTTGAAGTTCACTGACTAAACCAACATTCGCCACATATTCCCCACGGCTAAAGCTCGGAGTTTGGGTGAGTGGTAAATTAAATTGTTTAGCGGCACTTTTAAAGTCGCTGGCTTTCACAGCCTCGAGGAATTTCGCTAAGTCTTCATTTGCTTTTGTTTTGGCGCGTGTATAGGCGGCATCACTAATAAAGGCTTCTTTGACTTGGTCTTTGATTTCCGCTAATTCAGGAACGCGGCTTTCTTTTTTATCATTGATGCGCACAATTTGCCAACCATCGGGAACAGAGAGAGGCTTGGTAAATTCACCGGTTTTTAGCGCAAACATCTTTTCAGTTTCTTCGGGATTAGACGCAAACGTTAATAAAGGTTGTTCTAAAGAAAAATAATCGCTTGTCTTTACCTCTAAACCTAATTTCTTTGCTTCCGTAGCAAAATCAGCTTTAGCGGTTAATTGGGCAGAGAGATTAAAGATATTTTTCTTAGCAGTATTTTTTTGTTCTTCAGTAGCTTTTTCATCGACGATTATATGCACATAATCGACTTTAATCATCACAGGCTGACGAAAGCCATCTTTGTGTTTGGCGTAAAATGCCGCAATGTCATCGTCGTTAGGCTTGATATCTTTGGTAAATGCAGAAGGAGAAAAGACCACATAATCGAGCGTGAGTTTTTGATGACGCAACGTATATTCTTTCTTCAATTCATCTTCACTTACAGCAGAACCTGCCGTTAAGTTCTCGAAGAGTTTTCGCATTGCGATATTTTGCCGCACACCTTCTTCGAAATCACGGGTATTGCGATTAAAGATTTCACGGCTTTTGACAATGCTTTGGTAAATGGAGGCATCAAATTGACCTTGGCGTTGAAAGAAGGGAACTTGAGCAATAAAATCCACGACTTCCTGGTCGCTGACTTTGATATTTTGTTTCTTTACTTCCTGCATTAAAATCAAGCGATCCCAGGTTTGGGTTTCTAAATCTAAGTTTTGGCCATTCTTAAAGAATTGATCGCCATAGATCAAGATGCTTTGATCACGGGCATCAAGGTAGGCTTTTTGAAAATCGCGGTACGCAACACTTTTACCATACAGTGAACCCGCGCTATTGAGTTGATTATCAAGGCGATACGCCGTCCCAAAAATCGCAAAAGACAAAATAATAATAACCGTAACAGCCCACAATACTTTCTTTGCCACACCTTTGTGGCGTAAAACGTTTAACATAATTCTCCTTTTGGTTTCTCTAACCCAAAGGCCTCGATTATTTACGAGACATAGAGGCGCCTATTTAAATTGTTTAAACAAAATGAGATATTGGATTATAGCAAAACACCTCGTGTTTGCAAGGTGGGAAACGCTTTCTCGATTTGGTCTTGCTGCCCTTGTATTGTATATAAATATCTTACATACTTTATATATGTGTCGAGCGCTTAAAATTTTCGTTTTATTATCCTTCTTTTTAACGAGCGTTAATTGGTCTTTACCTGTTTCTGCTCAAGGCATCCTCATGCCTAAACCAGGTGTCAGGGTTTCGTTAAGTCCCCAATTTAATCCACCCCTTTTAAAAGGTATCAAAGTCGATAGCAAGAATCCATTTCATTTTGAGTTTATCTTAGACAAAGGGGAGCATCAAGCGAAGGATCTTAAAGAAGAGTCGCAGAAGCTTATCAAATATTTTTTAGCAAGCATCACAACGCCAGAAAATGATTTGTGGGTTAATTTAAGCCCTTATGAAAAAGAAAGAATTATTCCTGCCGCTTTTGGTCAAACTGAAATGGGCCGTGATCTTTTAGCGCAAGATTATTTGCTTAAACAAATAACGGCGAGTTTGATGTATCCGGAAGATGAAGTCGGAAAGAAATTCTGGAAAAGAATTTATGACGAAGCTGCCAAGAAATATGGGACAACGAATATTCCTGTGAATACGTTTAATAAAGTATGGATAGTTCCGGAATATGCACAGGTTTATGAACATGATAATACGGCTTTTGTCGTAAAGGCAGATCTTAAAGTCATGTTAGATTCTGATTATTTAGCAGGTGAAAGAAATAGAGTGGTGTCAACGGGTCCTGTCCCTGCGGCACCCTCTCAATCCTCAGAGCTTGAAAAGCTCGCTCTTCCGGTTGAGAGGGCACCCGCCTCCGGGCCACCCGTTCCCATGTCTAATAAAACTAATGATGAGCTTTCTAAAAATATTATTCGAAATATTATTCTTCCTGAATTAACCAAAGAAGTAAATGAGGGGAAGAATTTTGCGTCATTAAGACAGGTATATAACAGTTTGATTTTGGCTAATTGGTATAAACAAAAAATCAAGGATAGTATTTTAGCTAAGGCTTATGCGGGTAAGAATAAGGTTAACGGTTTGTCATCCACGAATGCGTCTACCCGAGATCCCGAGACGATTTACAAACAATATCTTCAAGCTTTTAAAAAAGGGGCTGTGAATTTGATCAAAGAAGAAATTGACTCTGTATCTAAACAGCCCATTGCGCGCAAATACTTCTCCGGTGGTTTTGCGATGAATCGTGCTATGACGGTCACGCAAATTACACGTCAGATCAAAGATGTCATGAGTTCATTGGTATTGACAGGTCTGATGGCATTGAGTGTTAATTTAAGTCCAATACAGGCTGCCGATACTTCTTCACGAATGACACCACAACTTCAAGATCAGATTGAAATCAATAAAGATATTCAAAAGGCTTTGGATACATATTTTTCTAAAGAACGCCAGGATGAATTATTAAGAAAAGCTCCCTTTTTATTCGATGTAAAGGGGATATTAAAAGGAGCCCATAAGGATAAGTTAATTGCGTTTATTAGAAATTTACCACCACTAAAGGGTGATGAGGGCGAGAATGAATTAATGACGTTTCGCATGTATCACATGGGACTAATTGCTTTATATGCAAGTTATTTTCCTATTGATCAAAATAAGTTTGTGGCGTTATTTATCGACACAATTCAAGAACCAGAAATTATTGAATCGAAGGATATTGATGCAAATTATCACTACAGATACACACGTTCAATGTTTAGTTCGGCTACAGGCGTTAAGCTTGTGGGTGTTCTCTCCCATGAAATTGCTCACAATTATTTCTACTTAGCAGACCCAGATGAAGAAGCCAATATCGTGATAGCGGAATTTACAGCTGATGTGATCGCCGTAGCTGTAATGCATGATTTATATGGCCCGAGCTATGTACAGGATTTTTTGCGTGTTCGAAGATTTTATTTTAAAGCACCACCTACAAAAGGGGCGGAAGTTTTATTACTGAATGGAATAGATAGGAAACATTTCAGTTATGGTAAATCTTTAAGAGTAATGGATTCTCATGTTTGGGCGGCACGGTTTATGTTTGATATTTTTGCACGGTATGATGGCAAGTTAGATTATCAGAGATTAGCACAGGCTTTATTCACACTTGATCAAAGAACAAAGAAAATAGGCAATAAAGATGGTTTAGTGAAAATTAGTGCATCAAATAAATTAGTGGATTTGTCTCCATTCTTTATAGAATTATTACGATTAATCGAAAGTAATCCTAACTTAACGTTACCAATAATCGAATTAGTTGTTGATCCGGATACAAGTGCAATATTAATTAATCCACAGATAAAGAAATCAAATTTCATTTCAGCCCTCATTCCAGATTTTGCTGCCTCCAGACCATCTTTACCAGTAATTAAAAAAGTAGACCAACCTCGTACTTCGGTAGAAAAAGGATTAGAGGAAAAAGATCTCGCGATGTCTTCACCGCAAACAATCAAATATGGTAATGCTGTTTATACGAAAATAAATGATACTGGGAATCAAGGGGTGGTCTATATATCTGAAGATAGAAAAACGGCAATTAAGGTTTTTAATAAACTTGGAAATGTAAAACAAGAGCATTTAGACACTCTTTTAATAATGGCTAAGGAATTAAAAAGAAACAGGCCAAAGCAATTTGGACAAATATATTGGACAGTCAACATTTCTTCGAATCAAGCGGGTTTTCCGCAACAGGGAATATTGATGGATTGGGTGGAAGGTCCAACATTAGGGCAACATATTCGCCAATTATCAATAGAAGGAAGTCGGACAGCACAATTAGAGATACAACAACTTAAAGAAGAGGCGGATGAAGTCCTTGATTGGATAGATGAAGTTACGGAAAGATTTGCAGACCGAAGGGCTTTGTTTACCAGGCCGGAAGACTATGAGAATTTTATTTATACTCCACAAGGTATCGTGAATATTGATCCAATTAGCATGAGTTTTATTTTAAATTATCCCATTCCATTAAGATATTTGTCTGAAATTCAGGAGACTATACGCCAATTTAAAAAAACATTCCCTAACATTGCTTATTCATATGGAAGTTATCAGGAGGCCACACAGAGTTTATTTGAATATATATCTGCTAGGAGTGGGAAGAATGTTTTGGGGTATATTGATTTGTTTCCCAATGATCAGGTAGGAATGATTGCAACGGATGGCGTAGAGATTCCTGCAAGTCATGCGATTGTCTATGATAATATGAACGCGCATGAATTGCCTACGGGGTCACCATGGAAATTTATTTTTAGAGTAAATGAAAAGGGCGATATCAACTTTGAGTTGTCTCCTGATAAAGCAGAGATAGATAAAAATAAAGCACAATTCGAAGTTATTAAGGCATTAATCCAAGATTTGACTAATAGGTTAAAAAGAAAGATTACAATTACGATGCCAGATCGAATGATGTTGAATCAAGGAAATTTAGAATTAGTTCCAGATGCTGCGATGAAAGTCGCAGATCTTGGGGGTATTGATTTGACAGCTGGTCGCCTGAATGTTGATGTAAAAGGGGATAAGGCCCAGAGTAGTATTGTATTTGATGCAACCACGCTCAGGTCCTTAGAGATCAACGGTTTATTTATCAAAGACATAGAAATTAAACCGATGCCCAATCTTTTGCAATTCTTAGGGGTAGAGACTCCCTTAGTGAGCCCCTCGCAATAAATTCTTTACATTTTTGTTAACCCTGTTTATAATCTTTCCCCTACGGCTGAAGCCTATATGGCTTCAGCATAATTATTTTGTGTGAGATTAATTAATGAAGCAGCTGAAATTAGGTTTACCCAAAGGCAGTTTGCAGGACGCCACTGTAGCGCTGTTTGAAAAAGCAGGCTTTAAAGTGATTGTGTCCAGCCGGTCTTATTTCCCATCTATTGATGATGAGGAAATTTCTCCGGTGCTTTTACGTGCCCAGGAAATGTCTCGCTACGTCGAGGATGAGACCTTGGATTGTGGTATTACCGGTGCAGATTGGATTAATGAAAATTCTTCCGATGTTGTGTCTTTATCAGAATTGCAGTATTCCAAAGCCACCAGCAATAAAGTCCGCTGGGTGTTAGCTGTACCCGAAGCTTCTTCAATTAAGTCCGTCAAAGACCTTCATGGCAAGAAAATTGCTACGGAAGTCGTTAATGTGACAAAGAAATATTTAGCGAAGAATAAAGTCAAAGCAGATGTGGAGTTTTCCTGGGGTGCAACAGAAGCAAAGGTTGCTACCGGTTTAGTGGATGCCATTGTTGAATTGACTGAAACAGGTTCTTCCTTGCGTGCTAATAAGTTACGCATCGTCGACACTTTATGTGAATCATCCACACAATTCATTGCCAATAAAAAAGCCGCCAAAGATCCTTGGAAAAAGAAAAAGATGGAACAAGTGATCATGTTATTGCGTGGCGCTTTGGATGCGAAGAACATGGTTGGCTTAAAGATGAATGTGCGCCGTAATAATTTAGAGAAGATTTTAAAAACCGTAACAGCCTTACGCAATCCAACTGTTTCTCCCTTGGTGGATAATACCTGGGTCGCCTTAGAAACCGTGATTGATGAAGGTACTGTGCGTAAAATTATACCCGCCCTTAAAGAAGCTGGGGCAGAAGGAATCATTGAGTATTCCTTAAATAAGCTTATCTACTAACGAGTACAGGAGAAGGATATATATGCCTTGCGGACGTAAAAGAAAACTTCGCAAAATACGCACGCACAAGCGCAAGAAATTGCGTAAGCAATTGCGTCATTTAAAGAAACGCGCTACACGTTAATCTAAGGACACTACGTCCTATGGCTAATCGCATTTGGCAGGTTTTGACAATCCTCTGGTTCGTCGGTATTCCGATTAGCCAGGGGATTGCTCTGTCTAAGCCGGTTGTTGAAATTGATAGAAAATCGAAAGCCTTAAGTCATTATATCCTCGCCGTCTCCCATGAAATCGATGGGGAGTCTACCCAAGCGTACGAGCATTATCGTCTAAGCAGTCTCAATGATCCAAGCCAAATAGATACACGCATGCGTCTTGTGGCGTATGATGTGCGTTTTAATCGTTTAGATAAAGCGGTGAACGAATTAAAACAGATTATCCGCATGTCACCCGACACCGTGCAAGCCCATTATTTATTGGCGTTGGTGTATTCCTCACAAAAGAAAATTGATTTAGCGGTGGAAGAGTATGAGCTTGTTTTAAAGAAAGCCGCGTCAAATAATCCGCTGAACATTGAAACCTATGCATATTTGGCTCAATTGTATTTTGCCCAAGGCAAATTAGAGAAAGCCACATTACAGTTTCAAAATATTTTACTGTTAGATCCCGATCATATTTCCGCTAATTTTTTATTAGGTTCCATCTATTTAGATAAACATAAATATGACAAAGCCATTGCCCATTTACGTCATGTGATTAGTTTAAAGCCAAATCACGACGGGGCTTTAAATGCATTGGCCTATGCTTATGCCCAACAAGGTCAGAATTTAGCCAAAGCCCAAACCATGGCGCGTTTTGCGATCGATTTAGATCCAAGCAATGGCGCTTATTATGATACTTATGGATGGGTGCTTTATAAACAAGGCTTGTATACCGAAAGTTTAATGGCTTTGCAAAAAGCAGAAACATTTGTGCAAGAAGCCATTGTCTACGATCATTTAGGTGATGTGTATAAAGCGCTTAATCAATTAGCACGTGCCCGCAATGCTTGGCGTAAATCATTGCAATATGATTCTCACCAACAATCTGTTCGCGAAAAGCTTGAAGAATTAAATGACGCGCAAGCGTTTGAGAAATCCAGTTATTAATCATGCCCTCCCTGACACTTCAGTCTCCAGCTAAATTAAATTTGACATTGCATGTCAAAGGCAAAAGACCAGATGGATTCCATGAATTAGAAACACTCTTTGAACGCATTGATTTATCCGATACCATTATCCTTAAAACCACCACGAATGGCCGTATTACGGTGAGCTGTACGAATCCGCAAGTTCCCTGTGATCAGCGCAACTTGGTGTTTCGCATTGCCCAAAAACTCCAAGAGGATTTTAAGATTAGCCAAGGGGTACATCTACACATTCAAAAGAATATCCCGATGGCGGCAGGCTTGGCAGGTGGGTCTTCCAATGGGGCGACCGTATTAATGGGCTTAAACCGCTTGTGGGATTTGAACTTAGGGCATAAACATTTGGTGCAATATGCATCCTGGTTGGGCTCTGATGTGGCTTTCTTTATCTATAATACACCCTTTGCCTTAGGCCAAGGGCGGGGAGAAATTATTACGCCCATTAAGACCAAAAAACGCCTATGGCATGTCTTAGTAACACCCCGCGTCAGCATGCTCACAAAGGATGTTTTTGGGGCATTGGCCAAGACCTCTAAGGGCGCTAAATTCAGTTTGACAAAGAAAGTACCCAGTGTTAATATCTTGCTTCCCTTTTTACGGCAAGGGGATGCTAAACAATTATCGGGCTTTTTATCGAATGATTTAGAGCCAGCGATTGTCGCATTGAGGCCGGATTTTACAGTTATTAAAGACAAATTACAGAGGGCAGGTGCGCTGGGAGTTTGTTTCTCAGGCAGCGGTCCGTCGGTGTATGCGTTGGCAACAAATCAACGCCATGCCGAACTTATAAAGACCAACTTCGATAAACGCTTCACACAAGTTTTTGTCGTCGGCACGCTTTAAATTTTTACTGCCCGGTGGTGTAACGGTAGCACCCGAGAATTTGGATCTCGTTGTCAAGGTTCGAATCCTTGCTGGGCAACTTAATTTTATAACTAGTAATGACGAGACTATCAGTCTCATAGACCTTGAGGTCTATGAGCGACTATTAAATACGAGACATTGTCGTGCCTAACCTTCGCTCCATCATTTTAGCCGCAGGTAAGGGTACCCGGATGAAATCCGAGTTACCAAAAGTGCTGCATAAAGTATGCGGCCGGCCAATGATTGAATACGTCTTGGACATTACGAATCAATTGCGTTCTTTGAAAACATATGTGGTCGTTGGATTTGGTGCCAAGCAAGTCCAAGCAAGTTTAGGCAAAGACATTTCCTATATTTTGCAAGACAAGCAATTAGGAACAGGTGATGCTGTCCGTCGAGTGTTACCCCAATTAAAAGGGTATAAGGGTGATGTGTTAATCCTCTGTGGTGATACGCCATTATTATCGGGAAGTATCATCAAAGAATTATTAACCAAACACCGTCGCTCAAAAGCAGCTGTTACAGTTCTCACAGCCCGATTAAAAGATCCTTCCGGTTATGGGCGTATTGTCCGTGATGCGGCAGGAAAATTTATCGCGATACGCGAACAAAAGAATGCGTCCGATGCTGAACGCAATATCAATGAAATCAATGTCGGTGTTTATTGTGTGAAAGCCGCTTCGTTAACGAGTGCGGTCAAACAATTAAAGCCCAATTCATTGACCAAAGAATTTTATTTAACCGATGCGGTTGAATGGTTATTAGCTAAAGGCGAGTCAGTCGATACATTAGTTACAGATGATGAAACAACAGCGTTTGGAGTCAATTCACGTATACATTTAGCACAAGCCGAAGCAGTTATCCGTCAACGCATTTTACAGAAGCACATGTTAAACGGTGTCACGATCATTGACCCGACAACAACTTATATTGAAGATAATGTCACGATCGGTGCAGATACGATAATCAATCCCTGCACCTATATTCACCGTGATGTCGTTATTGGTAGTAAATGTTCTATCGGACCTTTTGCACGTATTCGACCAGGAACGCGTTTAGCCGACGGTGTTGAGATTGGCAATTTTGCGGAAGTATCCCGCTCTCAACTTGGATCAAAAGTATTTATGAAGCATTTTGGATTCTTAGGTGATGCCAAGGTTGGGGCCAAAACAAACATTGGTGCAGGAACAGTGACAGCAAATTACGACGGTAAGAATAAAAATAAAACAGTTATTGGCGACGACGCATTTATTGGTTCTGATTCAATTTTAGTGGCACCCGTTACAATAGGTAAGAAAAGTGTGGTTGGCGCAGGATCTGTTGTAACACGTAATACAAATATCCCGGCAGGTAAAAAAGCCGTCGGGGTTCCGGCAAGGATATTATAAAGATTATGTCAAAATTAGCGGTCTTAAGTGGAAATTCAAATAATAAACTTGCGCAAGAAATTTGCGAGAAGTTAAAGATTAGCCAGACGCAAGCATTGGTCGGTCGTTTTTCCGAAGGTGAAATTCGCGTTCATATCAAAGAGAATATCCGCGGTAAAGATGTTTTCATTGTGCAACCGACTTGCCCTCCGGTGAATGACAATATCATGGAATTATTGATTTTAATTGATGCCGCACGTCGGGCATCTGCCGATCGTATTACAGCGGTATTACCTTATTATGGATATGCCAGGCAAGATCGTAAAGATCAACCCCGTGTTCCAATTACAGCAAAGTTAGTAGCTAACTTAATCGTCGCTGCTGGCGCAAATCGTGTCTTAACCATGGACTTGCATGCGAATCAAGTTCAAGGTTTCTTTGATATACCTGTGGATCATTTGTATGCGATTAATGTATTGTCCGAATACTTTAAAGAAAAGAAATTAGAAGATTTAGTTGTTGTATCACCGGATGTCGGCGGGATTAAAATGGCCCGTGCCTATGCGAAACGTTTGAATGCGCCGTTAGCCATCGTCGATAAACGCCGCATGTCTCCAGAAAAAACCGAGGTCATGCATATTTTAGGTGATGTCAACGGCAAGAATGTCATGATGGTTGACGATATTATCGCAACCGGTGGTTCTTTGGTTGAAGCGGCGAATGTGTTAAAGAGTTTTGGTGCTAAAGGGATTTATGCGGCCGCAAGCCATGGTGTTTTATCAGGCCCTGCGAAAGAACGCATCCGTGATTGTAAAGAATTATTAGAAGTCGTAATTACCAATAGTATTCCGTTAAAAGACGGTGATGAGAACCCAAAGATCAAGCAATTGTCCATCGCCCCATTAATTGCCGAAGCTATTGCACGTACACATAATGAAGAATCAATTAGTACTTTATTTGAAGAAATACGCAATTAAGAAACGTTATTCTCGAACTTAGTCGAGGATTTTAGTTAATCACCCCGAAAGTACTGTAGGGGCACAATCAAAGGAAAAGTAAAATGGAACAAATTCAATTAGATGTTCAACTGCGTAAAACAACCGGTACTGCCGCAGCTCAGCGTATCCGTCGTCAAAATTTAATCCCTGCGATTGTTTATGGTGGTGATGCAAAGCCAACCATGGTTAGTGCTGATCGTAAAGTGTATGAGCGCATTCACCGTCAACACATTGGTGAGAGCTTAATTTACCATATCAATGTGTTAGATGAAGGTAAGAAGATTGCGGATTTCCCAGCGATTATCAAAGCCTTACAACATCATCCTATCTCTGAAGATGTTATCCACTTAGATTTTAACCGTATTTCCCTCGATAAAGAAATTGAAATTAAAGTTCAAATCGTCACCAAAGGTGAAGCCATTGGCATTAAACGCGACAATGGGATGGTTGAACACAATATGTGGGAATTGGACATTATTTGTTTACCAACACAAATTCCTCATCACATTGAAGTCGATGTCACCAACTTAGGTGTGCACGATTCAATCCACGTGAAAGATTTAGTTCTTCCTAAAGGTGTCCGCACCAAGCATGATCCTGATTCTGTGGTCGTGTCTGTGGTTGGTTCCATGAAGGAAGAAGCGGCAACAGCTGAAGGTGAAGCAAGTGCAGAAGTTGAAGTATTGAAGGAAAAGAAGAAGGACGAAGCAGCTGCACCTGATGCTAAAAAAGCTGAAGGTAAAAAAGACGATAAAAAATAATTTTCATGAAGCTCATCGTTGGCTTAGGGAATCCTGGGGAAAAGTACACGCTGACCCGTCACAATATAGGGTTCTTAGTCCTTGATTCATTGGCCAAAGAGTTTGGTGGGAAGTTTAAAAAGTCGAACATCTTCGACGGATTAGAAGCAAAAATTGAGATTAATGGTAGCACCTGTTCTTTAGTAAAACCGGCAACGTTCATGAATTTATCAGGACTTGCCGTCAAACAGTTTGTCGGTAAAAAAGAAATTGCACTTGATGATATCTTGATTGTCACCGATGATTTGGCTTTGCCGTTTGGCCAAATTCGTATTCGCCCCGAAGGTAGTGATGGGGGGCATAATGGGTTGACATCAATTATCGAGCAATTAGGTACCACGAAGTTTGCTAGGTTAAGAATGGGAATATCTCGTCCCAAACCTGGTGTTGATACCGCCGATTATGTATTAGCGAATTTCACCGCCGGTGAACAGAAATGTTTACCGGAATTTATTAATATCGGCCACGCCTGTGTTGTCAGCTGGGCAACACACGGGGTCGTCAGTACCATGAACACCCATAACAAGAAGGAAGGAGCATGACTAAATACGAATTAGTATATATTGTGGACGCGCATGCGACACAAACAGTCAAGGACGACATTGCTAAACAAATTGGTGAGGCAATGACTAAAACACAAGTCAAGTTAGTAAATTCCCAAGTCTGGATGGATCGGCAAAAAATTGCTTTCCCCATCAACAAGATTGTGGAAGGTACTTACTATATGTTAAATTGTGAAGCTACATCAAACGCGATTAATAAACTGCAAAGCTTAATGCGCATCAACGAGTCGATACTCCGTTTCTTGGTTATCCGCGTCGAAGATAAAAAAGCATAAGCATTTAGTTCATTGTATTTTGAAGGGGCGTAGCTATGGCAAATTTAAACAAAGTCTTTTTAATTGGTAATTTAACCAAAGATCCCGAATTACGTTATACGCCAAATGGGACAGCGGTTACCAATTTACGTATTGCGGTTAATCGCAAGTTTAAAGACCGCTCAGGTGAGTTAAAAGAAGACACGTGTTTTATCACCATCACTGCCTGGGATAAACAAGCTGAAATTTGCAATCAGTATTTGCAAAAAGGCCGTGCGGTTTTTGTCGAAGGAATTTTACAAAGCCGTTCCTGGGATACCCCAGACGGACAAAAACGGTCAACGATTGATGTGCGTGCTGAACGCATTCAATTTTTAGGGCCGAATATCACAAAGGCTGACGGGGCAGGCGAGCAACACGACAAAGACGCTCCCGATGGTGATACAGTGATTTCCCCTGAAGACATAGCCTGGGAAGAATAATAGATGTCGTAGGGGAGGACTTTATGTCCTCCCGCTATCATCAATTCAACAAAGAGGAAAATTATGGAAAGAAGAAACAATAAAAACAGCGAAACACGCTTCTCAAGAAAAGATGGTGATTCATCTGAAAAAGGTGGACGCCGCGCCCCACGTACAGTACAACGTGGTTCAATTCCTAAGGGAACTGAAATTGATTACAAGAACATTGCGTTCTTGCAAAAATGCTTAACAGAACGCGGTAAGATTATTTCTCGCCGTTTAACTGGGGCAGATGCAAAGCAAGCACGTTTGATTTCAGTTGCTGTTAAACGGGCCCGTTATTTAGGGTTATTAGCCGTCGGCTCTTCAAAAAGGAAGTAATCTATGAATGTCATACTCACAGAAATGGTTGAAAAATTAGGTAAAGTAGGCGATTTAGTCAAAGTTAAAGACGGCTATGCCCGTAATTTTCTTTTTCCACGCAAATTAGCGATGTTAGCGACTGATGGTAACGTCAAGCGCATTGAAAAAGAAAAGACAAAACGTTTGGCTTTGTATGAAGAACAAAAAAAGAAATCAGAAGTTGAAGCTGAAAAATTAGGTAAAGTGTCACTCACCATCGTGGTTGCGGTGAATGAAGAAGAAAAACTTTATGGTAATGTCAGCGAATCTGAAATCTTAAAGGCCTTAGATGCCCAAGGTATTAAGATTGAAAAGCGCCAATTGGTTTTAGAAAAACCCGTCGATGCCTTAGGTATCTTCGACATTGGTGTTAAACTTCATCCAGAGGTGATTGCTAAAATTCGCTTATGGGTCACGAAGAAATAAGAATTCCGCCACAAAACATCGATGCAGAAAAAGCGGTGTTAGGGGCGATGTTGATTGCCGATGAAGCTATCGGGGTGGCTATAGAGCACCTCGATAGCTTTTACTTTTATAATACGTCTCATCAGCAAATCTTTACAGCCGTGAAGTCGCTTTATGCCGACCGCAAAGTCGTTGATTTAATTACCCTCTCTGAATACCTTAAAAATAATGCCCTTTTAGAAAGTGTTGGCGGATCTGCCTCATTAGCGGAGTTGGCGAACATTGTTCCCAGTGCCGCGAATGTTAAATATTACGTCGACATTGTCAAAGAAAAAGGCATACAGCGTCAGCTGATTAAGAATGCCACCGAGATTATTACCAAGAGCTATGCCACGGGTGTTGATGTTAATGAATTGGTTGATGAAGCCGAGCGATTGATTTTTGATATTGCCTCTTCCAAGCAAAAGCAACAAGCGGTTCAAGTTAAAGAAATTGTTAAAACAACGATTGAGAAAATCGATCAGTTGTATCAACGCAAAGAACATATTACTGGTGTTACCTCAGGGTTTATCGATTTTGATAAAATGACATCAGGCTTGCAGCGTTCGGATTTAATCATTGTGGCGGGTCGTCCCTCGATGGGGAAAAGTGCTTTGGCCATGAGTATGGCTGAAAATGCCTGTATTCAAGCCAATGTACCTGTGGCGGTGTTCTCATTAGAAATGTCTAAAGAACAATTAGTACAGCGTATGCTGTGTTCACAAGCGCAAGTCGATGCCAATAAAGTACGTACAGGATTTTTATCTCCGTCCGATTGGCCTCAATTAACGAAAGCTGCGGGTAAGCTCTCCTCGATTCCCATGTTTATTGATGATACCCCAGCTATTTCTGTCTTGGAATTACGCGCCAAGGCGCGTCGTTTAAAGACACAGCATAATATTGGCTTAATCGTGGTCGACTATTTGCAGCTGATGCAAGCTGCGATTCGTTCCGAAAGCCGTCAGCAAGAAATTTCCGAAATCTCTAGAAGCTTAAAGGCTTTAGCGCGTGAATTAAATGTGCCTTTAATCGCCATTAGCCAGTTGTCACGGGCTGTTGAAAGCCGTCAAGACCATCGTCCTCAATTGTCTGATTTGCGTGAATCAGGAGCCATTGAACAGGATGCGGATGTGGTTGTATTGCTCATGCGCGAAGAATATTATACTCCCACCGATGAAAACCGCGGTATTGCCGAGGCTATTATTGCCAAACAACGTAATGGTCCAACCGGTTCTGTTAAGCTTAAATTCTTTAAAGAATTTATAAAATTTGTTAATCTTGAAACATCTTATCAAGAGTAAAAAATATTTTGGGTTGTTCATTGACACCTCAAAATCAAAAACCTATAATTGACCGTACTACAAATCCATTTCTAACACTTCTACTTAAACAGGGCCTTATGTCAAAAAACGCAACGATTTTTTTCCTCCTGATTTTCATTTTAACTGGCGCTAAAGTGTCCATCTCCGAAGAAGTTACAGAACAAACGCGTGACGAGGCGGTTAATGCCGAATTATTAAATACCGAGATTGCGCCGGAATCAGCTGCTGCTGCCGAACCTGTTGCTGAGGCGGCACCCCAAGAAGCTCAATTAAAAATAAATGAACCCGCAGCGACGACAAGTTTAGGTGAGACAACCGCTAGTGCTGCGACAATGGTTAAGTCGATTGACATTCAAGGAAACAAGTCTATTGGTATCGCTCAAATCTTAGCGAAGATCAAAACACGCGTTGGACAAGATTATGTGGAAGCTGTTGTCAGTGATGATCTTAAGCGCCTGTATAATACAGGTTTCTTTGCCGATGTCTTAATTGATCATGAAGCTGTTGAAGGTGGTTATAAAGTTATTGTCAAAGTGAAAGAAAAACCAATTGTCGATGAAGTGACGTTTTCAAAAATTCGTTTTTATAATAAGAAATTCTTAGAGAGCAAAATGAAAACCAAGAAAGATAAATTCTTGGATAATAAAGCCCTCAAAGATGATCAAAACACCATTGAAGAGTTGTATAAGAAAAAAGGTTTAAGCCAAATTAAGGTGGATGTGGAAACGTTTGTTGATGAAGCCACCAATAAAGCCAGTTTGCATTTTATTATCAATGAAGGCTATCGCGTCCGTGTTAAACGCATCAATGTCTATGGGAATACAGCATATACGGATGGTCGTTTAATTAAGGTCATGAAATCCCGCTGGGCCTGGATCTTTAACCGTGGTTATTTAAAAGATGATGTGGTCGAGGAAGACATGACCCGCATTCAGACCTTTTATGCTCAAAATGGTTATATTGATGCCAAAGCCACCTATCAAGTTGAGCAATTGTATAAAGGCTTCGTCAACATCAACATTACCGTTGAAGAAGGTAAGCGTTATTATGTTGGGGAAGTGACCTTTAAAGGGAATGCGATTTTAAGTGAATATGATGTGAAGGCTAGTTTAAAGAATATGCGCGAAGGGAATGTTTTTTCCCGCGATAAATTAGACCAAGATTTAGGTCTTATCCGTGATGCCTATTTTGACAAAGGCTACATTTCTGCAAGCGTTGTTGAAGCAACATCATTTAATAATGAAACAGGTAAAGTCGACATTAACTTAGATATTACCGAAGGCGCTTTAGCTTTTGTGAATAAAATCAAAATTCAAGGAAACACACGCACACGCGATATTGTCGTCCGTCGTGAATTGCGTATGTACCCTGGCGATCAATTTGATGGCAAGAAATTACGCCGTTCAAAGGAGCGCTTAAAGAATTTAGGTTATTTCGAAGACATCGGGTATGACATTGAAGACACCGATCAAAATGATCAAAAAGATTTAGTTGTCCAAGTTAAAGAAGCTAAAACTGGGACATTCTCTTTTGGTGGTGGGTATAGCACCGTTGATCAATTGGTTGGGTTTATCGAAGTTGAACAAAAGAATTTTGATATTTCCAATTGGCCTTCATTTACAGGTGGTGGTCAAAACTTGAAAGTGCGCGGGGAAATTGGGTCTACCCGTAAGAATGCTTTATTAAGTTTCACCGAACCATGGTTATTTGATTATCCCATCTCTGGTGGTTTTGATTTGTATTTAAGTGAACGCAAACGTGATAATAATACGGGTTATGCCTATGATGAATCCCGTGTTGGGGGTAATTTACGTTTAGGTAAATCCTTTAATGATAATTTCTCCGTCGGGAGTATTTACCGTTTAGAACAAACTAAAATTAGCAATTTTCAAACCAATGTGTCTCAAGATCTATTGGATGAAGAAGGCCGTAATTTAGTCAGTTCTATTGGGTTTTCAACAGCCCATGATTACCGCGATAGTCCAATTGTTCCAACGAAAGGCTGGATTGTTAACAATAGTTTGGACATTGCCGGGGGGCCTTTTGGGGCAGATAAAGATTTCTGGCGTGCTCAAACATCGGGTAGCTATTATGTGCCTTTAAAATTTGATGAGGTTGTAACAGTCTTGCAATTTAGTGGCCGAACTGGTATTGTAAAGGCTTACGATAACACCCCACGCGTTCCAATTTTTGAACGCTTCTTTACAGGTGGTGCTAATTCGATACGTGGTTATAATGAACGCCGTGTTGGTCCCTTGGATCCTGTCAGTGAAGATTCCATTGGGGGTGAAACAATACTTGTAGGAAACATCGAGTACACTGTGCCGATTATCGATATCATCAAAGGGGCCGTGTTCTATGATGTCGGTAATGTGTGGTCAAAGGCTAAAGATTATGCCAGTGGCGGTTTAAAATCGGGTACTGGGGTTGGTTTACGTGTGAAGACACCTATTGGACCGATTAATTTAGATTATGGTATTCCATTAAACGATGAACCAGGTGAAGAAGAGCGTTCAGGTAAATTTTATTTTAGCGTTAGTCGTGGATTTTAAGATTAATAACCTAGGGAGGAAAGTATGAAATCGTTGCAAGCAATCGCCTTAACAGTAGTGACGTCATTAGCATTAACAGGTGCAGCTTTCGCCAAAGATATGAAAGTTGCCTATGTTGATTTGAGTAAAGTATTTGATGGGTATCAAAAGACAAAAGACTATGATGTCGTCTTGCAAAAAGAAGCTGAAGGTTTTCAAAAAGAACGCGAAGCCATGATTGAAAAAGTGAAAGATGGTCAAAGCAAATTAGCTTTATTAAAAGATAGCGAAAAACAAAAACTCACCGAAGAATTAGATAAACAAAAGCAACAATTAGTTGAGTATGATCAACAAAAACGTGGTGAATTAGCCAAGAAACGTGATGAAAAAGTACGCGAAATCTTGCTCGAGATCCAAAAACTTGTTGAAGGTATTGCTCAAAAAGAAGGATATACATTTATCCTCAATGATCGTGTGTTAATTTATGGCGATCAAACATTAAATATAACTGAACAGGTTTTAAAAGCCTTAAACGAAAAGAAATAATTTGTGATGAAACATCTGACCGTCGCCGATATTGCCAAGCTTGTTGCTGGGGAAATTGTCGGCGACGGTTCTTTTTGTGTTACGGGCCTTAATGGAATACGCGAGGCCCACGACGGTGATCTGACATTTGTGGCGAATGCGAAGTACGAAGCACTCTTAGCTCAGTCCAAAGCCTCTGCAGCCATTGTCGGGCCTGATGTGCAATGCCCTTCAAAACATTTGATTCGTGTTGCTAATCCATCACATGCATTTACGCTCGTATTAAACCATCTTTTACCTGATCCACGGTTGCGTCATCCTCAAGGTATTCATGCCACGGCTATTATTCACCCGACGGTTAAGCTCGGTGAGAATGTGGGTATTGGCGCTTATGTCGTGATTGAAGAAGGCGTGCAGATTGGTAAAGGCTCTGTGGTATATGCGGGAAGTTATATCGGACATAATTCTCGTATTGGAGAAAACTGTTTAATTTACCCACAGGTCATGATCCGTGACGCCATTGCCATTCAAGACCGTGTGATTATTCATAGCGGGACTGTAATTGGCAGTGATGGTTTTGGTTATGTGACAGTGAATGGGCGTCATGAAAAGATTCCCCAAATCGGGACGGTCATTATTGAATCCGATGTCGAAATTGGCGCCAATGTCACGATCGATCGCGCGCGTTTTGATAAAACAGTGATTGGTGAAGGCACGAAAATTGATAATTTAGTTCATATTGCGCATAATGTTATTGTCGGTAAACACTGTTTGATCGTCGCGCAAGTTGGAGTTTCAGGAAGTTCAACATTAGGGAATTATGTTATTTTAGCAGGGCAAGTAGGTGTGGTTGGGCATTTAACAATTGGTGATGGCGCTATTGTGACCGCCCAATCAGGGGTAAGTAAATCTGTGAAAGCAGGTGAGCAAGTATTTGGTTCACCGGCACAACCTATTAAAGATGCATTTCGGACTAATGCGTATGTTGGCCGTTTAGAACATTATGTCTCAACCATCAAAGACTTAAAAAAGCGTATTGAAGAATTAGAAAAGAAACATTCATGAGTTTAACACAACATACAATCCAGAATTCCGTTAGTTTAACCGGAGTTGGCCTGCATTCAGGAATAACAACAACAGTGACATTTAAGCCTGCAGTGGCTAATAGTGGCATTCGTTTCGTGCGCATTGATTTACCTCAACATCCAGATATCCCTGTGATACCACAATCACTGGTAATGGATAAAGGCATTAGCCGTTGTACCGTTATTCAAAAAGATGGTGTCAGGGTATCGACGATAGAGCATATACTGGCGGCTTTAAGTGGTTTAGGGATTGATCAAGTTATTATTGAGATTAATGGCGAAGAAGTGCCGGGCATGGATGGCAGTGCGAAAGAATTTACTCAGGCCTTATTAAGTGCCGGCATTGTTGATTTACAAAAGCCTAAAGATATTTATGTCATCACAGCACCGATTAAAGTCGAGCACAATGGTTCTTCTGTCCTTGTTGTTCCGTCTGATCGAATGAGAGTAAATTATTTTCTTGATTATGAGCATCCTTTATTAAAGCAACAACGTTTTGGTTATGAAGTGAATCAAGAGAATTTTATGGAGGAGATTGCCACAGCACGCACATTTTGTCTTGAATCTGAAGCAGCAGCCATACGCGAAAAAGGTTTAGGGAAAGGGGCTTCTTCTAAAAACACGTTGATTATGGCTGATCATGGGCCAGTTGATAATCAATTACGATTTGACAATGAGTGTTGCCGTCATAAGGCGCTTGATATTATTGGTGATTTATATACACTAGGTTTTAGTATTTGTGGTGAAGTCTATGGGATTAAAAGCGGGCATGCTTTAAATAGAGCCTTGGTTCAAAAAATCATTCAACAACGGACAGAATCTATGACAACTTCAAATCAGACCCACACGGTATATGATATTGATCAAATCAAAACGATTTTACCTCATCGTTATCCATTTCTTTTTGTGGACCGCGTGATTGAAGTAGAAAAAGGGGTTAAAGTTATTGGTGTGAAAAATGTCACCACCAATGAAAGTTTTTTTCAAGGTCATTTTCCGCAAAAGCCTGTGATGCCTGGGGTGATTATGATTGAAGCCATGGCACAAACCGCAGGGGTCTTGCTCTTGACCAGCGGGACGCATGATGGTAAAGTAGCGCTATTTATGGCCATTGATGATGTGAAATTCCGTCGAGTTGTTGTGCCGGGAGATCAATTAATCATGGAAATTGAAGTTATTCGTGACCGTGAGCGCACAGGCCAGGTTAAGGGTGTCGCACGCGTTAATGGGGAAGTGGTTGTTGAAGGCATGCTGATGTTTTCATATACAGATGCAGCTTATTTAACACAATCTACAGATGTCTAATCAAATACATAAGACAGCAATAATTAGTCAAGATGCGACCCTCGGGGACAATATCACCATTGGACCCTATGCCATTATTGAAGGCCCAGTCACACTTGGTGATGGGGCAATTGTTGGCGCACATGTTGTGTTGACAGGCCATACTACCATTGGGCGTAACTGCCAATTTTACTCTTCGGCTGTCATTGGAGGCCCTCCTCAAGATAAGAAGCATCACAAAGGCGATAAAGTTTTTCTGACCATTGGCGATAATAATATTTTTCGTGAATTTACAACCGCTAATCCAGGCACGCTTGATGCCGGTTCACATACTTATATTGGTAATAATAATTTGTTTATGGCTAGCGCGCATGTGGCCCATGATTGTATTGTGGGTAATGATTGCGTCATGGCGAATTCATCGGCATTGTCTGGGCATGTCATTGTGGAAGATAAGGTTATTATTGGAGGGATTACAGGCGTGCATCAATTTACACGCATTGGATATTTATCGATCGTCGGTGGTTGTTCTAAGGTGACCCAAGATGTCGTGCCTTATTCCATGTCTCAGGGAAATCCTGCTGAGTTTAATGGGTTAAATTTGATTGGACTTAAACGCGCGCAAGTGGACCATGATGTTCAAGTGCAATTACGTCGTGTGTATAAAATATTATTCCATGAAGGTCTCAACCGGTCTAATGCCGTGGCTCAAGTCAAAGAACAATTTGGTGGCATTCCTGAAGTTGAACGCATTTTAGAATTTATTGCGAAGTCAAAACGCGGACTTTCTTAACACTTAGTGGTTGATGACTCGTGGTCAGTGATAGAAAAATCATAGGATTAATTGCTGGAAACCGTCAGTTTCCTTTTTTGTTTGCCAAGGCTGCGCGTGATCAAGGTTATACTGTCGTGGCCGCAGGTATTAGTGGTGACACCTCTCCTCTTTTAATGTTCTACGTTGACAAATTCCAGTATTTCCACGTCGGTGAATTAAAAAATATCTTTAATTTCTTCAAAAGCCATGGGGCGCGTGAGGTCATCATGGTTGGCCAAATTAATCCAGATAATTTATTCAATCCCGCTGTTAAATTAGACGATGAATTTAAAGCATTAGCAGAGGCTCTGCGTGATCGAAAGACGGATACGATTTTTAGCGCCGTCGCCGATCGTTTAACCGCAGAAGGCATGACTATTTTAGATTCGACGTTTTTATTAACCAAGTATTTAGCTCCTAAAGGCACATTAACAAAACTAGTGCCTTCACTTGATCAATTAAAAGACATTGAATTTGGTTTTACCATTGCTAAATTAATGGGTGGTATTGATATTGGGCAGACTGTGGTGGTGAAAGACCGTGCGATTGTTGCGATCGAAGCCTTAGAAGGCACGGATAAAGCCATTGCCCGTGGTGGCGCCATTGCCCGTGGGGGTGCGGTTGTTGTTAAAACCTCTAAACCCAAACAAGATGACCGTTTTGATGTTCCTGTGATTGGTCCAAAGACCATTCAAACCATGGCGCGTGTGAAAGCGTCGCTCTTATGTATCGAAGCAGGTAAGACCTTGATCATTGACCGTGACAAAACTGTAGCCTTAGCCAATAAGGCTGGGATTTGCATTGTGGCGGCTTAATTACGTTTTATTTTTTGTCCTGCATTAAAAGAAAAACTCCAAAACATATTTAATTCCAAGTACTTACATTCGTAATCTAAGTTTCCAGCTCTGCTTGACATCGTTTATGATGTAGTGCATTCTTTATATATGATGAGAGCATTACTACGATTAGCGTTATTAATGGCATTTTCAATAACTACGCTGACTGGCCCGTATGTTGTCCATGCCCAGTCTGCAAGTGTTTTGCCTGCGCCAGGAGCCATGGTTGAATTATCAAAAGCTTATGTGCCTTTGATGATTAAAGGTGTGAAGGTTGATCCCAAAGAGCCATTTCAATTTGATTTTATCGTCGATACCGGTGACACTCAATTATCTGCTAATAGTCCTGAGCTTAAAGAACAATCAAATACATTAATCAAATATTTCCTCACCGCTTTAACAATTCCTGAAAAAGATTTATGGGTCAACTTATCTCCCTATGAAAAAGACCGCATTATTCCCGATGCCTTAGGTCAAACCGAAATGGGCCGCGACATGCTTGCCCAAGATTATATTTTAAAACAACTCACTGCTTCTTTAATTTACCCCGAGAAAGAATTAGGCAAAACATTTTGGGACAAGGTTTATTCAAAAGCCCAGGCCATGTATGGCACAAGTGAAGTTCCAGTGAATACATTCAATAAGGTTTGGATCGTCGCGGATAAGGCCGATGTGTATGAACAAGGTAATTCAGCTCTTGTCGTCGGTGGGCATTTAAAGGTGATGTTAGCGGAAGATTATTGGGCCATGAATAAAAATACTAAAGTCCCCGCCGGCCCTGTCGATAAACCTTTTCCAGCATCTGAGCCTATTCCTGTGGCGGGCGGTGGCAGATATGAGACGCAAAAATCACAAAATATCTCCTCTCAAATTATCAAAGAAATTATTATTCCTGAATTAGAAAAAGAAGTGAATGAGGGAAAGAATTTTGCGCCCTTACGCCAAATGTTTTATTCCATGATCTTAGCCAGCTGGTATAAACAGGCGTTGAAAGATACAGTAATAGCTCAATTATATGGTGATAAGAATAAAGTTGGTGTGGGTATTGATAGTGATGATCCGACGGAGAATGTGAAGATTTATGAACGTTATGTGCAGGCGTATAAAAAAGGAGTATTTAATCTTATTAAGGAAGATATAGATCAGCATACGCACAAAACGCAACTAAGAAAATATTTTTCAGGGGGAATGAAAATTAACCTAGGCCCAGGCAGGGTCAACCGTATCACCAATACAGATATGGTATCACCCAGTGCGTTATTTTCTAATAAAGCACTCCGTGTAGTTATTAAATTAAATGCCAAGCAAGATGATGCCATGGCTAACGCAGATAAATCAAGAGATTTAAGAAGTTGGCTTAGTCAAAGTGAAACAGATTTGCAAGAAACATCAGCTAGGTTAGCAAAAAAATTTGGAGTCACTGATGCCACTGTTACCAATTGGGCAAGAATATTAGGTAAGAATTTACCTAGCAAACATGGCAGAGATCCGCTTGAACCAACAAATGACTTTGTTAGATTGCTAGTTAATTACCCTTATGATCGACTAGAAATACCGTTGAGAGATATGGCAAAGCAACATGGAATCGCAAGTAAGACAGCAACAGTGGATTTTGGCGAAGCCAATAGAATTAGACAAGCAAAAGGAATAAATTCAATTCAACCCTATTCGAAGGGAAGGCCTTTAAAAGATCAAACTAAAGCAATGATAGATGATATGCTTACTGGTGGAGATGCATTTGATATGACAGATCAGGAACTTGCTGAAGAATTTGGTATAGATCGAAGAACTGTCCAAAGGAATAGAGAACGCATGGGTGATAGTGAAATCAATATTAATTTGGACAATGCCATGGCTTCTAATAGTAAGCGTTTACCAAAAGTTCTAAAATTAATGGCGTGGGCTAAAGAACATAAAGGTAAAGAGTTCTCATTCAGTCAAAAGTATTTAGCACGACGGTTTGGTGTACACCAAACCACAGTATCAAATATTTTAAGAAAAGGTCGGTATAATATTAAAACATCTGTTGGCGCAAGAGAAACAGATAGCATGAAGAAACTTAAAGCATGGGCTGAACGTAATCGGGGGAATGAGGTATCTATAAGTCAAGGAGAATTGGGAGAGAGATATGGTTTAGATCAAACACGTGTATCAAAAATTTTATTAGATGGAAATTATGACATAAAGACAGCAGTTCGTTCAAAAGAAACAGAAGCTACCAAGAGCTTAAGAAAATTTGCTAAACAGCATGAAGGTGAGACTTTTAATATTTCACAGCAGAAAATTGCGGATCGATATGGAGTTGATCAAAAAACAGTGTCACGTATTTTTGAGGAGTATGATATTAAAACAATTAGGAATAAAGATCGTGCGATGGATACCCCAGGAGGTATTGATCTTAATCGCAATAATATGCAGATGAACATTAGCCAAGATAAAGCCATGGGTGGGGTTGATGTGTCAGTTGATCCAGCGATGATTGAGCGCATGAAGCAGAATGATTTTGAAGGATTTGAGTTTAATATTTTAAGTATCACTCCTGCCACGTTAAATTAAATTTGAGTAGTCTTTCCCCCTACGAATTCCCTTGCGGTTAATTCTCCCCGTCTATATAATATATACTCTTTAGTCTTATTCTACATTCACGAAAGGGTATTTGATGGAAACCAATGAATTTAAAGAAGTTAGGATTGATAAACTTAATAAATTGCGCGCCAAAGGTATTGATGCTTATGGCCAGCGTTTTATTCGTACACATACTCTTGCGGAGATTCTAGCTAATTTCAAAGAAGGTGACGCTATTGTGACCGCAGGTCGCATGACAGCGAACCGCTCTCATGGCAAAGTCCATTTTGCAGATTTGACCGATCAAAGTGGCAAGATGCAATTGTTTGTGAAATTAGATATTGTGGGCCAAGAAGCCTTTGAGATCTTTGAAACCCTCGACATCGGCGACATTATCGGTGTTCATGCCGAAACATTTATCACCAAGACAGGTCAGCAAAGTTTACGCGTGAAAAAATTCGAAATCCTCTGTAAATCATTATTACCATTACCAGAAAAATGGCATGGTCTTAAAGACGTGGACATTCGTTACCGTCAACGTTATGTGGACATGATCGCTAATCCTGAAGTGCGTGATGTCTTTATTAAACGCAGCCAAATTGTTTCTTATATTCGCTCGTTCCTTGATGGCAAAGGCTTTTTAGAAGTTGAAACACCCATGCTTCAGCCTTTAGCCGGTGGTGCGCGCGGTCGTCCTTTTAAAAGCCATCACAATACCTTAGACATGGATGTCTTCTTACGCATTGCGCCTGAACTCTATTTAAAGCGTTTGCTCGTCGGTGGTATGGAAAAAGTGTATGAGATGAATCGTAACTTTAGAAATGAAGGTATTTCAACACGTCACAATCCCGAATTCACCATGATGGAAGTGTATCAAGCCTATGGGAATTTTGAAGACATGTTGCAATTGACCGAAGAATTAATTAGTTCTTTAGTCTTTAAGTTATACGGCTCTTATAAAGTCCAGTATCAAGGTCAAGAAATTGATTTTACAACACCATGGGAACGCCGTTCATTTGCCGGTGTGGTCAAAGAACATTTCGATATCAATCCTGAAGATAGCGCGGATATGATGCTGCAAAAGGTGAGAGCCAAGAAACCAGGTCATGTCAAAGTTGATCGTTTAACACGTTCCGCCGTCATGAAAATGGTCGAAGATGTCTTGGATCAAAATCAAAAACCAAATCCAGTCTTTATGTTGGATTACTTCACATTCTTATCACCATTAGCTAAAGCAAAGCCAGATAATCCAGCTGTGGCGCAGCGTTTTGAGTTCTTTATTGCAGGCATGGAAGTCGGTAATGCCTATTCTGAGCTTAATGACCCTCAAGAGCAAAAGCAGCGTTTATTAGAAGATCTTGATGATGACGTGGAAACAGGTAATCGTTCCATCGACGAGGATTTCGTTACCGCCCTTGAATATGGAATGCCGCCTGCGGGTGGATTAGGTATCGGTATTGACCGTTTAGTCATGCTCTTAACAGATTCTGCATCGATTCGTGATGTAGTATTGTTTCCTTTATTAAAACCAGAAGTTCAATAGGCGTTCAGCGAGTTCTTTAAAATAATAACACTCTCCGTTCAGGTCATTTTTGCCTAATCTCAAAAAGCCGAGATTAGGCCGCTGACGGTCCAAAAAAAATCCGGCAGCTCAACAACTCGTCGCCCTCATTTATCTGATGAGGGCTCCTCAGACAGTCGAGCTGTTTTAAGGCCGAAGCCTTAAAATGCCCGAATTTTTTTCGGCTGCGTCAGCTGAAAATGACATTCACTACGAGCGTTATTATTTTAAACAACTCGTTCATAATCTCAATTAATTAGGATTTATACATGGGTTTTTCAACCTGGATGGCATTCAGATATTTAAACGCGAAGAAAGATAAGTTCTTAAGCGTGATTAATCTTGTTTCCGTGGCTGGTATTGCTATTGGTGTGGCGGCGTTGATTATTGTCATCGGGGTCATGAGCGGGTTTGATCATGATTTACGTGAGAAGATCATTGGGGCGAATGCGCATATTTTAGTCGAGCGTGAGACGGGATTAAAGAAGTATAAGCAATTGAATGAAGAATTAAAGAGTGTGAAGGGAGTGAAGTTTTCAACGCCCTATATTCATGGCAATGTGTTCTTAGAAACAGGCACGCGGGCCATGAGTTTGATTCTACGTGGTGTTGTCCCGGAAAGCGAAGGATCTGTCACTAAGATCGACGGGTACTTAAAAGATTTTAAGATTGCTCATTTAAAAGAAGATGAAGTGGTGATTGGTGCTCAATTAGCGGAGTACTATGGTTATAAAGTAGGCGATTTAGTCACGATTATTGCCCCCGCATCTGGTGTGGCAGGTAATAATTGGCGTTTTACATTTAAAGTGGCAGGCATTTTCACGTCGGGCATGTATGATTATGACATGAACTTGGTGATTGTCAGTTTAGCCAAGGCCCAGGAAGTTTTTCATTTAGCTTCGGATACAGTAACAGGCATTGGTTTAAAACTTGTTGATCCTGATCAGGCATTGATGGTGAAGAAAGATATTTATCAATTAGCTGGGTTTAGTTTTTTAGTACGCACCTGGCAGGAAACCAATGCCAACTTTTTTGCGGCGCTTCAATTAGAAAAGTTTGCGATGTTTGTTATTCTCACACTCATTGTCTTAGTTGCATCGTTTAATATTATCAGCACCTTGATTGTCACCGTGACTAGTAAAGTCAAAGACATTGGGGTGTTAAAGGCGATTGGCGCTTCACGCTCGACGATTAATAAGATTTTTACGTTGCAAGGATTAGCGATTGGCTTTACAGGAACATTCTGGGGTTTTACATTGGGTGTGGGTTTAAGTTTATTGCTTAAGAAATACCACTTCATTGAATTGCCTCAGGATATTTATTACATTAAACATTTGCCTGTTTTAATCCAAGCCTCGGATGTTGGCTTAATCGTCGGGGCAGCTATGGTGATTACCTACGCGGCAACGGTATATCCCGCGATGAAAGCAAGTCGTTTAGAACCAGTTGAGGCTTTACGTTATTAATATGATCAAAGCCATTGATATACATAAGACATATACGCAGGCTGAAAGTTTACTGCATGTCCTTAAAGGGGTCAGCATTGATATCCGTGAAGGGGAAGCCGTCGCGATTGTTGGGCCTTCGGGCGCCGGTAAATCGACTTTAATGCATATTTTAGGGGGATTGGATGTTCCCTCACAAGGCAAGGTAGATTTTTTTGGCCAAGACCTTTATGCCTTGAATGATGAAAAGCGTGCGCGAGTGCGTAATGAGCATGTCGGGTTTGTGTTTCAGGCCTATCATTTATTGTCTGAATTAACCGCGCTTGAAAATGTGGCTTTGCCGCGTTTGATTAAAGAAAATTCAAGAAAAACGAGCCAAATTGAGTTAGACGCAGTAAAATTGTTAGAGCAAGTTGGTTTAGGCGCGCGTGTATCACATCGTCCCAGTCAATTATCTGGGGGCGAGCAACAGCGTGTGGCGATTGCGCGTGCCTTGATGAATAAACCGAAGGTTGTTTTATGCGATGAACCGACGGGAAATTTGGATTCAGCATCCGGCCATATGGTCATGGATATTTTATTAGGTTTAAATAAAACATACAAACAAACCATCGTGATAGTAACGCACGATCAATTGATGGCCAAGCGTGTTGATCGTGTCATCAACATTCAAGACGGAAAAATTATTACGTAGGGGAGGACCTTGCGTGTCCGCCGAAGCTGAACGCGAAAGCATTTCAGCGAAGGCGGATGTCCTCCCGTTTGAAAGGAAGGAAGTAAGTGAAGATTTATCTAAACGGCAAATTTGTCTCAAAAGACGACGCTAAAATCTCAGTGTTTGACCACGGCTTTTTATACGGCGATGGTGCCTTTGAAGGAATTCGCAGTTATAAAAACCGCGTGTTTCGTTTAAAAGAACACATTGACCGTATGTATGAAACCATGCATACCTTGATGATTGATCCAAAGATGACGCCCAAGGAAATGACCAAGGCGCTTATCGATACCTTGAAAGTGAATAAGATTTCCGACGGGTATATTCGTCTCATTGTTAGTCGTGGTGTGGGTGATTTGGGATTAGATCCACGCAAATGCTATGGAAAACCAAGTGTTATTATTATCGCGGATAAGATCTCCCTTTATCCCGAAGAGCTTTATAGCAAGGGTATGGAAATTATTACCGTGGGTACAACAAAGAATAATTCCAATGCGCTTAATCCACAATTAAAGTCTTTAAACTATTTAAATAATATTTTAGCAAAGATGGAAGCGACATTATGTGGTTATAATGAAGCGATCATGATGGACACGAATGGGTATATCGGCGAATGCACCGGGGACAATGTGTTTATTTATAAGAACGGTGTTTTATCGACACCTCACCTTGGTCGTTTAAAAGGGATTACAGCGGATGCCATCCTTGAACTCGCTACAAAGATGAAAATAAAAACACATGAAGGTTTCATTTCCCGGCACGAAGTTTATAATGCTGAAGAATGTTTCTTAACAGGAACAGCGGCAGAGCTTATTCCAATTGTGAAAGTGGATGGCCGCACCATTGGCACAGGTAAACCTGGTGCTGTGACCTTAAAGTTATTAAAAGCGTTTCATCAATTAACCGCCAAAGATGGCGAAGCGTATCGGATCTAATTATGCAATGTGATATTTGTGGAAAAAAGAAAGCCACAGTTCATTTAACAGAAATTGTCGACCAGCAAATGACAGAAATGCATTTGTGCGAAGAATGTGCGCGCCAAAAAAGTGCGCAAATGGAACAGCAATTTGGCTTAGCTGATTTATTAGCAGGCTTATCTGATTTAAGTAAGAGTGGTTCAAAAGACCCGAAAGAATCTGATTTAACATGCCCGCAATGCGGTTTACTGTACGAAGATTTTCGTAAGTTTGGTCGCTTAGGATGTGGGACATGTTTTGAAGCATTTAAAGATAATTTATCAGGCTTATTAAAAAAGATACACGGCTCAAGTAAGCATTTGGGTAAAGTGCCGATTCCATTAATTCCAGGTGGTGGGCAAGTTGCCGCGATGCCAAAAATCTTATTGGCGTCTCAAAACATTGAAGATTTACGTCGTAAATTGCAGCATGCGATTGCGGAAGAAGATTTTGAAACAGCCGCATTATTGCGCGATCAAATTAAACACTTAGAGCAAGAGTAAGCTAGGTAAGCATATATGAATATCCAAGAATTATTAACACATACAGGTGAATGGCTTCGAGGTACGGGGCCATCAGCACATATTGTCACATCATCGCGTGTGCGCTTGGCGCGTAATTTGTCGGCAACGGTTTTTCCCAATCGTGGTAATAAAAGCGATTTAGAAAACATCTTAAAGATCATTGAGAAAGCGATTAGTCACATCGAATTATTCCGTGGAGCAACTTTATTTCGCATGACGGAATTAGATCAAATTGATCGTCAGCTTTTGGTTGAACGTCATTTGATGAGCCATGAACATGCCTCTAATCCGGAAGGGAAAGCCTTATTGGTTTCCGCCGAGGAAGTGGTATCAATCATGATTAATGAAGAAGATCATTTACGTATTCAGGTCATGCGTTCAGGTCTTAATTTGACGGAAGCGTTTGATATTATCAATGCCATCGATGATGCCTTATCAAAAGAATTGAATTATGCCTATATGCCCAATTGGGGATATTTGACCGCATGTCCGACGAATACTGGGACAGCGATGCGTGGAAGCGTCATGATGCATTTACCGGCATTAGTCATGACTAAGCAAATCAATAAAGTGTTAGCCGCGATTTCAAAATTAAGTTTTGCCAGCCGTGGTTTTTATGGCGAAGGCACGCAAGCCTTAGGAAACTTTTATCAAATTTCAAATCAAGTGGCGTTAGGCCATAGTGAATTGGATATTATTCAAAACATCAATGGCTTGGTGCGTCAAGTCATTGATCAAGAAGAACAAGCACGTCAGGCTTTATTATTGCAAAACAAGCCCATGCTCGAGGACAAAGTGTGTAGGTCTTTTGGTTTATTACGCACGGCACGGATTATTTCCAGCCAAGAAGCCATTGAGTTATTCTCGATGGTGCGTTTAGGGGCGGACATGGGGCTTTTAAAAGATGTAAACCATAAAGCATTAAATGAGTTGTTTATTATGATACAGCCAGCCCACTTGCAAAAGATAGAGGGCAAAAGGCTCAATGCATTCGAACGAGATACGAAACGGGCGGCAGTTATCCGTCAAAAGTTAGGAGGCGGCAATGTTTAATCGATTCACAGAGCGGGCACGTAAGGTCATTGTGTATGCGAAGGAAGAAGCACGTCGTTTTAACCACGATTATATCGGTACCGAGCATTTATTATTAGGCTTAATTCGCGAAGGCGAAGGTGTGGCTGCGGCGGTATTGCAAAAATTAGGATTGGATTTAGAAACAATTCGTATTGAAGTAGAACAATTAGTTCAGCCAGGCCCTCAAACTCAAGTGATGGGTGATATTCCATTTACCCCACGCTCAAAGAAAGCGTTAGAACTTTCCGCCGAGGAAGCCCGTGCTTTAGGTCACAATTATATTGGGACTGAGCATTTGCTCTTAGGTTTAGTCAAAGAAGGCGAAGGCATGGCCTATCGCGTTCTTCTAAACTTAGGTCTCGACTTAGGTAAGTTACGTAATGAAGTCATGGAATTATTAGGCGCCAGTGTTGCAGGTTATGGTCAACAGCAAGATGCAGCGAAACAAGGCAAGACACCCGCCATTGATGCCTATGGCCGTAATCTAAATAAATTTGCCCGTGATGGCAAATTAGATCCAGTCATTGGCCGTAAGAATGAAATTGAGCGCGTGATTCAAATTTTATCACGCCGCACCAAAAATAATCCGGTTCTCTTAGGCGAAGCAGGTATTGGTAAAACCGCCATCGTCGAGGGATTAGCCCAGCAAATCGTTTCGGGTGATGTGCCAGAAATTTTACGCGATAAGATTATCGTTGTCTTGGATTTAGCGATGATGATTGCCGGTACAAAATACCGCGGTCAATTCGAAGAACGCATCAAAGCTGTTATGGATGAATTAAAGCGTTCTGGAAAAATTGTTTTATTTATCGACGAAATTCATACCTTAGTAGGTGCTGGTGCGGCTGAAGGTGCTATTGATGCGGCGAATATTTTAAAGCCTGCTTTAGCACGTGGTGAAATTCAGTGTATTGGTGCAACGACATTGGATGAATACCGCAAGAACATTGAAAAAGATGCGGCCTTAGAACGCCGTTTCCAAACAATTATTGTGGAACCACCGTCGGTGTCAGAAACAATTCAAATTCTTAAAGGATTACGTGATAAATATGAAGCGCATCACCGTGTAAAATATTCCGATGAAGCGTTAGAAGCATCGGCACGTTTATCTGACCGTTATATTTCCAATCGTTTCCTTCCGGATAAGGCTGTTGATATCCTCGATGAAGCGGGTGCCCGTGCGCGGTTGCAAGCCATGGTTGCTCCTGAAAGTATCAAGGAAATGGAAGCAAAGATTGAAAATTTAAAGAAGGAAAAAGAAGCGTATATCAAGCATCAAGATTTTGAGAAAGCCGCAAAGATGCGTGATGATGAACGTGAAGTGCGTGAGCAATTAGAGCGCGAGCGTTCACAATGGATGCAAAAGCGTGATGATACATCCATCGTCATTACCGAAGATGATATTGCCCGTGTTATTTCCCAATGGACACGTATTCCATTGATTCGTTTGGAAGAAAAAGAAAGTTCTCGTTTATTAAAGATGGAAGATCAAATGAGAACTTCTGTCGTCGGACAAGACGAAGCTGTTTCCGCTATTTCACGTGCGGTGCGTCGTTCTCGTGCGGGGATTAAGAATCCTAAACGTCCGATCGGCTCCTTTATTTTCTTAGGGCCAACTGGTGTTGGGAAAACATTATTAGCACGCATTTTATCCGAGTTCATGTTTGGCGATCAAGAAGCGTTGATTCAAATTGATATGTCTGAATACATGGACAAATTTAATGTGTCCCGTTTAATTGGTGCGCCTCCAGGGTATGTCGGTTATGAAGAAGGTGGTCAATTAACAGAAAAAGTGCGTCGTCGTCCTTATGCCGTTATTTTATTGGATGAAATTGAAAAAGCGCATCCCGATGTCTTTAATCTCTTACTTCAAGTCTTTGAAGAAGGGCATTTAACCGATAGTTTAGGGCGTAAGATTGATTTTAGAAATACAATCATTATCATGACCTCCAACGTCGGGGCAGAGACAATTCGTAATGCAGGTTCATTAGGGTTTGTCTCCCAAGCGGAAGATTCATCCTATAATGCAATCCGTGATCGTTTACTTGGCGAAGTGAAGAAGGCTTTCAAGCCAGAATTCTTAAATCGTATCGATGATATCATTGTCTTTCGTCCATTGGCCCGTGAACACTTACAAGAAATTATTAAATTGGAAGTCAATCACGTGCTTGCCCGTTTAAGGGATAAAGGTATTGAAATTACATTGTCTCCGGAAGCGTTGGAATTCTTGATGGAAAAAGGATATGACCCGAATTATGGCGCCCGTCCTTTGAAGAGAACAATTCAACGTTATCTCGAGGATACATTGTCAGAAGAAATTATTGCAGGTCGGGTGAAAGATGGTTCGAAGCTCATTGCTGTTCGCAAAGGGGATCAGTTGACGTTTGAAGATACCCTACAGCCGGTGGTGTAAACGACTATGAATGAATTTGTGATAAGTCTCGGGTCTTCAGCTAATTCCTGGGTACGGTATCTTGGCCAATTATCACTTCTTTGGTTTAAGACAATCACATTATCAGTGACGCCTCCTTTTAAAAGTTGGCGTACACTCATTCAAGCCAATCGTATTGGCCCTGGTAGTTTTTTAATCTCAGCTTTGGTGGCTTTTTTCGTGGGGATGATCATTGCCCTGCAAATGGCCTATCAAATGGTGCAATTATCCGCTGAGATTTATATTCCCAATATCATTGCCTTGTCTTTAACGCGCGAACTTGCCCCGGTATTGACCGCCTTAATTGTGGCCGGTCGTATTGGGGCAGGGATCGCCGCTGAAATCGGGACCATGAATGTGACCGAACAAGTCGATGCCCTCAAAGCTTTTGCTGTAAATCCCATTAAATATTTAGTTGTGCCTCGTTTCTTAGCACTTCTTGTGATGTTGCCTGTTTTGACAATGATGGCGGACGTCATTGGTATTTGGGGCGGGTATATGATTTGTGTTTATAAATTAGGCATTAGTCATGAAATGTTCTGGAAAATGGTGTTTGGGGCTTTGGCTGTTAAAGATATTGTGACGGGTTTAGTGAAGACAGTCTTTTTTGGCATGATTATTGCGATCGTCGGTTGCCATCAGGGTTTAAGTGTGAAGGGTGGCGCTGAAGGGGTGGGTAAAGCGACGACGACCGCGGTTGTGCGTTCATTCATTTTAATTATTATTACTGATTGTTTTATCACCTTCATGTTTTATTTTGTATTAAAGACATAAACTATGATTGATATCCATAATCTCTATAAAGCATTCGGCAGTCAGATGATTCTCAATAATCTTTCCTTGAATATCCGTCGAGGAGAAACCAAAGCGATTATTGGGCGTTCGGGTGTTGGTAAAAGCGTTTTGCTAAAAAATATCGTTGGTTTAATCCGTCCTGATAGTGGGTCGATTAAAGTCAACGGGGTCGAAGTCACGAATTTGGAAGAAAAAGATTACAATAAATTGCGCATGGAAATTGGGCTGGTATTTCAAGGGGGCGCTTTATTTGATTCGATGAGTGTCGGGGACAATGTTGGTTTTGTTTTAAATGAGTTTATGAACTTAGACCGTTCGACAGTGAAAGACCGTGTGCATGATGCCTTAGCCATGGTCGGTTTAAAAGATGTCGAAGACATGATGCCTTCACAATTATCCGGCGGGATGAAAAAGCGTGTGTCTTTAGCGCGTGTGTTATGTATGGAGCCACAAATTATTTTATACGATGAGCCAACGGCCGAAGTTGATCCGATTACAGCCGCGGCGATTAATAGTTTGATTATTGAATTACGGGATAAGTTGAAAGTAACCTCAATCGTTGTAACGCATGATATGAATTCAGCCTACAAAATTGCGGATTCCATTGCCATGTTTTACCGAGGGCAGGTTATTGCCGACGGGACACCGGATCAAATTAAGAATTCAAATCACCCTGTTGTACGGCAATTTATTTCTGGTCAAGCCACAGGGCCGATTACGGAAGATGAGAATTTGATTTTTGGGCATGTGAAGTAAGCACGACGATTATAAGCGCAATTATACATACACTAAGAAAGGCTTTACTAACATGATGACACGTGAATCTCGATTAGAGCTTAAAGTAGGTACTTTTGTTTTAATTGGCTTTATTGCGATGTCATTTATCGTGGCCTCTATCAGTGATTTTTCATTTGCACAAAAAGGAACGTCTTATGGTGTGGTGTTTAATTTTGCTAATGGTTTGCGCGATGCCGCGCCAGTGCGATTAGCAGGGGTTGAGGCAGGCTTGGTAAAAGAATTGGAATTATTCGTCGATGTCAATGATGGCAATCGCACCAAAGTGCGTGCCAAGATTTGGTTGCAAGATGGTATTGCCATGCCCGCAGATTCTACCTTAACCATTAATCAATTGGGTTTATTAGGCGAGAAGTACATTGAGATTATTCCTGGCGTGTCCTCGGAATACGTTAAGCCTGGTTCTATGCTTGTGGGCAAAGATCCTTTAGCCATGGAAAAAATCATGGAACAAGTCGGTGTGATTGCTCAAAAGGTTGAAGTTACCATCGACGGCATTAACAATGGGCTTTTAACGGAACAAAATAAACTAGCATTTGCCAATATATTAGACGGATTAAGCTCAGTATCATTAAATCTTAAAGAAGGCCGCGGTACTGTTGGAAAATTATTAACGGATGATGCGATCTTTAAGAACCTCGATGAATTGACTGCTGACTTAAAAGGCAATCCGTGGAAATTATTATTCCGTCCCAAGAAATAGTATGGCTAAAACCAAAACAATGTTTGTCTGTCAGGAATGCGGAAGCCAATCTCCACGTTGGGTCGGCAAATGCCCGAATTGCAATGCCTGGAATTCTTACGTCGAAGAAATTCAACATGCCACACCTGCTTCCGATAAACTACGCATTAGTTTAGCCTCAGCAAATTCAGCCTCGCCAGTTTTATTAAAAGATGTGTCCGTCATTGATCATGATCGTTTGATGACCAAGCTCGATGAGTTTGACCGCGTCATGGGCGGTGGGATTGTGCCAGGCTCAGTGACATTAATCGGCGGAGACCCTGGTATTGGTAAATCCACCATTGTTATGCAAGCTGGCTGTGCTTTAGCCGCACAGGGATTAAAAGTGTTATATGTCAGCGGTGAAGAAAGCATTACGCAAGCTAAGATGCGTGCGACACGTGTCGCAAAATCAGCGAATGATCAGTTTTATATCGTTAATGAAATCGACGTGCAGACGATCGTCGATAATGTGCATAAGTTAAGTCCTGATATTGTGATCATTGATTCCATTCAAGTGGTGCATTTGGCAGAATTAAGCTCAAGTCCAGGGTCTGTGGCGCAAGTACGTGAATCTGCGGCAGTGCTGACAAATTTAGCCAAAGCCCGGGGGTGTGCTTTATTTCTTGTCGGTCATGTGACTAAAGAGGGAATGTTGGCAGGTCCTCGAGTGCTCGAGCATATGGTTGATACGGTATTGTATTTTGAAGGCGAACGTTATTCTTCCTATCGAGTGTTAAGAGCGAATAAAAATCGTTTTGGATCAACTAATGAGATCGGTGTTTTTGAAATGACTGCCGATGGTTTGCAGCAAGTGTTAAATCCGTCGGAAATATTTTTAGCAGAGCGTCCTTTGCATAGTTCAGGCTCTGTTGTTGTCCCTATACTTGAAGGAACGCGGCCTTTATTAGTTGAAATTCAAGGGTTAGTGAGTCGCAGTGCATTTGGGATGGTGCGTCAAAAAGCGCAAGGTTTTGACGCCAATCGGTTGGCATTGCTTGTGGCTGTCCTAGAAAAACGATTAAACTTAAATATCGGGGATAAAGATATTTTCTTAAATGTCGTCGGTGGAGTTAAGGTAATTGACCCTGCGGCTGATTTGGCTGTTGCTTTAGCGATTGCGAGTGCTTTATTAGATAAAGAAGTATCTGCCGAAACAATTGTTTTAGGAGAAGTTGGTTTAGCGGCCGAAGTGCGCAGTGTGGCTCAATTAAGCCAGCGTTTGAATGAGGCCCAGAAATTAGGATTTAAAAAAGCGATAGTGCCAAAAAATAATATGAAAAATACCAATGGCATTAAATTAACAAGTTTATCCATTATACCTGTGGCAAATTTACGTGAAGCGTTGGACAAATTATAAGTTCTTAAAAACGTTTTGAAAGGAACACATGACATTATTCTTTATTCGTACATTTTTCTTTCTCATTACAGGTATCGTCGGGTACCAAGTAGGTGCTATTTATAATACTCCTTTGATGGGATTATTATGGGGCTTCTTTTGTGCATTGCTGCTGATCTTTATTGAGCTTAAGTCCCGTCAGTTCTCAGTGCGCGGTTTATCCTCCATGGTATTTGGGTTATTGCTGGGTATTTTCATGGCTAAGATCGTCGCTGATATCTTAGTCCTGTTGCCTTTAGGCGAAGTCATGCAATCAATTAGCCGTGTTATTTTGACACTGACCTTTTCATATTTAGGGGCTGTTATGGCCTTGCGTGGTAAAGATGAGTTTAATTTAATTATTCCTTATGTGCGTTTTAAACGCCAAGATGTGAAAGATGGCGTTGTATTATTAGATACCAGTGCCATTATTGACGGACGTATTGGGGATATTTTCAAAACAGGATTTTTAGGTGGACGTTTGGTTGTGTCGCGTATTGTCTTGCATGAGTTACAACGCTTAGCTGATTCTGATGATGATACAAAACGCGGCCGTGGTCGTCGGGGATTAGAGATTTTAAAGAATTTACAAAAAGATGTGGCGGCAGATGTGCGTATTCATGAAGATGATTTGGACGGCCCTGAATCGGTTGATATTAAATTAGTGAAACTCGCCAAAGTCATGGATGCCCGTATTTGCACGACGGATTTTAATTTAAGCCGTATGGCCTCTATTCAGGGCGTGGAAATGCTTAACATTAATGATTTAGTCAATGCACTTAAGCCAATGGTCTTCTCCGGTGATGAACTTGAGGTGAGAATTTTAAAAGAAGGTAAAGATGCGAATCAAGGCATTGGGTATTTGGAAGATGGAACAATGGTTGTTGTGACCGAAGGCCGTAAGTTAATCGGGCAACAAGTGAAAGTGTATGTGGCTTCTGCCTTGCAAACGGCAGCAGGCCGTATGATCTTTGCGAAATTAGACAAATGACATTAGCTGATGTGATTATAGTGGCAGGCGGTTTAGGGACGCGGTTTAAGGCGAAAGTACCTAAGCCGCTTGTGCGTTTAAAAGGCAAAGCGCTGATTACCTATAGCCTTAAACTTTTTAATCAAAGCCCATTGATTAATAGCATTATCGTCGTGGGTCATGAGGATTATTTAAAAGCCTATCGCAATTTAGCGAAACCTTTTAAGAAAGTAAAATCTGTAGTGGCTGGGGGAGAGACCCGTCGTCAATCGGTAAAATGTGGGTTGGCGTGTGTCGAATCCACAGTGCCTTATGTCCTTGTCCATGATGCCGCACGTCCTTTTGCAACAGCCCAGATGATTAAAGATTTAATCAAAGAGCTAAAGCAATATCCTGCGTCTATTGTTGCGGTACCTGTTAAAGCTACCATTAAACATGTGAATGCCAAGACCAAGGTCGTTCAATCCACCCCAGACCGTCAAACATTATGGGAAGTCCAAACCCCTCAGGCCTTTCGTCATGACGTTTTAGTGAAGGCTCATCAGCAATCATTAAAAGTCGAAGCCACTGACGATGCTATGCTTGTTGAACATTTAGGCCTTAAGGTCAAAGTCGTTTACGGAGAGTATACCAATATCAAAATCACCACCCCTGAAGACCTTCATATAGCCCGTTTTCTGAAGTAAATCCCTTCGTGTAGGTAGAAATAAAATATATCCTCAACAGCCCAAAATTTTGGTATTATCTTTAGTCCTAAATGAGTCAAAAAGTCTAAAAAGGAGCAATAGGGCTTGTCCCTAAGTTATGCGTATTGGAATTGGTTATGATGTGCATGTGTTTAAAGTTGGCCGAAAGCTTATGCTTGGGGGAGTAGAAATTCCTCATACGCATGGGCTTGATGGGCATTCGGATGCAGATGTGGTGTTGCATGCGATTTGTGATGCCTTGCTGGGGGCAGCCGGCCGTGGGGACATTGGAGAGATTTTTCCAAACACAGCGCCTCAATACAAAGATGTGGCCAGTTCAGTTTTACTTAAACGTGTTTGTCAGTTAATTACCGACGATGGATATAAAATCCAAAATGTTGATGTGGCGATTCTAGCCGAAGCGCCTAAGTTAATGGAATATAAGTCAAAGATGCGGTTTCACATTGCGTATGAATTAGCCATCGATGAAAGCCAAGTGAATATTAAAGCCACCACGAATGAGAAAATGGGTTTTGTGGGGCGTGAAGAAGGTATTGCGGCCTATGCGGTCGCCTTATTAGCAAAGGATTAAATATGATGACGTTTTTATTAGTTGTAGCCGTTGTGGCATTAGCGGCGTATATCTTTTTTACCGATGAAATCAAAGCCATTAAGCAGCGGGACCCTGCGGCCAAAAGTTCCTGGGAAGTCTTATTGTTATATCCCGGTTTACACGCCTTAATCATGTTTCGCATCACGCACAAATTATGGTCATGGAAAATTCCATTGGTGCCTCGCTGGCTATCACAATTAGCCCGTTTTTGGACAGGTATTGAAATTCACCCTGGTGCGACGATCGGTCGCAATTTATTTATTGATCATGGTATGGGAGTGGTGATTGGTGAAACAGCCATCATTGGTGATAATGTGCTTCTTTATCATGGTGTGACCTTAGGTGGTTCAGGAAAAGAAACTGGCAAACGCCATCCGACCTTAGGGGACAATGTGGTTGCTGGTGCTGGTGCCAAAATCCTTGGTAACATTACAATTGGCGCAAATTCATATATTGGTGCCAATGCGGTTGTGATTAAAGATGTGCCACCGAATTCAACAGTTGTTGGTATTCCAGGACGCATCACCAAGCAAGATGGTCAGAAAATTGATGATACACTCGATCACATTCACGTGAATGATCCTGTCATGGAAAACATGGCGAAATTATTAGCACGTTTAAAAACATTAGAAACTAAAACTGGCCACCGCGATACAACGCCTGATGGCGATTACGCGATATAAGAAAGAGCATTACGATGTTGATTTATAATTCGTTGACGAAGCAAAAAGAAGAGTTTGTCCCGATTAATGGTAAAACAGTCAAGATGTACACCTGTGGTGTGACGGTTTATGATCAATGTCATATTGGTCATGCGCGTAGTCTCTATGTCTTTGATGTGATTCGTCGCTATTTAAAGTTTCGTGGTTATGATGTGAAGTTTGTCCGTAATATTACGGACGTTGATGACAAGATCATTAATAAAGCGATTGAAACAAAGCGTGAATCGAAAGATGTCAGCGAAGAGCAAATTGCTTTGTATTATGAAGACATGAAAGCATTAGGCATTAATCCCGGCGACATTGAGCCTAAAGCTACTGACAATATTCCTGAAATGATTGCCCATATTCAAGGCCTTATTGACCGCAAGCATGCGTATGCTGTTGATGGCGATGTGTATTTTGATGTGCGTTCTTTTGCGCCGTACGGAAGATTATCTGGTCAGAGTATTGATAAAATGCTCGAAGCAGTGCGCATTGAAAAAGGTTCCAAGAAAAAAGATCCTTTAGATTTTGCCTTATGGAAATCCTCGAAACCTGGTGAGCCTGATTGGGAGTCTCCCTGGGGCCGTGGTCGTCCAGGTTGGCATATTGAATGCTCGTGCATGAGCATGAAGCATTTGCATACCGAGACATTGGATATTCACGCCGGTGGTCGCGATTTAATTTTTCCTCATCATGAGAATGAAGTAGCCCAAAGCGAAGCCTTAACAGGAAAAACTTTTGCGAAATACTGGATACATCATGGCTTATTGACCATCAATGGTCAGAAAATGTCAAAGTCCATTGGTAACTTTATCACGATTAAACAAGCGCTCGCTAAATATACCGTCGATGAAGTGAAGATGTTTTTTTTATTCTCGCATTACACTAGTGCGATTGATTTTACCGAACAAAAAATGGTCGAAGCCCGTAAGGCCTTAGAAAAGTTTGATGTGTTGTTTTATCGCGCTTCGTCATTATTAGAAGGTAAAGATGTTGAAGGCGTACAAGCAGGGTTTATTACGAAGTATAAGAATGAATTCATTGCCGCCATGGATGATGATTTTAATACACCACGCGCTTTGGCCGCATTGTTTGATTTAATTCACGATACCAATACTTTTATTGATCAAAATACCGATGACTCCTCGTATCTCGGTGTTATTTATCATGCCGTTGATATATTGGAAAATTTTGGCCGTAATTTATTTGGGTTATTCTTAAAAGAAAAACCTAAAGAACTTCCACGTGAATTAAAAGCATTACTCGATGAGCGTATCAAAGTGCGTTTGGCGAAAGATTTCAAACGTTCGGATGAATTACGTGATCAATTGAAATCCCAAGGAATTGTCGTCGAAGATGGTAAAGCTGGGCAAACATGGAGATGGATTTGAGGGGTAAATTCATTACATTTGAAGGAACCGAAGGTTCAGGCAAGTCAACACAGGCAGCCTTGGCCTATGAGTATTTAAAAGAACAAGGCTCACCTGTTGTATTATTGCGTGAACCTGGTGGCGTGCAAATTTCGGAAGCAATTCGTCGCATGTTACTGGATGTTGAAAGTGCGGGCATGAGTGATGCCTGTGAGACATTGCTTTATATGGCCGCACGTGCCCAGCTGGTGAAGGAAGTATTAGAGCCTCATTTAGCGTCGGGTAAGATTGTCTTATGCGATCGTTTTTTAGATTCCACCATCGCCTATCAAGGATATGGCAATGGGGTGGATGTGAAAGCGATTGAAGTGATTGGGGATTTTGCCACTAAAGGGATTAAAGCGGATTTGACATTATTATTTGATGTGGAAACGGAAGTTGGTTTATCACGGACTAATAGTGTGAAAGACCGCATTGAATTACGTTCTATTGATTATCATAAACGCGTGCGTGAGGGTTATTTGGCTTTGGCTAAACAATACCCGGGGCGTATTAAGACCATTACCGTCGATGCGCCCAAAGAAGAAATCTTTAAGCGCACCAAGGACTACATTGATGGCTGTGTTAAGCATTAATCAAACCGTCGCTGATGTATTTGCACAAAAGATCAACAATGATCGTTTAGGCCACGCCTATTTATTTATTGCACCGAAAGGCGCGGGTAAAATCGATACGGCTTTAGCCATAGCGCGTGCCATCAATTGTTTAGCAAATAAAGGTCATGCGTGTGGTCAATGTGCCTCGTGTTTAAAAGTTGAACATGGCAATCATCCCGACGTCACGGTGATTGATTCGAATTCGGAAGCGATTAAGATTGATCAAATCCGTGGTCTTTTAAATAAAGCGCAATACCGTGCTTATGAAGCGCGTTGCAAAGTATTCATTATTGCGGATTGTGAATTAATGACAATTGAAGCTGCCAATGCTTTTTTAAAAACATTGGAAGAGCCTGCGAAAGACACATTAATTATTTTAACGACGTCGGCACCGTATGATGTGTTGGATACTATTAAATCACGTTGCCAATGGATTCATTTTGCAGCGAGTAGTCGTGCGAATGTGGCGGCGCATTTAATTGAGAGTGGCGCGGATTCAATTACAGCAGATTATTTAGCCAATTATGCCAATGGCTGGGCGCCATTAGCACAGCGTCTATGGCGTGATGGGTTTTATGCGCGCAAGAATGAATTGGTCGATGCCTTGATTAAAGGATTTTCCGACGATGATATTAAAATGTGGGCTGATGAAAAGCCTCAGGCATTAGAAGCTTTGGATATTTTTATGAGTTTAGTGCGTGATGCCTTTGTGTATCAAGCGACACAGAATGATGTGTTATTAATTAATCGTGACAATGCAGGGAAGGTGAAAATATTAGCGCAGAAATCACCTCAAGAATTAGAAGCAGTAGGGCGTTTACTGAAACAAATCAAACATCAAATCAATGAGAATCTAAATCCCAAGATGGCGTTTGGGATTTTAAAGGAAAGTTTATGGAATCCGTCGTCCAGGTAAAACTCGGTGAATACCGTTCACCCATATGGGTTAAATCAACAGGGCATGTCTTAGCAGCGAATGACATTGTCATTGTCGAAGTTGAAAAAGGTCATGAATTTGGTCGCATTGTCGGTGACCCGAATAAAGTGTGCGGTGTTAAGCCTGAAAGTATTAGCGGCACACTCGTGCGTGTAGCCTCTGACAGTGACCTTAAACAAGTTGTCACCAATCAAATGAAAGCGGATGAAGCATTGAATGTCTGCAAAACAAAAGTGGCCCAGACAAAATTAGATATGCAATTAGTGCGCGCCGAATATACGTTTGATGCGACGAAGATTTTGATTTATTTTACCTCCGAAGGTCGTGTTGATTTCCGTAACCTTGTTAAAGATTTAGCTAAGATGTTTCGCGTGCGCATTGAATTAAAACAAATCGGTGTGCGTGACCGCGCAAAGATTATTACTGGTTATGGTGTTTGTGGTCGTGAATTATGTTGCTCTTCATTTATGAAAGATTTTAATTCCTTATCCATTAAGATGGCCAAGGAACAAGGCTTGCCTTTAAATCCACAGAAGATTTCTGGTGTCTGTGGACGTGTGAAATGTTGCATGGCCTATGAATTTCAAGTGTACCGTGAATTTTCAAAGAATCTTCCTAAACTCGGTTCTAAGATTACCAATGAACAAGGTGAACGTGGCAAGGTCGTGAATGTTGATATTTTAAAACGCACGATCATTGTAGATTTAGGTGAGGGCAAAACCCAGAAAATTGCTTATCCAGCATTAAACCCGAATTAATCATCCATGAAATTTTACGTTACAACCCCAATTTATTACGTCAATGATGCCCCGCATATCGGGCATGCTTACACGACCATCTTGGCTGATGTGTTAAGCCGTTATCATCGCACCGTCGGTGATAATGTCTTCTTCTTAACCGGTTTAGATGAGCATGGGCAAAAGGTTAAGCAAGCGGCTGAGAAACGTGGCATGACGCCCCAAGCCCATTGCGATGACTTAGCCCCACGCTTTACCAATTTATGGACAAAGCTCGATATTCGCTACGATGATTTTGTGCGTACAACGCAAGAACGTCATACCAAGATTGTTCAAGCGTGTTTACAAAAAGTCTATGACTCTGGTGATATTTATGCTGATGAATATGAGGGATGGTATTCTGTCGCCGAAGAACGTTTTATCACCGACACTGAATATGAATCGGGTCAATTTCGTGATGTGAAGAAACTTAAAGAGAAGAATTACTTCTTTAAGATGAGTAAGTATCAAGAGCAATTGATTAATCACATTCAGGCTAATCCTGGTTTTATTCAACCTGAGCATCGCAAGAATGAGATCTTAGGGTTTTTAAGACAACCCCTTGGTGATTTGTGTATTTCTCGTCCTAAATCTCGCATGGACTGGGGTATTGAAATTCCTTTTGACCGTGACTATGTGACCTATGTCTGGTTTGATGCCTTGATTAATTATATTTCGATTCCGGGCTATTTATCCGATGACACCAAATTTAAAACATGGTGGCCTGCGGATGTGCATTTAATTGGGAAAGATATTCTGACAACTCATTGTGTCTATTGGACCACGATGTTGTTTGCTTTAGGTTTACCACAACCCAAGACAATCTTTGCGCATGGCTGGTGGTTATTGGGTGATTCGAAGATGAGTAAGTCTTTGGGTAATGTCGTAAACCCGCTAGATTTAATTGAACAATATGGCGTTGATGGGGTGCGTTATTTCTTAATGCGTGAAATGGTCTTAGGTCAAGATGCGAATTTTACGACAGATAGTTTTATTAAAAGTTTCAATAGTGATCTTGCTAATGATTATGGCAATTTATTAAATCGGGTGAGTGGTTTAATTGCCAAGAATCATGGTGGTGTGGTACCAAATCCAGGTACAGCTACAGATGCGGAAAAAGATATTGAGCAAAAAGCTAATGCTTTACCTGCTCAAATTAAAGAATTAATTGCTCAGTACAAAGTTCAAGAAGCAGTCGTTGCTGTTATTGAATTTGTGCGTGTGCTTAATAAATATGTGGAAGTGCAAGCACCTTGGAAATTAGCTAAGACGGATTTACCTGCTGCTGAACGTGTTTTGTATACAGCTGCCGAAGGCTTACGTATGGCGACAATTATGTTAGCACCTGTCATGCCTTATAAGACGGCTGTTGTTTTAGATGTCTTAGGTGCCAAAGAGACGAAACCCGTATGGGGTCAAATTAAACCAGGTACAGTACTACAATCACATCCTCCGTTATTCCCTCGCATCGACGTGGAGAAAAAATAATGGCTATTGATACGATCAAATGGGTCAATGGGGCTGCACGTCTTATTGATCAAACCAAGTTACCGACACAGTTAATCTATATTGATTGCCACGATGTGAAGACTATGTGGGAGGCGATTAAGCGTTTATCTGTGCGTGGTGCGCCGGCGATTGGTGTAGCAGGAGCATTTGGTGTTTTACTTGGCATCAAAGATTTCAAAGGCAAAGACCGTAAAGCTTTTATTAAACACGTGCATCAAACCTGTGATTATTTAGCAACATCTCGTCCAACTGCGGTGAATCTATTTACGATGATTGATCGCATGCGTGCGGTTGTGGATCATGATAAGCAAAGTGATATAAAGATTCTTGTCGATAAGTTGCATGCGAATGCGTTAGAGATTTATGAAGAAGATCGTCGTGTGTGCCGTACTATGGGTGATCATGGTGCGACTTTAATTAAAAATGGCATGCGGGCTTTAACAGTCTGTAATGCAGGCGCTTTAGCCACTGTCGATTATGGGACAGCATTGGGTGTTTTTTATAGTGCCAAGGCGAAGGGTAAGAAATTTTCTGTGACATCATGTGAGACAAGACCTTTATTACAAGGTGCTCGCTTAACATGCTGGGAATTAGTCCGTGAAGGCATTGAGACAACATTAATTTGCGATAATATGGCAGCGACATTGATGGCGCAGGGTAAGATCGATATTATCTTCGCCGGCGCTGATCGCATTGCCTCGAACGGGGATAGTGCAAATAAAATTGGGACATACATGCTTGCTGTTTTAGCGAAATATCATAAAGTGCCTTTCTATATCGTGGCACCTAAAAGTACATTTGATTTGAAAATTAAAAGTGGTAAGCAAATTCCTATTGAAGAACGTCGTGAGGATGAAGTGACACATGTTGGCGGTATACGCACGGCGGCATCGGGCGTTAAAGTTTATAATCCGGCTTTTGATGTGACACCGGCTAAGCTTATTGCGGGGATTGTTACTGAGTATGGGGTGATTAAAGCTCCTACTGCTACTAAGATTAAAGCTGTATTAGGACGGTAGTATTTTGTTCTTTAGACTTGTTGCTTGGTGGTAAATTGACAGGAAACTAATTACTTCGTTTCGGTCGATTTCTTAACGCTGATTTTGAGGCAAAAAATTGGCAGCCTCATAACTCGCTGCGCACGCCTCTGGGCGTGCTCCGCTCAGACAATGAGGCTGTTTTTTGGCTGAGGCCAAAAAATGCCCAATTTTTTACCTCAAAATCAGCTAAAATCGACAGGCACTACGTAATTAATTTCCTGTCAATTTACGTCCATAATTAGAAGATATAGTTTTATTAAAAGAGTTAAGATGTATAAACTTAAGTTTTTATTTAACGTTCTTTGTTTTAAAGCGAATCGACATAAATTGATTTGAGAGCTAATTGTGTAGTGCCTGTCGATTTTAGCTAATTTTGGTTTAAAATGTTGGGCATTTTTTGGCTTCGGCCAAAAAACAGCCTCATTGTCTGAGTGGAGCATGCCAGAGGGCATGCGCAGCGAGTTATGAGGCTGCCAATATTTTGAAGCAAAATTAGCGTTAAGAAATCGACCGAAACGGAACAATTAGCTCTCAGATCAATTTATGCACACACAACAAACATGAAGATCACAACCCTAGGCGAATTCAATTTAATCGATCGCATTAAAAGTATCTGTCCCATAAGCTCAAGAGTAATCGAGACAATCGGAGACGATACAGCCGTTCTTTCGTACACAAAAGACAAGTATCAATTATTCACCACCGACATGATGACAGAGAATGTGCATTTCACCCGTCGCATGTCCGCCAGATTAATTGGACATAAAGCCTTAGCGTGTAATATCAGCGATATTGCCGCCATGGGAGGAATACCAACATTTGCAGTAGTTTCATTAGGTGTGCCTAAGACGTTGCCGATCAAGTGGGTCGATGAAATGTATCAAGGTATCGCTGCATTAGCGAAACAGTTTGGTGTAAGCATTGTCGGTGGAGATACGATTAAGTCGGATAAGATTACGATTAATATTGCTTTATTAGGTGAAGTAGAAAAGAAATATTGTGTGTTACGTCGTGGAGCTAAACCTGGTGATGCGATTTTTGTGACGGGTCTTTTGGGTGGGTCTTTGAAGAGTGGGCGGCATTTGGATTTTATTCCTAAGGTTGAGCAAGCAAGATTTTTAGTTAAGAAGTTTAAGCCGTCTGCCATGATGGATATTTCTGATGGTTTAGCAGGAGACTTGAATCATATTTTAAAAGCAAGTGGCGTTGGTGCTCATTTGAATGATACAGATATTCCGTGCCATCACGGTGTTAGTCTTAAACAAGCTCTAACAGATGGTGAAGATTATGAGTTATTATTCACCTTAAGTTCAACAAAAGCCAAGGCATTAATGAATTGGCAGATTAAGAATAAACGGTGGTTTTATTATTACATTGGTGATATTGTTGCCAATTCTCGTCAGACAATACAGTTAAAAGGGTTTAGGCATTTTTAATGAAGAAAGTCACTAGCACATCAGCTGAAGAAACCATCCGTATCGCCCAAGACTTTGCCAAAAGTCTAAAGCCTGGTGCCATTGTGTTTTTAAAAGGGGATTTAGGCGCGGGTAAGACGACATTTGTTAAAGGGATTGCTAAGGGATTGAATGTGAATCCGCGTGAAGTGAATAGCCCGACTTTTGTGTTGATGAACTTCTATGATGGCAAAATGCCCATGTATCATTTTGATTTATACCGTCTCGAAAAACCTCAAGAAATAGCGTCGATGAATTTAGATGAATATTTTTATGGGGATGGGGTGAGTTTGATTGAATGGCCAGAACGATTAGGGGTTCTGGCTCCGGAAAAATATACCGTGGTTGAATTAAGCCATGTGAATGAAACTCAAAGAAATATATGTATTGCTTAAATTTAGACACCTCAACAAATACATTCTCACTCGCATTATCAAAAGATGGCAAGGTCTTACGTTTTCGTAATGCCGAAGGGAAGAAGCTCTTAGAGAATTCTATTATTCCTACCATCGATCGCTTGCTTGAGAGTGCGGGTGTTTCATTAGAACAAGTTGATGTCTTTGCTATTGGACTTGGGCCAGGCTCTTTCACAAGCCTACGTGTCGGCTTAGCAACGATTAAAGCATTTGCGATCGCAGGCGCCAAGAAGGTTATTGGCATTGGGTCTTTGGATATTATTGCTCAAGCTCATAAAGGTACAGCCTGTGATGCTATCTGTGTTCTCGTCGATGCCCGTCGTGGACAAGTCTATAGCTGTACATTTGATCGTAATGGTCAACGCCAAGGTGAATATATTCTTGCTACTCCCGATAAAGTATTGACCGCGCTTAAAGGCAAGGTATTATTTGTAGGGGATGGGCTCGCATTATATGGTGAATTGATTAAAACACAGAAGCACATCACGCCTATCTTTGCTGATCAAGACGCCTGGTATCCTCAGGCAAAATATTTAGCTGAATTAGCCCAGCAACGTATTACAACCAACACATTTGATAATCCAATATCGGTAGTCCCCATTTATTTATACGCCCAGGATTGCCAAGTCACACCAAAGAAATAAATGAACGTTAAAATCCTAAATTATGAAACAGTCATCGCTCCCTTAACCTGGGCCGAGATTGATTTGAATGCCGTTGCGCATAATTATGAGCAATTAAAGAAATTATCCACGCGCCAGATGAAACATGCCCTCGGTATTATGCCGGTTATTAAGTCTGATGCGTATGGGCATGGCATGATTCAAGTGGCTAAGGCCTTGCAAGATATTGGCTGTAAGTATTTAGGTGTATCCAATGTCTCTGAAGGGGTGACACTACGGGCTTCAGGATTTGTGGGGAAGATTTTATTATTTGAATCAACGATACCCCGTGATGCCAAAGATATTATCGATAATGGATTAACACCCACCGTCTGTTCATTGGACATGGCCCATGCCTTAGATGCCTATGCACGCCAATTGCATAAAATTATCGGGATTCATGTGAAGATTGATACAGGCATGGGGCGTTTAGGTGTTCCAGAAGCACAGGCCATTAAACATATCAAAGAACTACGCAGTCAATGTGGTCATTTGGAAGTTGAAGGGATTTATACACATTTTCCCGTCGCTGATAGTGACCGTGATTATACGCTTGAACAAATGCGTCGCTTTCGCGATATCATTTATACCCTTGAAAATAATCACATCACCTGTCCTTATGTGCATGCGGGCAATAGTTTAGGTTTAGGGGATTATAAAAGTGATTTATTTAATTTAGCCCGCCCAGGTATTTTACTCTATGGCATTTATCCAAGTACGGAGATGAAAACCAAAATCAATTTAAAACCCGTCATGACGGTTAAGACAAAGATCATTTTTGTGCAGACAATTCCCAAAGGCCAAGGGATTAGTTATGGGCACACTTTCAAAGCCAAAGAAGACATGACCGTTGCTATTTTACCGATTGGGTATAGCAATGGGTATTTGCGTTCCTTATCGAATAAAGCATTTGTAATTATTCAAGGCATGCGTTGCCCGGTTGTTGGTCGCGTGACCATGGACCAATTGATCGTCGATATTACGGCGGTGACAATGTCAGGTCGAATTCCTAAAGTGGAAGATGAAGTGATTATTTTGGGTTCTCACAAAGGGGAACACATTAGTGCGGATGATTTAGCTCAATGGGCTGATACAATCAGTTATGAAATTTGCTGCAGTTTAGGATCACGCTTACCGAGAGTTTATAAAAACTAATTAGAATTTCTTCCAGATAACTGCCAAGCCACTCAATAAAAAGAGCAGCGGGGCAATCCATGCGCTTAAGGGGGGAGTAATAGCGCCACCTTTGCCAAGTGCTAATCCCACGGCATCAATGACGTAATAGAGAAATCCAATGACTAAGGCAATGGCAATGGAGGTGAATGTTGCCGCACGTCTTTTTCCGACGGACATCAGTACCAAAGGCAAGCCTAAGAGCACAATGACAAAGTTTCGAAATGGAAATGCGGTCTTTTGCCAGAAATCCACCCGTAAATTATTAATCGTTTTAACCGCCCCACTATTAGAAAACAGTTTAATGTAAGCATGCAATTGTTTGATGTTCATCGCATTAATATTCAAACGCTGGCGGATAAAATCTTTAGGGGTTTCTTTAATATCCCTTAATTTTTTATCCGCAATTTTAACCTGCAAGGGTT